>MDTD01034360.1_pt1 | contig 14601 bp, 17 predicted proteins | sample 811221 | NCBI WGS metagenome assembly MDTD01 (sample SAMN05326646, study PRJNA326480) | marine metagenome | isolation source: seawater | place: Pacific Ocean: South West | collected 2011
CACCATAGCCGTCAACCTAAGAAGATTCTTAATTTAATTTACATCTTTAATAAATCCCGAAGGGATGCCAGTATTATAGATGCAAGATCGAACATAAGATCTAACCCCGAAGGGGTGTTATTATGTCACTCCTTCCTGAACACCCTGGTCTGTGGCTCACAGACCAGTGACCATTTACTCAAAATATTCACTGTAATGTGTTAAAAACCCAAATTCATCCTCACCTGTAAGGTAAAATCTTGATGAGGACCATTTATAATCTTCTGGGTATTTCACAAAACTCCATTTCTCTACCAAAGGATTATCATGAATGTAGTCCAACTTTTGTACGAATTTCTCTTTTGAGTCCATCAATACTGCCAACGGATCACGTAACCAAACCCTAAATTTTCTTTCCTTTTCATCTACTCGAAAACCTGATAACTTATCAGGATAGCCTGACTTCAAATCATTTATGATTTCATGAGCTGTAGCTTTATTGAAACTGGCATGAGGCATTTCTTTACCATTTAGCTTAATCATTTGCCATAGCAGGTGTATGTGGTTTGGCATGATTACATATCCAAAAACTTTTATTTGACCCTTCTCAACCTGACTCTTTAATTGATTTATTATCAATAGCTTGTATGCATCATCAGCTAATAGATGACTCCAGTCTTTTATGGTATCGGTCCAGAAGTAGACCTCATTGAGCTTCATTTTAGATTTTCTATCACCGTCTAACCAATCAGTCATTCGTTAAATATAATGAAACCGAATATTGCCGTACAAGAATCAATAAGAATTAGAATCAATAAGGGGTGGTCTGTGAGCCACAGACCACGGGTTAAAGGGTCGCCCACACCGAGGCTGAATATATATATATATATATATGGCATTTCGTTCGTGAAAATACCAACGATGGCATAAAAATCTTTGCGTGTGGCTCTACCCGTAATTGGAAAACAGGAAATAAAACATGTGCAGGCCAAACAGGATCAGGATCACCCCTACGGAGCGGTTCATGATCATTATTGAGTTGGGAGTGACTATGGATCTCAGCCTGTTTGCAATAAAAGCCTTGAGTAGGTCCGTGGAAAAAATGGTCGCTAAAACTCCTGAGAAGAATACCTGCTGCTGCCAGGTATTGTATTCAAAATTGACTGAGACAATTCCGATGATACCCATCCAGAAAACGAGAATAAAAGGATTGAATCCATTGAGCAAAAAGCCCTTCACGATGTATTTGACGTTATTGACATCCTGCTTATTCTCCCCTTCATTGGAATAAATCCTTGGTTTTTTGAACCAGGAGTAAATTCCGTAGGAGATCAATACAATAGCTCCCACGATGGACAAAATAATTTTAAACCGATCGCTCTCCATCCATGAGGTAATCCCCATCAGCGATAAAATCACAAATACGATGTCGCTCAAAGAAATACCAATGGCTAAGAGTAAAGCTCTCGTAAAGCCTTTTTGAACACTGGTTTGAACAAGAGAGAAGAAGGCTGGTCCGAGCGAAAAAACGAAGATCAATCCAAACAATAATCCATTAAGAAATGGGGTCATTGAGCTGTTGTTTTTGTAGAAATTCCCTCCAAAGATGGGCTTTTTCTTTTTTTAACACGCGTGGAAACTTGTTTTGTCCGCCTTCACGGCCCTGTTCTTTCATCCAATTGTAAAATAATTGACTTGGTAAAATACTGATATTCAACTCTTTAAGTGCATGTGCCCGCTCTACCGCATAATCATCGTTCAGTTTTTTGAGATAATCATCCAGTTTTTCCTTAAACACCTCTTTGTCAACTTTATCGTCGGTCCCGATGTACCAGGAGTGGGCAAACAACGAACCATGTGATTCACCGATGACAGTAAACTCCCGGATGTCCAGGTTCAGGTCTTCACTTACCAGCTCCACGGCCTTATTCATATTGTCCATAGACAGATGCTCGCCACACAGACTAAGGAATAATTTCGTTCGGCCGGTGATGATAATTTCCGGCTCTTCTAATGAGACAAATCTGATGACATCCCCTATCAGATATCTCCAAGTGCCAGCATTGGTGGTAATGAGCAAAGCATAGTCCTGATTGGTCTTTACATCCTGAATGCTCAAGGTGGTAGCATGCGCTTTGATCTCTCCATCTTCCGTAAAATTTTCGCTGGTGAAAGGGATGAATTCATAGTAGATGCCATTATTAAGTACCAGTCGCATGGATTTTCGCTCCGGCAATGCCTGGAACGCAATAAAACCCTCACTGGCGAGGTAGGTTTCCATGTAGATCAATGGGCGAGCCACCAGTTTTTCAAAGCCTTTGCGATAGGGATCGAACGGCACTCCCCCATGTACGAAAATGGAAAGATTAGGCCAGATATCATGGATTGAGCTGACCTGATATCGCTTGATAATCTTTTCCATCAGGATCTGCAGCCAGGCCGGCACACCCACAATGATCCCAATATCCCAGTCTTTGGCATTTTCCACAATCTCATCCAGTTTCTTACTCCAATCCACTGTTTTGGCAATCTTCTTACCTGGCTTGTAAAAATGCTGGAACCAAAAAGGGATCTGGGAAGTGGTTATCCCGCTGAGATCTCCTTCAAAGTAGTCGCCATGCTTCCGTAAGTTGGTACTTCCGCCCAGCATCAAGATACCTTTGGTGAAAAAGTTATCCGGCAGGCTGTACCTGGACAGTGACAGAATCTGTCGTATGCTCGTTTTACGGATCGACTTGATCATTTCTTTTGTGATCGGAATATGCTTGCTGGAAGCTCCCGAGGTACCACTACTTAATGCATAATACTTGATCTTTCCGGGCCAGCATATGTTGGTCTCCCCTGCCCGGGTACGGTGCCACCACTCGCTATCCATTTTGTCGTAATCGAAGATGGGGATGGAGGATTTAAATGCTTCGTAATACCTGCTTTCGGGCTGTTGCTTGAATGTCTTCAGGATTTGATCAAACTCGTAAGCCTTTCCAAACTCTGTATGCCGACAATGGATCATCAATTTGCTTAATTCCTGCTTCTGAAGATTAGCAGGTGAGGTATATTGTTGTTCAAGACTCTCTCGTAATATTATCCCTTTTTTGAGTAACGTACCAATTATTGCCATGCCTTAGCCTAATTCAGTTTGGGGTTCATAGATTTGTAAAACAAAAATGCATATTTCATTTTTAAGATAGATAAATGTCTCAAATTCAAGAAAATATTCGTCACCTAATATCATCCCTGACCGAAACCCCTTGCCAGCTGGTGGCCATCAGCAAAACGAAGCCCGTTTCGGACATTATGGATGCATATGAAGCAGGTCAAAGACATTTTGGTGAAAACAAAGTGCAGGAGCTGGCAGCTAAATACGAAGAGCTGCCCAAGGACATCAAATGGCATATGGTCGGCCATCTTCAACGAAACAAAGTGAAGTACATCGCTCCATTTGTACATCTTATCCACAGCATTGATTCCCTGAAATTGCTGAAAGAAGTAAATAAACAGGCAGAGAAGGCCGGTAGAACAATCGACTGTTTGCTACAGGTGCACATTGCGGAAGAATCAACCAAGTTTGGTTTTGGCCCGGAAGAGCTCACACCACTGGTGCAATCTGATGCATTACAATCTCTGGAACACGTCCGGGTGGTCGGCTTGATGGGCATGGCTACCTTTACTGAGGATGAAAGTCAGATCAAAAGGGAGTTTAGCTCCTTGCACACCCTGTTTGAGCAATTGAAGAGCATTCAACTCCCCGATAATGTGAAGATGCAGGAACTTTCTATGGGCATGAGTGGAGATTACCCACTGGCATTGGCATGTGGAAGTACCATGATCCGAGTGGGTTCTTCAATCTTCGGAGCGCGTAATTACGCCTGATTATTATTGGTTGGAGGATGGCAGCAATACATTCCCTGTCAATGTAACACGTTCAGGGTTGTTTACTGCATTAGAATAGACGGTAATCACTTTATTCTGCATTCCTCTTTTGCCCACACTACTGAAAACAACTTTCAGTTTGGCTGAGTCACCTGGTGCCAAAGCTTCCCGAGACCAGTTTGGTGCGGTACACCCACACGTAGTTTTTACGTCAGAAATTACCAAAGGACCCGAACCTGTATTGACATATAGGAAATCGTATTGTACCTTTTCGCCCTGATTGACTTCGCCAAAATCGTATTTACTTTTAGCAAAACTGATTTTTGGTCCTGTGACAGTTTCGGCGTCAGTATCAGGTCCCTGAGCATAAATTGTGGTCAGTGCAAAAAATAAAGTAAGAATGGTTAGTGCGTATTTCATGTGTTTCAATTCTTTTTATTCAAAGTAAAGTTAACGTGCTATTGTCAATTAAGGTTCTTTTTTGGAAATGATGTACTGTTGTGAGTGATATAAAGACATTTAGCCAGCGGGTGAGGGTGCGTGTATGCGGCCTCCTGGAGGAGGAGGATAGCATTTTACTTCTAAAACATAATCAGATAGGAGAAAAAGGTTATCTATGGTCACCTCCTGGTGGAGGTGTAGAATTTGGAGATAACAGTGAAGAAACGCTGATTAGGGAATTTGATGAAGAAACCGGATTAAAAATTAACATTGAGGAATTTTTATTTGTTAATGAATATATTGATGACCGATTTCACGCCGTAGAACTTTTCTACTCCGTGAAACGTATTGGGGGCGAGCTGACCCTTGGAAACGACCCTGAATTGGCCAAAAACCGGCAAATTCTGGAGGATGTGAGGTTTATTACTTACAACGAATTAAAATCCATGGATCAAAAGACCCTTCACAACGCATTTTCATATTTTGACGAGCCCAGAGACATTTTTAAGATCAAAGGACACATCAATTTTATCAACATTTAAGAACGTGCGCTTCAGTAGTTTAATAAGAATATTTATTATTGCAAAAAACCTAAAGTATGAATAATACAAAAATCCTAACTATCGTATTCGGAGTCATAGCTGCCGGGCTTGCTTACTTCCTTTATTATTCCATCAATTCAAGCATTGAGGAAACAAAACGTATTGCAAGACATGAAGCCAGAATCATTGAACAACTTAAGATGATTCGGGAGGCAGAATTGGCTTTTCAATCAGTAAATGGTCGATATACCAGCGATTGGGACAAGCTTCTTGCTTTTGTTGACACTGGCAGGTTTTTTATTACTGAAAGAACAGAAACGATCGTTACCCTGGATTACGGTGCTGACAGTTTATATGTTGAAATTGACACTTTAGGTACTGTTCCTGTAAAAGATTCAATATTCAAAGCTTCTGTATATCCTAGGTTTGACCTGGCAACACTTCCATATGTTCCTGGTATCAAACCTCCGGTAAAATTTGAGATCTGGGCAGACAAGATCGAAAAGTCAGGAGTAAAAGTTGACGTAATTGAGGTTTATAATCCTAAGCCGGTGAACCCTAAGAGAGACGAAAAGAGCGAATACAACACCAAAAAGCCGCTTCGATTCGGTTCCAGAACCAGTGTAACTACTGCGGGTAACTGGGAATAAATTTTGAGCAGTACGGCCACATTAGGATATGCCATAGCTAAAAAGGCAATAAGTGAGCGCTTCGATCCCGAGAAGCGCTCTATCTATACGCTTGCCATCCAAATAGGCATCACAGACATGCAATTGTGTGTGGTCAACCGCCAAACAGGAAGGTGTCTTTCCATTGAGGATTTTAGGTTTGAAAATGTAAGGACCATCAACAACCGGTTGGAGGTTGTCAAACAGATTTTTGAAAGGCATCCTCATCTTGCACAGCAGGATTGGGGCACGGTAAAGCTTTCGGTCAAAACGCACAAATATACGCTGGTGCCTGCATCAGTGTTCCTTTCGGAGCACACTTCAGACTACCTTTCATTAAATGCCGAGGTAAACAACAAGATTGAAGAGACGCATTACTACAGGCACATTTCGTGTAATGCCATTCATCTTTTTGCAGCGGACAAGAAGCTTGTGGAAACCGTAAGAGCTTATTTCCCCAAAAAACATATCGAGCTTGTGAGTCAGGCTTGTGCCCTGATAGAGGGAACACTACAATATGACGATCATTCGGTGGAGAAGTCCATGTTTTGTCTGGTAGACAAAGGCATTCTTCATATATTGGTTTCTCAGAATCAGAAGTTGATCTTTTACAACCAGTTTGCGGTCCGCAAGCCGGAAGATTACCTCAAATACATCATGTTGGTAATGCAGGAGACCCAGCTTAATCCCAAGACCAGCAATGTGGTGATGTGGGGTGGATTGAATGCCGATAGTGTGGTGATCAATACGCTTAAGAAGTACATCCGAAACATTTCTCTGGGTACCAAGCCCAAATTCCTTCGCTTCGAAGGTGAGCTGGACCGCTTACCCGACCACCAATATTTTGATGCTTATAGTATCTTTCTGTGTGAGTGATTGAATTGAAGGCCGTCCGATATTTCGACTTTCTGATATTCTGACAATATAGTGGGCAGTGGGCAGTGTAGGTATTTCTGTTTATTTTGCTGGACCAAACATGATGATCTATACGCTATGAAAAAGGTTGCTATTTTCCCCGGGTCCTTCGATCCTTTTACCAAAGGTCATGAAGATGTGGTATTGAGGAGCCTTCGGTTGTTTGACGAAGTGATCATAGGTATTGGTCACAACTCACAAAAGAAACGATACTTTGATGTGGAGCTGATGATGGAAAAGATCAACGAAGCGTTTAAAGATGAATCGCGGGTTTCTGTGATCGTGTACGATGAGCTCACCGCCAAGCTGGCTTCCAAATACAACGCCAACTTCATGGTCAGAGGACTGAGAAATACCACTGATTTTGAGTACGAAAACAGCATCGCTCAGATCAACAAATACCTGAATACTGAACTGGAGACTGTATTTCTGATTACCTCACCGGAATTGGCCCCGATCAGTTCCAGCATCATTCGGGAAGTACACAAATACGGTGGAGATGTGACTCCTTTTCTTCCTTATGAGCTTTGATTGATGGCCTTGAGTAATCGGTGATACTCGTGGATCACATTTCGGATAGAACGATAAGATCCGTATAAGAGCGATCTTAATTCAGTAAGTGTAACCCAGCGTACATCATCTATATTTTCTTCTGCCTGGGGCTTCATATTGGTATCATCGAGGCATTCCATGGCATACCAGTAGGTTTTCTTCAGCACATATCGCCTGTTTCGTATGTAGGTATGCCAGGTTACCCCAATCTTTCGATCAATTGCTATCCTGACACCCGTCTCCTCTTCCACCTCACGTATGGCACAGGCTTTTTTCTTTTCCTTTTTGTCCATTTTACCCTTGGGCAGGTCCCACCGCCCCTGACGATAGATCAACAGAGTCTTTCCATCCTTATCCACTACCCCTCCGGCAGCTTCCACCACCTTGAATTTGCTTTTAATGAACCTGATCATCGACTTGCTATCGTCAGAGGTAAAAGTGATGGAATCGACCTCTTTTAGCTTATTGTCAGTCATCAGGTGGAGCAACTCATCTACCTTTTCAGGGGCAGCGTCATGGATGAGCACATCGTCGATCAACTTCTTGGGTTTGATTTTCTGCGTTTTACCATCGAGAATAAGGTCATATTCCGACGGGTCCTTTGCTTCAGCCTTATCAATGATCCTTACAGGTATATCGTTGATGAATATTTTCACAAGTAGCTTTAGCTTTGTGGTGGTGTTACAAAACTTAAATATATCGGGAGAGTTCAACTATTTTAGAAAACCGCCCAATAAATTTTCATTAATTTTTTCTTATGCCCATTCAAATCTATGACAATCAGGTAGCGAAGAATATCGCTACAGAACTACTACGCATTCAGGCCATCAAATTAAGACCCAATGATCCGTTCACCTGGGCCTCGGGATGGAAGTCTCCGATTTATTGCGATAACAGACTGAGCCTGTCATTCCCGGAAGTAAGGTCTTACGTAAAAAAAGCGCTGGCTGACCTGATTAAAGACAAGTTTGATGGTGTGGAAGCCATTGCAGGTGTAGCGACGGCAGGCATCCCACAGGGAGCCCTGGTGGCAGATCTCCTGGGCCTACCCTTTATCTACGTTCGATCAAAATCGAAGTCACACGGGATGGGGAATCAGATAGAAGGCGTGGTGACCAAAGGGCAAAAAGTGGTGCTGCTGGAAGACCTCGTTTCAACGGGAGGTAGTTCGCTCATGGCAGCGGATGCTGTACGGGCAGCTGAGATGGATGTACTTGGGATGGTGGCTATCTTCACCTATGGATTTCCAATCGCAGAAGAGAACTTCAAGAAGCATCAGATTGACCTATGGTGCCTGAGTGATTACCATCACCTGATAGAAGTAGCCAGCGATAATAAAACCATCAACCCGGATTCGCTGGGGACACTCAAGAAATGGAGAGAAGATCCGGCAAGCTGGAAGGGGTGATTCATATGGTCGTACTATGACTTGGAGTCATAGTATGACTATGGGTAGCGCTCTTCGATGCCTAGTCCGAATAAGGCGAAATCATATTTAACCGGATCTGTAGCGTCCATTTGTTTGAGATTTTCTGTCAGCTCAATGGCTGTTTTCCAGTCCGTTTGCTTCCTGGTGATCAACCCCAGCCTTCTGGCTATGCGGTCGACATGGAGGTCGCAGGGACAAATCAGCTCGGCCGGAGAAATTTTGGACCATAACCCGAAATCAACACCGCTATCGTCTTTCCTCACCATCCAGCGCAGGAACATATTCATCCGTTTACAGGCTGAATTTCTGATGGGTGAGGGGATGTGTTTATACGTTCGGGTGGGATGATCAGGCAAAGAAAAGAAATGATGGAAAAAGTAATTTAGACGTGAGGACATGTCCGGGTTTGTATCCGGGGTGATAAATGCTTCCTCCAGGGTGGCGAATTGCTGATAATGCCACTGAAAAAAAGAGATGAAATATAAAGCATCGGTCGGATTGAACGTTCGGTGTTTGAATTGCAGAAAGGGCTTCAGGTCTTCGTCGGAATGGTTGAGTATAAAGTCATGGGGTGCATGGTCCATGTAAGCAAAAAACTCCGTGCATTTATTTATGATCGTTTTCCGTTGACCCCAGGCAAGCATGGCTGCAACAAACCCTGTGATTTCGATATCCTGGGGTTTGTTATACCTTCTGGGAATACTGATGGGATCATTGGGGATAAAATCCGGCTGGTTGTACTTAGCCACCAGATCATCTAAAAATGCTTTCAACTCCCCCACTACTCCTCGTAATAGGAAATTTCTACCCTGGCCTTAGGGTCGATGATGCCCAACCGCTTGAAGGCGACTGGCGTTAGGCGAATTAAGACATTTTCATTGAGGCCGGTATCGGGAAGCCTGGCCACCACCTTGACGAATACTTTCTGGTTGTTCATCAGGTTACGGACTTCCACCAGGGAGCCCACCGGCTGATTGCGATGCAGACATAGATATTTATCTGTAGGGATTACGTCCTCAATCTTTTGTGCAATGCCCTCTTCGATTATCCGTACGAAACCACTTTGGTCTACCATTCGCTTCTTGATGCCGTAGGGTGTCTTCACGATTTTCGGAGCATCGAGCACTACATCCACCTTCTGCTTGAGCTTCAACTCCTGCCCGATATCCAGCCTGTCAGAACTCAGCTTATTCCAATACTTTAAACTGTCTACCCGCACTCCATATTGAGTTGCAATAGAAGACAAATCATCTCCACTTTGCACCTGATAGGCAATGAAATCCGATTCATCTATTATGGGTTCATCTACCACTTCTTTTGCCGGATCCTTGGTTACAACTTTTGCAACTTCCACTGCCGAGTCCTTTTTTGTGGGGTATGAGCTAAATACAATGGCTTTAGGATCTTCTTCTATGGCCTCCGGAGCGAGCTTTTTGATCACCAATTCCTGACCTATGGAAATGTCATTGGAATTGAGGTTATTCATCTCTTTGAGCTGATATACCCTAAGTCCATATTTCTGCGAGATGCTAAACAGCGTTTCGCCTGTTTCCACCACATGGATGGTTTCAGGTTTTGATTTATTTCCGGAACCTGAGACAGGAACCAGGGGGATTTTGAGTACCTGCCCCAATGAAATGGTGTTGTCTGATATTTGGTTGAAAGCAATTACCTCATTGATCTGTGCTCCATACCTCTTGCTCAAGGCATAGAGTGTCTCTCCTTTTTCCACCTCATGGATCACAACGACCTTGTCCTGCACCTTTTCGATGCGGAGGGAATCCAGTGAGAACACCTGGATGAAGCTCAAAAAAAACAATAGTGTTAAACTATAACTCAATGGCATTGATTTGTTTTTTTTCAACGATGAATATTAGATAATTATTGAATACAAAAAAACTCCCGGGTGCGATGCCTTCCATCTTTTGGTCCAGGATCGTGCGGTAAATTTCTTCTTCCTCCCTGATAACAACCATTTTTCTGATAAAATCCTTCCCATCAGGAATAGAATAGCTGATAATGATGTAATCTCCCGTCTCCATATAATCTACCAGAGAAATGATATTTTCCCCTGATAGAAACGCTTTTACCACCTCAAAATTATCACTTCCCTCCCAATAGACTACAGGTTCCATAAACATGTATTGCTCTTTTTTTTGAGGAATATCAGGAAGCGGCTTCTGCAATACACTCGAGGGATCTTCAATCTTCTGATAGATTATACTGTCCTCCCGGATATCTACCAGTTGATGTCCGGAAAAATGACTAAACACCTCTCCGGTATCACTTTTGGCCACAATCAGGGACTTATCCAGCGGGTTTTGTGGGTCCTGATATTTTTCTAAGAATAGATATCCGCTCTGTAATAGCTGAAGCGTGCTCCACCAGTCAGCCCCATCTACCGCTATAGGACCTCGCAGGGTATTTTGTGCAATATCAAGGATCCGGTAGGAAATGTGTAGCTGCTCCTGGTCACGGATTTCCAGGGCCAACTGTCCGGATTGCTTATCCAGGGAAGTCTTCCAGATAACCCCGTCTACATGAAAAGAAAATGCTAAATTCGATAGCTGCCTCAAGCCTTCTGGTGTAATTTTACTATATAGAACCCAGATAAGTTGAACTTTCGACAACAATCCGGGTTTAACCTGAAATATGTACTAGACTTTTTATTACATGACAAAACTCTCATACATAATCCAGGTTTAATGGCTAAGTTAGCGAGATAGTGATGGTCAGAAAAATAATGTTCCTGGTACTGTTGTTTACTGGTCTGCAGGTGTTTTGCCAGCAGGAAGACAGCATTACCGTATTGCATATGAAGGTGCAGGCAAATATTGATCCCCGCACCAATAGATACACAGAGCTGGGGCTGGATCATGCCCGAGAAATCGGGGCAGACTATGTGATCCTCGAGCTGGACACCTATGGTGGTGCGCTCAATGATGCCGATGAGATCCGTACGCGCATCCTTGAATTTGAGATCCCTGTGTATGCTTACATCAACAAAGACGCTGCCTCTGCCGGGGCCTTGATCTCTATTGCCTGCGACAGCATCTATATGGCAAGGGGCTCGAGTATCGGAGCTGCCACGGTGGTGACCCAGGATGGAACGGCAGCACCGGATAAGTACCAGTCTTACATGCGCTCGATCATGCGCTCCACCGCCGAGGCTCAGGGGAGGAACCCCAAGATTGCCGAGGGGATGGTGGACGAAGACATTGAAGTAGATAGTATAGCCACAGAGGGTAAAGTAATTACCTTCTCAGTTTCCGAAGCCATTAAATGGGGATTTTGTGAGGCTGAAGTATCGAGCATCGACGACATCATGGAACGCAGCCAGGTGACCGATTATGAGCTCGTCGAATTTACGCTGGACTGGTCAGAAAAAGTGATTGCCTTGTTTTTGAACCCCTTTATCAGTGGTATCCTGATCCTGATCATCATAGGAGGTATCTATTTCGAGCTCCAAACACCGGGCGTTGGATTTCCCATCCTGGCCTCTGTCATTGCTACGATCCTGTATTTCATCCCATACTATCTAAATGGTCTTGCAGAAAACTGGGAGATCGCTGTTTTTGTTGTTGGGATTGTCCTTATTGCGGTGGAAGTATTTGTGTTGCCCGGATTCGGTATTGCGGGTATTGCAGGATTGATCGCAACCATCGGTGCCCTTATTCTGGTGATGCTCAACAACGACGCTTTTGACTTTTCATTTGTTGATCCTAAAGAAATCTTTTACGCCATCAGCTCTACCGGATTGGCCTTGCTGGGTGCAATCGTCCTCATGTTTTTCGGAGGGATACGTCTGACCAATAGCAAATTCTTTAGCCGGATTGCGTTGGTGGAAGTCCAGGACAAAGAAGAAGGATATACCAGCAGCTTTTATAAAGAAAAAACCCTGGTTGGCAAGCAAGGTGCTGCTTATACTAACCTGAGGCCCAGTGGCAAGGTAATGATCGATGGAGAGATCTACGATGCGTATACACGGGGCAATTACATCGCAGAACAATCTCCCATCGAGGTGATCTCCGATGAAGGGACCTCACTAAAAGTGAAAGAAATCAAGGGATGAAGATATTAGGAATTATTCCTGCCCGGTATGCTTCTACACGTTTTCCCGGGAAACCATTGGTGGACGTGGCAGGAAAGCCGATGATCCGAAGAGTGTACGAACAATCGAAACAGAGTGAAGGACTGGATGAGGTGGTCGTAGCCACCGACGATGAACGGATAGCCGATGAGGTCATTCGTTTTGGTGGCAAAGTGGAGCTCACCTCAGAAAAGCATCGCAATGGCACTGAGCGTTGCGCAGAGGTGCTGGAGCGTTACCCGGACTACGACTACGTGGTTAACATCCAGGGCGATGAACCTTTCATCAAACCCCAGCAAATTGACGGACTGTGCGACCTCCTGGACGGAAGCGTGCAGCTGGGATCCATGGTGAAAAAAATTGAAGATCCTGCCCTGCTGGACAATCCATCCATCATGAAGGTGATCATGAACAAGTTCCATGAGGCCATCTACTTCAGCAGAACAGCTATCCCCTATGTCCGGGACTACCCTAAGGACGAATGGCTTCAGCACCACACCTTTTACAAGCACATCTGCATCTATGCATACCGATCCGACATCCTTTTTGAGATCACCAACCTCCCTCCCGCTGATTTGGAGACCAGTGAGTCGCTGGAGCAGCTGCGATGGATTGAAAATGGCTATAAAATCAAGATTGGGATCACGGAATTTGAAAGCCACAGTGTGGATACTCCACAGGACCTGGAACGCATCCTAAACCATCTGTAATGAAGAAATATTTAGAAATACTCGTCTGGGTCATGCTGATCGGCGCCTGTGTGCTTTTCTGGATCTCTATCCGCAGCACGACTGACCAGATGTATTATACCGGGGCGGCGCTGCTTGTCTGGGGCGGCGCGTTTATGCTGAACAGGTGGGTGAAGAAGATGGAGTAGGTGTCAGGAATCAGAAATCAGGAGTCAGGAGTCAGGAGTCAGGAGACCCGCCTACGCTTAAGCTTCGGCGGGTAAGCAGTAGGCAGTAAGTAGTGGGCAATAGGCAGTAAGCAGTAGGCAGTAGGCAGTAGGGAGTGGGAAGTAAGCAGTAGGCAGTGGGCAGTGGGCGCAGTCCTATACTTCCTAGCAGATGTCTCCTTACACAGAGAATGATTTCGTTTAACAATAGGTGATATAGGGACTCTGCGTCGACGTGGTAGTACCTTCGAATTACGCAGAGTCCTCTGCGAGAGACTCTGCTGGGAACGGGGAGGATGGTCGGATGTTCGGACTTTCCGACTTTCCGATGTTCGGACAGCCGGATTATACCGCAGTCGTCGGATGATTGATCCGTCTCCAACTCACCCATTTGTTTGATTTGGGGGTATTGTCCAGTATCTACTCCCCCTCTCTTGCGAAGAGAAGGTAGTTTGATTTGGGGATGTAGGCCGACCTGCTACCTTCCTAGCAGATGTCTCCTTACACAGGGAATGATTTTGTTCAACAATGGATGAGACAGGGACTCTGCGTTAACAGAGTACCTTCGAATTACGCAGAGTCCTCTGCGAGAGACTCTGCTGGGAACGGGGAGGATGGTCGGATGTTCGGACTTTCCAACTTTCCGATATTCGGACAGCCGGATTATACCGCAGTCGTCGGATGATTGATCCGTCTCCAACTCACCCATTTGTTTGATTTGGGGGTATTGTCCAGTTTCTACTCCCCCTCTCTTGCGAAGAGAGGGTAGTGTGATTTGGGGATGTAGGCCCACCTGCTACCTTCCTAGCAGATGTCTCCTTTAGGAGAGAATGAATTACAACACGATGGATGGAGTAGGGACTCTGCCGGGGAGTCCCTCCAAATTACGCAGAGTCCCCGCCAGCTGGCGGGAGACTCTGCTGGGAATGCGTGAGGATGTTCAGACAGTCCGATATTCCGACACTCAGATGTTCTTCATAGTCATATGGTGACTGTATAAAATTCTGCGAGATCCTCCCCCTGCACCCCCTCCTTAAGGGGGATAGTTCTATTGCGAGTTGGTTTCAAATTGTTAGGATTTACTTTCCTTTCTATCAGATACCTTAACCTTAATTGAATAAGATTCTTCACTTCGCTACTTATGACGTCTTCTAAATCTGTGCGGTGGGTCCCCTGAAGGGGTTTCGGGGGCGTGCGATGGCCTTCCCTCGCCCCTGCCC
>MDTD01141835.1_pt1 | contig 14601 bp, 16 predicted proteins | sample 811221 | NCBI WGS metagenome assembly MDTD01 (sample SAMN05326646, study PRJNA326480) | marine metagenome | isolation source: seawater | place: Pacific Ocean: South West | collected 2011
AAATCTATGGCTTTTTTAAAAAATAAAGCAAAAACACTAGAAGATATTTGGAATAACGCTCAATATATAATTAACGATAAAATTGAGATTGGATCAGATGATAAAAAACTTATTGATGATTTATCAAAAAAAGTAATTAAAGATTTTATTTTTGAATATGAAAAGCTTTCCTCATTATCTAGGGAAGTGTTAGAACCTGTAATTAAGTCTCTTATTGATAAACATAAAACTAATTTTAAAGGTGTAGGACAGCCTTTAAGAATAGCGCTAGTGGGCTCACGATTTGGACCGGGTCTATATGACGTGATTTTATCACTAGATAAGGCAACAGTAATTAAAAGGCTAAAACAAATTTAAATGAAAGACGCTGTATCTTTCAGAACAAGAAAATCCTCTATTTACGATAAAAAATCCAATTCTCCTTTTAAAATAAGTAGATCTAAATTTTTTAATTTTCTCACTTGTAGAAGATGTTTCTATTTAGATCGTGTGAAAGGTTTAAAAGAACCTTCTATGCCTGGATGGGCACTAAACGTTGCTGTTGATGATCTGCTAAAGAAAGAGTTTGATTTATATAGAATAAAGCAAAAACCTCATCCGATTATGGTTAAGCATAAATTGAATTTTGTTCCTTATCAGCATAAAGATTTAGAAGTGTGGAGAAATTCTTTAAAAGGTGGTATTTCATATTTAGATAAAAAAACAAACCTCGTTATTCACGGGGGGATTGATGATATTTGGTTCGACTTAACTGAAAAAAAATTAGTTGTTGTAGATTATAAAGCTCAATCATCAACTTATCCTATAACTGTTTCCTCTTATCTCGAAGCTGATTGGCATCTAAGTTATAAATTACAAATGGATATATATGTACATATTTTAAGAAAAATGAATTTTAAAGTTTCGGATCGAACTTTTTTTTATGTTTGTAATGGAGAAAAAACAAATGATAAATTTGATAACAGGATAGACTTCAAAACAACTCTAATTCCATACCGAGTAAACACGGATTGGATAGAGGAAAAATTAATTGAAATGAAAAATGTATTAAATCTTGATGAGGCACCTAAAATTGAAAAGACTTGTGAGAAGTGTGCTTATTTAGAAGGTGGAAAACAATTTTGAAAACTATCTATTATTTTCATCATCATTATTAGATGATTGGTCATTATTCTCTTGTTGAGGTTCTTCCTGAGTAGTTTCTGTTTGAGTTTCTTCTTGTATTGATTGCTCTGACTCAGAAGGAATTTCTTCTTGAACTTGCTGCTCCTCTTGAGGATTAGTATTTGTTTCTTGAGATTGAGATCTGCCTATATCTGCAGCTGTTTGTGGTTTAGGTTCTCTTCTCATAAAGAAATATATTCCAGCTGCAATTACCGCTATAGCGCCAAGTATGTAGAGCATTATATTAACAATGTTTATACCATCTTTCTCTTCTTCAACTGGAGACTCTTCTGTAACAGGACTGATCTCTTCTTCCTCAGGTTTGGCTTCTTGCGCTTGGTTTGTTTGAGCATTCACTTCTTCTTTAGGTTCTTCTGTTTGTGGAGCCGGTTCAGGTTCTGGCTCTGGTTCTTTAGCCGGTTCTGGCTCTGGCTCTGGTTCTGGTTCTGGTTCTGGCTCTGGCTCTGGTTCTGGCTCTGGTTCTTTAGCCGGTTCTGGGGCAGGAGCAGACACTTGTGGCTGAGATACCTGTGAAACATCATCTGTTTGTTTCGGTTTTGGATTTAATACACCTGTAGCAGCAACAATAACTCCAATTACAAAGACAGTTAATAAATCCATTTTTTATAATTTAAACTAAAAATTAGTTTATTCATTATGGATTGTGAACAATATGGGTTGCTTGTGAACAAAAAAGCAAGATTTTAAGGGACTTAATTATCTCAAATTTTAATTACTCAGGTTTAAAAATTAAACATAGACCATTATTACAAAATCTTTTACGTGATTCTTTTGGTCCATCATCAAAAACGTGACCGTGATGTGCTCCACATTTTGCACAATGGTATTCAATTCTTTTCATACCAAATGAATAATCAATTTTCGTCTTGAAGGCACCCGGTAATGCCTCAGAAAAAGATGGCCATCCAGTCCCACTATCAAATTTTGAGGTTGAGGCAAAAAGTTTTGCCCCACAATTAGCACAATGGTAAAACCCTCTCCTTTTTTCGTTTAGTAGTTTGCTGGTAAATGGCCTCTCAGTGCCATCATTGAACATTATATCTTTTTGTTGTTTTGATAAATTAGGATTCACCACTTTTTTGGCTGAGGACATCAAAGAACTAATAGGAAAAATTGTATATAACATACAAAATCCTACAAATTTAATAAATTTTCTTTTTACTGACTTCATTAAAATAATTTATTATATCAGTACAATGAATACAATTTTTTTGTTTTTTTTAATGGTTTATATTGTTTTTTACCTGTTTAGACCGGTAACTAAGAAAGAAATAGAGAAGTTTCAAGATCCAAATAATTGGTCAAACATGGGTCTTTAATGCTTTTAAATGTTCTATAATGCTTTCGGACAAAGCGATTAAATCATAACCACCTTCAAGTAACGAAATTACTCTGCCTTTAGAATGGATATTTGCAATATCGACAATTTGTTTTGTAATATGAAAGAAATCCTCAGATTCTAAGTTTATATTAGCCAATGGATCTCTGTAATGAGCATCAAATCCAGCAGAAATTAAAATAACTTCAGGTTTAAATTTATCAATTGGTTTAAGTATCTTATTTTCAAATATTTTGAAAAATTCCTTACTTTTAGTTTCTGCTTTAAGAGTAGCATTAAATATATTACCAACTCCAGTCTCATTTTCCGCACCAGTTCCTGGAAAAAGGGGAAATTCATGAGTAGAGGCATACGCAACTGAGTGATCATTAAAGAATATTTCTTGAGTCCCATTACCATGATGAACATCAAAATCTATGATTGCGACTTTACTTATTTCATATTTTTTTTTCAAATATCTAGCAGCTACTGCGATATTATTTATAAAACAAAAACCATTTGCCCGAACTGTTTCTGCGTGATGACCTGGTGGTCTAATTGCACAAAAAACTCTCTCGTTTTTTTTCATAAGATCATCGCAAGCAGCTACTGCTGATCCACAAGATCTTAGTATAGCATTTCTACTATTAGGGCATAGCATAGTGTCTGCGTAAGGTTCTTTTTCTACACCTATAATTCCTTCTTTAGGTATATTGAAAAAGATTTTTTCAATGTGTTCAATTGGGTGAACAAGAGATACTGATTTTAAATCAACTAAAGGTGCATCTTTAAACTCTATATCAATATCTGAAGATTTTATAGAATTAATAATGCTATCCAATCTTTCTTTTCTCTCTGGATGACCATGCCCATTAAATTTTAGCAAACAATCTGAGTGACTATAAACAATCATTTATAAATATTTTTTTAGAGCATTACTAGCTTGTTCTGCCGATGGAATAGAAGTTTTGAACTCATTAAGTATTTTTTGAGTTTTTTGAATTTGATCTTTAATTTTTTTTGGATCATCAATAAATAAACTTACAATTTTAAAAATATTTTGTGAATTACATTTAGATTGTAATAATTCTGGAATTATTTCTTTATTTGCAGCTATATTTAAAATATTTGCATACTTAATTTTAACTAACATTTTAACAATTAAATAATTTATAAAGTTCATTTTATAAATAATAACTAAAGGTATTTTATATTTGCAAATTTCTAAAGAAACGGTTCCTGATTTAGAAATTGCAAAGACTGATTTTTTTAATGTGTGAGACTTAATTTTTTCATCATTAATAACTTCACAATTTTTAATATTTTTATTTTCAATATATTTTTTTATTAAATTGCTATGTTCGCTTGTAGAATGGAAAATATAAATAAAATCATCATACTTTTTATTCATCAGTTCTATAAAATCTAAAAGGATTGGCGTCAAAATATCTATTTCGGACTTTCTGCTTCCGGGAAAGATTGATATCAAAGCTTTGTTTTTATCTAATATTTGATTTATATCTATTTTGCCTTCATTTCCCTCATCTAGTAAAGGATGACCAACAAATTCATTACTCATATTTTCTTTATCAAAATATTGTTTTTCAAAATTAAATAATAATAAAATGTGGTCAATAAATTTTTTTATTTTTTTTACTCTACCTTCTCTCCATACCCAAACTTGTGGCGCTACATAATGAATAGTATTAATTTTTGAATCTATTTTTTTTATCTTCTCTGCGACTCTTAAAGTAAAATCTGGACTATCGACTGTGAATAATATGTCCGGCTTAAATTTTATTACTGCATCAACGGTTTCATTAATTTTTTTTTTAATTTTGAAAATATTTAAAATCACATTTGTAAAACCAATATATGTTATATCTTTTAAGTCGTAGATAGTTTTTATCCCTAATGATTCTAAATTTTCTCCGCCTACGCTTAAATATTGAATATCTGTATTAGTTTTTTTTAATTCTCTGATTACCTTAGAGGCTAATAAATCTCCTGAAGGTTCGCCAGTTAATATAAAAATTTTTTTCATTTATACATTCTCCACAAACTGCCGCTGTCAGAAATAAGATATACGTCTCCATTATTATGTAATTTGATATCCCTAATTCTACCAATATTGCCTTGAAAAATAACTTTTTCACTTATAAATTTTGTTTTATTGAATTTTAACTTTCTTAATGATTGATCTTTAAGTGAAGTAATTAGAGCATCTCCATTCCAATTGTTAAAAGTTTGTCCTTTATAAATAATTAATGCACTCACTGCTATTGAAGGTACCCAATATTTTATAGCTTTTGTAAAACCAGGTTTCCATTTAGGTCCAATTTTAGTACCAGAATAATTAGTTCCTCCCCAACCTAATATTTTCCAGCCGTAATTTTCTCCAAATTTAACAATGCCAAACCAATCACCGCCTCTTGCTCCATGATTTGTTAAATATATATTGTTATCAAAAGGTGACAACGCTAGACCTTGTGGGTTTCTGACCCCAATTTGATAGATTTCTGGTAACCAGTTTTTTTTATTTCGATTAGTAAATTTAGGATTATCTTTTGGGATTGAGCCATCTAAATTTATTCTAATTATACTACCTGGATGCTTTGTTGGATCCTGAGCGATCATTCCCTTTCCTCTTTCTCCTGCAGTTAGGAAAATATTATTATTTTTTATAACTATTCTTGAACCAAAATGGTAACCAGAATTAATGGGTGGTTCAGCTCTAAAAATATTACTAAAATTCATTTTTTTTTTATTAAATATAGCTTTTGCTAATGAAGTGCTTGATCTACCATTTAATCTATCTTCTGAATAAGATATAAAAACTTCCCCATCTTTATACAAAATATCTAACAACCCCCCTTGTCCATCTTCTAGAATTTTGAGGTTGTGCTGAATATTTTCTACCTTTTTTTCATCTAAGTTAATATGTTTTATATTTCCAGATTTCTCAGTTATTAAAAGGTTAAAATTATCTATAAAAGATATAGACCAAGGTTTATTAAGATCATTTATAAGTTTTTCTAATTTAAAATCTTCCGCTAGCGCACTATTAAAAAAAATTAAAGATAAAAAAATTATTTTTCTCATTTGACAAAAATAAACATTTTATTTTTATTAGCAAATCTAATACATTCTTTTTTATTTAAAAAAATATTATTTTTATGTTGTAAAACTATACCTTTTAGACCTGCTTTGTTACATTGTTTTAATGTTTCTATACCAGCGGTAGGTAGATCAATTCTTAAGTCCTGTTTTTTTTTGGGGAATTTTACCAGAACCCCATTTTTTATTTTTTTATTTTTTTTAACTTCTTTTAGCATAATTTTTGTTCCTTTGTTGCCTTCAATAGCTATAACCTTATTTTGTCTTGACACTGCTCCTTGGGTAAAAGTATAGCTACCAGATTTTTTTAACATTCTTATTGCATTTAAAATATTTAATTTATCTTCTTTATTTGGTCTAATTCTAGTGTATACACCTTTCTTAAGACTCAATTCTGGTGTGAAAGAATTTGAGCTTATTGTTTCTATATTTTCTTTTTTAAATATTTTGATTATTTCCTTCAAAATTGCAGCATCTCCTAATTTTGAACTTTTGATTATTTTCGGAAAGTAATACAAGCCTTTTAAATCCAATTTCAATTTTCTAAAATTTGGTTTTCTAACTTTACCGGCAAAAAGAATTTTTTTACAGTTATTTGATTTTAGTATAGAAATGATTTTTCCAAATTGGCCAATTGAAACTGAATAAGAATTTTTAGCTTTTTTAAAGATTTTTTTTTTTGTTAAATCAATTATAATAAAATTTTTTTTATTTCTTATCTTTTTTAAAATGTATTTAGGAAATTCTGTTTCTCCAAAAATAAAACCTATCATATTTTTAATTTTGTGGTGAGCAAATAGGTCGTTTTTTATCTTTTTCTATAAATCTAATTACTTCGCTTACTAGTATATTATCTCTGTATGCTCCATTTATTTTGCTTAAATTTTCTTGTAAATTTGTTGAGGAAAAAATTTCTTTGTAGGCCTTATCTAATCCTATTATCAATTTATTATCGTACTTTTTCCTTCTTAATCCAATCAAGTTAAGACCTTGTAAATAATTCCTATTACCAATTGATAGACCAAAAGGAATTACATCTTTCAGTACTCCGGTCATACCACCAATCATTGCTAATCTTCCAATTCTAGTAAATTGTTGTACTGCAGAATTTCCTCCTATAACAACCGAGTCCTCTATCGTTACATGACCTCCCAATGGAACATTATTTGCAATTATAACATTATTCCCAATAGTGCAGTCATGTGCAACATGTGAAGAAATCATGAATAAACAATTGTCTCCTATTGAAGTTTTCGTACCTCCACCTTCTGTTCCAGGATTTATAGTGACATACTCTCTTATGATATTATTTTTTCCAATCATTAAGCTATTTTTTTCATTATTGTATTTTAGATCTTGAGGCTGCGTTCCTATACTTGCAAAAGGAAAAATTTTTGTTCCACTACCAATATAAGTTGTCCCTTCAATATGGACGTTCGATACTAATTCTACATTTTCATTTAGTTCTACATTTGGGCCGATATAACAGAATGGACCGATTTTAACATTTTTTGAAATTTTTGCATTTTTATCTATTACGCTTGAATTATGAATCATTATTTTCTATCCACTATAGTAGCTGACCATTCTGCATCTGCCATTCTTTTTCCATCTACTTTCGCAGTACCTTTATACTTCCAAACTCTCCCATGCGATCTTATTGCTTCAATTTCTAAATGTAACTCACAATCAGGTACAACTGGGTTTCTAAATCTTGCTTTATCTACTCCCATTAAAAATACCAATTTATTTTCATATTCTTTAGGATCTATACCGTGAGCTGTTAATGCGGCTGCAGCCTGTCCAAAGGCCTCTACTATTAATACTCCTGGCATTACAGGTTGGTTAGGAAAGTGGCCTTGAACATAAAAGCCTTCTTTCTTTACATGCATAATAGCGGTAGCTGATTTTAGAGGAACTATCTTAGTTAATTTATCTATTAACAACATAGGCTCTCTGTGAGGTAATAAACTTTGAATTTTTTTTTTATCTAGCTCTATATCACTCATCTTTATTCTTTTTTAAAAAATCTCTTAATGGGACAGCAGGATAACCCATAACAACTTGATTATCATTAATATCTTTTACAACTCCACTTCCTCCGCCAATTTTCACATTGTTACCTATTTTCAAATGACCTGAAACACCTGCTTGCCCTCCAATAGAAACATTGTCACCAATACTTGTGCTTCCAGCAAAACCAACTTGTCCAGCGATCATACAATTTGATCCAATCTGAACATTGTGTGCTACATGAACTTGGTTGTCTAAATAAGTATTTTTACCAATTACAGTATCATTTAAAGATCCACGATCAATTGTACAGCCTGATGCAATCTCCACATCTTCATTAACGATAACTCTACCAATATGAGGGAATTTTAAATTCTTATTTTTTAAAGGTATAAAACCAAAACCTTTTTGACCTACTTTACAATTGTCTTGTAACACCACTCTATCTCCAATAATTGAGTTTTTAATAATCACACCAGATCCAATAACGCAGTCTTTTCCTATTTGTACATCATGTTCTATTATAGAATTAGCTCCAATAATTGTATTTTTACCTATTACAACGCTTTTACCAATTAAAACATTGTTTCCAAATTTAACAAATTTATGTTTTGTTTTACTTGGCTTTTTTAAAGTTAAATCCGGGTAATCTGTATCTGCATCGGGAAAAATAATCTTTAATATTTTTGCTAATTCAAATAAAACATTTTTTACAATAATTCTCTCAACATGTTTCGGTAAATATTTATTCAATTGAAAAGTGGTTAAACAAGCACCTCCTTTTGTTTTAATTGCATCATTTTTGTACTTAATTGAATCAAAAAAAGTAAGATCATTTTTCTTGGCAAGATGTAAAGGACGCACATCTTTAATTACGAAATCTTTTTTGAAATTAATTTGTGAAAATGCTTTACTAATTTTAATATTTTTTCTTTGAAAAAATAAATTTGAACTCATTCAAATCTAATTTAGATTAATAGATTTTAGCTTATTGTTTAATAAAGCCATTATATCTTTTGTGATATTTAAAGCATCATCAGCAAGTAAAAGACTTTTTTTATCTACTATCATTTTGATATTTTTTTCTTTCATATAATCTTTCATAATAGGGTTTAAATTTTTTAAAAGCTCATTCTTTGCTTTCGCCCTTTGATCTGCTACTGATTTTAATAGAGAATTTCTCTCTTTTTGTAAAGCTGATACTTTTTTTCTTAGCTCAGTTACTTTTTTTTTATAATCTTCTGCTGAAACCAATTTTTTTTGTTGTATAATTTTTTTTTCTTCTTCTTGAATTTTTTTCTCTTTGTCTTGAATATTTTTAAATCCTTTTTCAAGCTTATTTTTTAGATAAGTTTGGGCTTTTTTTCCTGCATCACTTTGGTTAAGTATAAATTTAAAATCAATAAAATACGGTGTGTCAGCGCTTAAATTTGTTAAACTTAATATAGATAATATAATTGATAAATTTAGTAATTTTTTAAATTTCATTTTAAAAAGTTGTCCCTAAATTAAAACTAAAGCTCTCGGTTTTATCAGAGCTAGCCTTAGATAAATTTGAAGAAAAAATGAAAGTCATTGGACCTAAGGGTGAGAGCCAGCTTGCGGCGACTCCTGTTGATGATCTTAATTCATTTGACTCGTCTATACTGCTGTCATAATCAACACCCCAGAGATTACCAACATCTAAAAAAAGACCTACTTCGGTTTTAGTGCTTTCAGGAAAAAAATTTGGAAGATTTGCCTCTAAATTTAGCGCTGCAGCATAATTACCACCAACGTGATCACTTCCGTCCACCGGACCTACTTTACCTCTTTCAAAGCCCCGAAGTTTACGTTGACTCAAATTTTTTCTTTTACTTAACCTTACGTTGTCGTCTCCAACACCGTTTATTGCTGATAAGAAAAGTTTTGAAGAACCGATGATGTTCTCTGAAAATGATTTGTAGCCGCTAGCGCTAAAGGTATTTGAAATAAATTTCTTGTCAGCGTATATAGGTAAAGTTTGATTAAAACTAAAAACTGAGCCAGAAGTCGGCATAAATTTACGATCCCTTTTGTCATATTTAAAACCATAAGATCCTGCAAATTCACTAAATTCACCTGCTTGTTTTTTTAGTGAGGCAGATGCAGTATCAAATGTTCTAAGGTCATCATACGATGCGTCTATTCCTAAACTTGCAAACAAGTCTTTATACTGCTCAAAACTTGTACTTATGCCAGTCGAAACAGTAGTGTTTTCGTAACCTTGGTCTGGTTTATCATTGCTAGTGCTTCTTATGTAAACGTTTAAAGCATTGCCTAAAAAATCATAATTTGGATCTCTAAAATTAACTTGCCCAGATAACGACTCTTCATCAAAATCAATTGCAAAATCTAATTGTTTACCTTCACCTAACCAGTTATTTTCTCTAATATTAAAAGCGAAGTTTCCTCCGCTTGTTCCAACACCTGCGCCTGCACTTATCTCTCCAGTAGCTTTTTCCTCTACTTGAATCTTAATATTTCTCAAATCATTTGAGGATCCATTTTTAATATCTGCGTTTATTTCACCAAAAATATTTCTAGCTTTAAGATTTGCAATGGATTTATCTAATTTTAATTTAGTGAAAGGATCTCCTTCATCAAGCAAAAGTTCACTTCTTATTACATTTTCATTTGTAATATTGTTCCCTACAATATCTATTCTTTCGACTAAGATTTTTTGTGACTCGAATATGTTAAATAAGACTTCAATTTCACCTAAATTTCTATCTAATTTTTCTTCAACATTATGTTCGACAAATTGCAGGTTATTGTTTTCGATAAGTTCATCAATATCTTTTAATAAACTAGTAATTGAAAAAGGAGAATAGTATTTTCCAATATATTTTTGGTAGGATTTTTCCAAATCGAAGAAAATATTTTTGTCAAATACTTGATCAATATTAGTGCTGATTTTTTTAATAACATATCTTTTTCCAGCCTCTATAGAATAAATTAAATCTACATTACCTTCATCATTTATATTTGCAGAGTTTGAACTTATTTCTACATCATAGTAACCAAGAGATTTATAATAGTTTATTAATAATCTTTTATCCAAATTAATTAAGTTTTCGCTAAATTTGGTATTTCTAGAAATTATCTTCCAAAATTTATCCTCGCCACTTGCAATAATATCTCTTAATCTTCTGTCTCTAATTATCTTATTGCCTGTAAAATTAATTGATGAGATCTTAGTTATATCTCCTCTTGATATTTCAATAACTAGATCAATATTTTTACCGTCAACTTCTCTAGTTTTAATGTCAATTTTACTATTGTTATATCCTGCTGATGAATTGAGTCTTTTAATAATTTCTATATCATCGGAAAGATAAGATTTTATAAAAGAACTCTTTTGTCTAAGTTTAATAATTTTTTTAATTTGTTCTAAATATTTTTTATTTTTTTCACCTAAAATTACTAATTGATTAATAATTGGATACTCTTTTACTGTAATTGTTAAAACTCCAGTTTTTAAATTAATTTGGACGTCCTCAAAAAAATTAGTTGAATAAAGATTTTGCAATATCTTATTTAAATCAGATTCTTGATAATTTTTTCCAATTTCAATATCACCGTAGACTTTAATTGTTTCCTCACTCACTCTTTCATTTCCAATAATTTTTAATTTAGTAGTAATTTCAGCTTTAAGTGAAAAAGTTGTTAAAAATAGTAATAGTAAAATTAAGATGATCCTAGACATTTTTATTTTTTAATTTTATTTAAAGTAGTTAATTTAGCCGAATTGTTAATAGTTAATATCTGATTAATATTTTTAGGTTTTCTTATAGCATATTTTCGATAATTTCTATCGTTCAGAGTAGTCATTATAGTTTTATATATCTTTAAAAAAGGTATGTTTTTTTGAAGAAATTGATCAACTAATATTTCATTAGCTGCATTAATAATTATTGGAGTAGATGGGTGCTCGTTTAGCCTTTTTTTTAGCTGAATTATTGGAAATATTTTCTTATTTACAGATTTAAAGGATAAATTATTAATTTTATTTTTGTAACTGTTTTTCATTCTTTTATCCAAAAATTTTGTAATATCAATATCACCATCAAATAGAGCGTTTACTATTGGTATTTTCATAGATGTTTGATGGTATAGAAATTTTGTTAAACCGTTTTTAAACTCTACAATTGCGTGAACTAAAGACTCAGGATGTATCAAAATTTCTAATTTATTATTTGGTATATTAAATAATTTTTGTGCTTCAATTAATTCCAATATTTTATTCATTAATGTAGACGAGTCTATTGTAATTTTTTTTCCCATTTTCCATTTTGGATGTTTAAGAGCATCCTTGGGTTTAATCCTTTTAAATTTACTCATTCCATAATTTAAAAAAGGTCCTCCTGAAGCAGTTATATAAATCTTATTAATTTCTTTTAAATTATGATTCTCAATTAGTTTTGAAATTGAATAATGTTCAGAATCAATTGGAATAATCTTTGTTTTGTTTTTTTTTGCAACTTTTTCTAACAAATTCCAACCACATATAACTGATTCTTTATTTGCAATTAAAATCTTTCTACTTAATCTAGTCATTAATAAAGTTGGCTCGAGACCTTCTACACCAGGTACAGCAGATATAGTAATATCAATTTTTTTTTTTAATTTTAAAGATTGTATTTTATTAATTACTTTTATTTTTTTTTTAGAATATTTTTTTTTAACTTTGTTGAATGTATTTAAGTCTGTTACTAGAAAATATTCTGGGTGATATTTATTTATTTGTTTGCAAATTTGAGAATAATTTTTATTTGCAGAAAATAATTTGATTTTAAAATCTTTTTTTTTTTTTATCTATTATATTTAGAGTTGTTACCCCAATTGAGCCTGTTGATCCAAGAATTGATATATTTTTTTTCATACTAATACAAAATTAAAAAGAATAATAAACCAACAGGAACACCAAAAAATATTCCGTCCAATCTATCTATTGCTCCACCATGACCTGGTAATAACGAACTATAATCTTTAATTTTTGCTTTTCTTTTCAAAAATGAAAAAAATAGATCTCCTAATTGGCAAGATAAAGATGTAAAAACACTGATAAAAAAAATATTTATATTTATATTTTTTGTAATAAAAAAAATTAATCCCATAACAACAATACTGCATGAGATAAAAGATCCAAATGAACCTGAAACTGTTTTTTTTGGGCTTATTTTGGTTAGTTTGGGTCCTTTAATTATGTTTCCAAAAACAAATCCACCAATGTCCGAAGCGATGCAACCAAATAAAATAATGAACAGAACTATTTTTAATTGACCAACAGAAAGTAAAAAGAAAAATAAACTGAATATTGCAATAAATATTATAAAAATAATATTAGAAATATAACAAATTGTTTTGCTAAATAATTTTTTACTTATATTTAAAAATTCAAGAATTGAAAAAACCCCTAGAATTAAAAGTGCATAAACAAGGAAAAAACTTGAATTGAAAATTAACAAAACTAAAAAAAGTAAGCTTAATGAGGTTAAAGACCTTTTTTTTAAATTTCTAGAAATCATATAGCTCCAAAGTTTCTTTTGCTTTTTTTAAAGTCTCTTAAGATATTCTTTAAATCTCTTGGTTTAAAGTCTGGCCATAGTTTTTTTAAAAAAAATAATTCTGAATATGCTAATTGCCATAGCATGAAGTTACTTAACCTTTTATGGCCCCCGGTTCTTATTAAAATTTCTGGATCAGGCATATTGTAAGTATATAAGTTTTTCTCAAAATTTCTTAAATTTAATCTTTTTATTTTTTTTATCGAACTTATTATTTCTTGTTTTGACCCATAATTAATTGCTAGGTTAACAATGATCTTTTTATTTTTCTTTGTAACTTTAATTATTTTCCTTAAAATCTTCTTTAAATCTAACGGTAACTTCTTTTCATCTCCAAGAATATTAATCCTGATTCCTTGTGACAAAACACTTTCAATTTCTAGTGAAAAATATTTTTTTATTAGTCTAAATAAAAAAGAGATTTCTGTTTTTGGTCTTTTCCAGTTTTCTGCAGAAAAAACATAAAAAGTAACAATGGGAATTTTAAGTTTAATTGAATAGCTAACAATTTTTTTTACAGTCTCAACACCTTTTAAATGACCGTAGTTTCTACCTCTTTTCTTTTTAATTCCCCACCTTCCGTTGCCGTCCATAATGAAAGCAACATGGTTGAGTTTATTCATATTTGAATTATCTCTTTTTCTTTTTCTGTTAAGATTTTTTCAATGTTTTCTATATTTTGGTCTGTCAATTTTTGTATATTTTTTTCAAAAACTTTGTTTTGATCTTCTGATATAGTTTTTCCTTTTAATTTAATTTTTAAATCCTCATTGGCTTCTCTTCTAATATTTCTGATTGAAACTTTACTTTTTTCACCCATATTTTTCAAAATCTTAATAAGATCTTTTCTTCTTTCCTCTGTAAGATCGGGAATTCTAAGTCTAATTATCTGACCGTCTGTTTGAGGATTTATACCAAGTTCAGATTTTTGAATAGCAGATTCGATTAATGTAGTATTGCTTTTATCCCAAACCTGTATTGATATAAGTCTTGCTTCTGGAACACTAACAGTTCCTAATTGTTCAATAGGCATTAATTGACCATATACATCAACTTTAATTGTATCTAGCATATTCGTGTTTGCTCTTCCTGTTCTTAGAGTGGAGATATCTTTTTTAAATGAACTTATGCTTTTATCCATTTTGTAAGAGTAATTTTTTTCATTAAATTCACTACTCATTTTTATACACCTTCTCCAACTTTATATCTTACAAAGTCTAAAATATTCAGTTTTTTATCTAAAGAATTTTCTTTTAAAATATCTACTACTTTTTTTTTAGGATCCATTATCCAAATTTGATTTAAAAGAGAATTATCATTTATAAATTTAGATATTTTTCCTTTTGAAATTTTTTCAGCCATCTCTGCTGGTTTTCCTAA
>MDTD01062544.1_pt1 | contig 14600 bp, 11 predicted proteins | sample 811221 | NCBI WGS metagenome assembly MDTD01 (sample SAMN05326646, study PRJNA326480) | marine metagenome | isolation source: seawater | place: Pacific Ocean: South West | collected 2011
CACAGCTTGATCGTATACCGTTTGGAACTGCCCCAGAGCACCTGCAGTTCATCGACCAGGGCATGCACCAACCTGTTATCGCGATGCGCATACGAAACGAAGAAGGTGATCTCCTTCCGTTCGGGAAGAGTGGGGGATTCTGCGGGCGGCATGATCGGTTCCTTCTGTTACGATTGTTGATAATACGTACCAGTGTAGAACAATCACCACCATCATGCAAGGGTGATAGTTTAAAAAGTTTAGGATAGAGTTTAGGATGATGACTGCATGCCGATTTGAGAAATGCAGAAAGCGTCAATCGGCATCACCACCATTACACAAGCCACTTGGTAATGCTCCAGGCAGTTCAGTAATGCGCCAATCAGATCAGCACATCACTGCGGCGCATCACCCGCTGCTGGGATACCTGAAAGTGTGCCGCACTGACTTGCCGCATCAGATTGGCCATCTGCCGGTCCTGCAACCCGTGCCGGATCAGCCAGATTCCCGGCAGCAGCGCAGCCAAAACCCCCAGCAGTGCATAAAGCGAATGACCGGGAGCGAGGGTTGAGATCAACTGAAAGGCCCCATTGCCTGCCATCATGGCAGCCACTACCGCCGTGATGCCGCCAGCCAGCTTGAGCTTGCTGAAAGTGCGCACTTTTGAGATGTAGGCCGGATCGCGCTTGGCCATCTGCAACTGCCGCCACGTCCACAGCATCCGCGTTCCGGCACTCGCCTTGAACTGCAGCCCATAACCGCCGCGCGTCACCCGGATGTTGCCGCTTGAGTCACGCTCAATAAAGTTTTCCGCATGGTTCCACTCAATGGCCAGGGAAATCCCTCCCCGTTCATAGGTGATGTGAGCGACATGGTCCTGTAGAACCAGATCCCAGCGGCCTTTATAGCCCAGATCCAGACATTCGATCACGTGTGAGCTGACGCGTTTCTGTTCAATGGCATCGAGGTTAAGTGCATACATGGTAATGGCATCCTTTCGAGGGCAGTTCAAAGAGTATGCCATCATCATAGGTCCCGTTTATGACAGTAAACGGGACACCAGAATGAATAGATTGTAATCTGCCGTTCTGATGGATGAATGATCCAGGTCAGATCAGCGCGTCGGTGCGGCGCATGACCCGCTGACGGGAAGCGCTGTAGTGCGCTGCGCTGATTTGCCGCATGATAGTGGCCATGCGCCGATCCTGCCATCCGCGCCTGATCAGCCAGAGACCGGGCAATGTGGTCGCTATGGTCCCGATCAGAGCAATGGTCGTATGAGTAGGTGCAAACGTGGTTATCAGGTGATAAATGCTGTTGCCGGCAACCAGCGCTACCAGCAGGGCAATAATCCCACCTGTCAGCTTGAGCCTGCTGATAGTGCGCACTTTGGAGATATAAGCGGGATCGCGTTTGGCGACCTGCAATTGCCGCCAGGTCCACAGCATCCTCGATCCGGCATTGGCCTTGAACTGCAGGCCATAACCACCGCGCGTCACCCGGATGGTGCCGCCTTCACGCTCAATATAATCCTTGGCCTGATCCCACTCAATCGTCAGATCGACATCACCCCGCTCGTAGGTCATATGGGCGACCTGCTCCTGCAGGACCAGATTCCACCTCCCCTCATAACCCAGGTCCGAACATTCCAACACACACGAATTGACGCGGTTCTGCGCGATATTGTCCAGGTCGACTGCATACATATGCTTGATTCCTCTAAATGTGGTTCCTGAAAATCATTCGGACACTCTGCTGCTCGCAGTAGCTGTATATGAATGAACCAGGCTACCCCTCCAGTCTGACAGTATATAAAACGCTGTGATGAATAAACTGTAATCTGAACCAGCCAGAACAAACTCAATTATCGTGTGATGTGGTGCGGACTTTCCTGTGCGTGGTGGATAGTGAAAGGGTTACAAAAACAATGTGACTGAAAATCAGTCATCCTGCAAGGGATCATGCAGCTATTCTCAAGCAGGTTTTCTTATGCAGGCTTTCTTATGCAGGCTTTTTAGTCAGGACCCGCCTTAAACCGCGGTTGCAGGGCACTTCGATCAGATGATAAGTACCCGCAGAAACAACTAAAAGTATCGGGATGAAAATACCGAGATAGATCCAGGGCTGGTTCTCTCGTAAATCATCAAATCGAAGACACAGAACCTTGTCAACCAGGATCTGGTTGAGATAAATCGAATAGGAAATCAATCCCACATACCGCAGCTTTCCAAGGCAGGCTGCCGGACCGGAAGCATGTGCCATCACATACACCAATGCCGCAAAGACGAAAGGAGCCGCATAATCCATGAAAAAGAGCCGGTTTTCCGGGACCGCAATAGCCGCCGCCGCCAGCAGCAACAGCACTCCCTGACCCCACGATGTCCACCGCCCCAACCATGCCGCTGCAGGCCTGCACATATGACCGCGATAAGCCACGATTCCCAGTAAAAAGGATGCCGCACACCGCAGCAGCCCGGCATTGACTGCATGCCAGTAATTCTGGGTGTGCACATTCAAATGACTCGACTGCCAATTAATGATTGCAATAATCAGCGTTGATACAGAAAGCAGCAACCAGGTTGGCGTCCGACGACTGATAAAAACAATAAAAAGCACATTAATCCAGAACTCAGCCGAGATAGACCAGCTCGGCACATTCCATGAAAGCACATGAGGCGGCAACCCCACGCACTGCACCAACCCCACATTCTGCCAGAACGTCATCACCCCATAATCCGCATGACCTTTCAACTCTGGCGCAATAAAAAATAAGACACCAACCCCCATCAGCGTCACCAGATGCAGCGGATACATCCGAAAAAACCGCTTCCCCAAAAAGGTGGAAAATGTAACCTTTTTTTCCCCATAAAGATAAACATGACTCAACACAAATCCGCTCAGCACAAGAAAAAAATCCACCGCCAGATACCCCCTGAACGAAGGCATCAGATGATACACAACAACCGCCAAAGCCGCAAATCCACGCAACGTATCCAACGCATGAAAACGTTGCTTCAGGGATTTTGAGCATTCTTGGAAAGTAGGGGTCATTTTGATTCCAGCTGCTCAATCGCCCAATGGACTGTTTCAAGAATAACCGGATCAGCCTCTCTCTGAACTTCGTCGTCCTGTAGCTTTTTCAACGCCGGTAGCCATTTCTGATTGCCTGTATTTGCCGCGACAATCGCCGCATTGCGCATGATTCCAGACCGCTTTGCCCGCATGATCGGTGTTCCTGCAAAAAGATCAACCACATCCTGATGGGTTCGGAGAGCGAGGATTCTGGTAAGTGCTATGGCTCTGCCATCCGACAATTTTACATCTTGCATCTGTGAAAGTCTGGCAGCCTTAGCGCGGCTGTTGTGCGGACAGACTTCCTGGCAGAGGTCACAACCAAAAAACCAGGTCCCGATTTTGGGCCTGAGTTCGACCGGGATGCTGCCACGGTTTTCAATTGTCAGATAAGCTATGCATTTAGTTGCATCCAGAACTTTGCCCGAGAGTATTGCCTGGGTTGGGCAAACATCCAGGCAGCGTTGACAACGGCCACATCGCATCGTGGTCGCTGTCTTTGTGGGGGGAAGATCAAGATCGGTCACAATTGCAGTTAGGAATACCCAGGAACCAAAGGCTTTGGTGATCAACATGGTGTTCTTGCCAATAAATCCGAGCCGGGCTGCTTCTGCGTAACCACGCTCAAGTAATGGTCCGGTGTCAATGTAGTATCGGGTTTGAGCATTGAACTCGCTTTCAATCCAGAAGGCCAGGGTTTTGAGCTGTTTGCCAATTACCTTGTGATAATCCCGTGTTATGGCATAGCGGGAAATTAAAGCATGCTCTTTCGTTGGTTGATCATTGTCTTCCGGACGAAAATAGTTCACAGCAAGCATGATCACGCTTCTGGCATTTGGCACCATCTGAACGGCTGAGCAAGGCTCCTGTTGTCTGCGTTTCAGATAATCCATGGTGCCATGGTAGCCCAAGTCAATCCATTGCTGATAGGCCTGATGGTGATACGCCTCCAAGTGCGCCGGCGCGATTCCCATCTGGTCAAATCCGAGATTTGCTGCCTGAGCCTGAATCTTCTGCAACGTTGGTACAGAGGTCATGATGTTTCGGCTTGTATCCAGTTCAGAAAATCAGGATTTCCGTTGGTTACTGGCGCGGTGACGATGCATGGACATTCATAACTGTGCAAAGTTTTAATACGTGCAATCGCCAGATCTGCCAAACAAGCTCTGGTCTTCAGTATAAGTGCGACTTCTTTGTCGTGGCAGATTTTTCCCTGCCAGCGATAAACGGAACGGATTTCGGGAAAAATATTTGCACATGCTGCCAGACGGTCTTCTACCAGGGTGTCGGCAATCCGCTCTGCTTCTTCGGCATTTGCTGCTGTAACATATAGGAGGAGAATGCTTTCCGGTGCTGCTTTGTCAGTCATCGTTTATCTTGCTCCTCTTGCTTTTCTGACGAAATAGTTTGTTACTCAGCTCGGACTTAGGTACATGGGTCGGCTTAGAAGTAATTTTTGGGGCTGAACATGACCTGGATGGTATATGTTTGCCTGAAGGCAGCCATGCAATTTGGAACGGTTTGATGCTTTGCAATGATGATCAGGTCAGGTGCACCATTGCCTTGACGACCTTGTCGTCATAAGCTGCCACCAGATCAAAGGCCTCGCTGGTCTGTTCAAACGGGAAACGGTGGGTAATCAGGAAATCGGTCTTTACCCCGCTGGCCATCATATCGATCGTTTCCTGCACACAGTCATTCTGGCGTCTGACATTCTGGATGCAGACTTCCTTACGCCGCATGCGATCCGCACTGAAACGAAAATCATCGAATTCCGGAATACCAATCATCATCAGCTTGCCTCCCGGCTTGAGCAGGTCAAGGGCGTTGTCGACTGCTTCCTGAGTGCCTGAGCATTCAAAGACGATGTCGAGCAGGTCGGGTTGATGTTTGACGATGGGTGCAATGCCCTCTTCAAACGGGTTGACTGCCAGCGTTGCTCCATTATTGATGGCCACTTCCCGGCGGTAATCGATAGGTTCGGAGAAAAAGATCTGCCCAGCACCTTTATAAAGAGCTGCCACCATCACACTCAGACCAATCGGACCTGCTCCAAGTATGCCGACATTCAGACCCTTCATTGGCATATTGGCCAGCTTGACTGCGTAATAGCCGATGGTCAAAGGTTCGACCAGTGCTGCCTCATCCATGGTCATGGAATCCGGGATTTTGAACAGCGATGCTTCTGGCATGACATAATATTCACCAAGGCATCCATCAATTTGTCCGGGACACCCCATGAAAACCAGATTACGGCAGGTATGATGTCGCCCCGCTCGGCATTGATCACAGGTGAAGCAGCAGATTGCCGGATCAACGGCCACCCGGTCGCCTGGCTTGAATTTGGTCACTGCCTCTCCCACTTCCTGTACGGTCGCACTGCACTCGTGCCCGACAGGAAAGGGGAACTCAACAACCTGACTGCCAATGCGCCCGGTGGTGTAGTAGTGGATATCAGATCCACATACGCCTACCACATCAATCCGCAACAGGACATCTTTGGGTTCCTTGATGACCGGGGTAGGGGACTCGGTCATGCTCATCTGGCGAATGTCAGTCAGGCTAATCTGTTTCATGGGGGATCGCTTTCTATTGGCAGATCTGTTCAGGCTGTTGCTGTTGGTTTATTGACAGATAACAGGATTAACCCTTCTTTTGCATTTTTGCCCAGGAATCACGCAAGCCTACGGTGCGGTTGAAGACCAGTTTCTCATCGGTAGAGTCTTTGTCCAGGACAAAATATCCTTTCCGTTCAAACTGATAATTCTTTCCCGCGGCAGCATCCTTCAGGCTTGCTTCCACCAGGCAGTCTGGCAGGACAACCAGGGATTCATCATTGAGGGTATCGAGCCAGTTATCACTTTCTTTGTCTTCGCTAAGCAATGTATCATACTGGCGGATTTCGGCAGGAAGTGCGTGTTTGGCAGAGACCCAATGAATCGTGCCTTTTACCTTGCGTCCATCGGGAGACCAGCCTCCACGCGTTTCAGGATCGTAGGTACAATGAAGCTCAACGACGGTGCCGTCACTATCCTTGATGGCTTCCTGACAGGTAATGTAATAGCCGTAGCGTAGTCGTACTTCCTTACCGGGAGCCAGGCGGAAATACTTCTTTGGCGGATCTTCCATGAAGTCGTCACGATCGATATAAAGCTCGCGGGAGAACGGCACGTCCCGGGAACCAGCACTTTCGTCCTCTGGATTATTGACTGCTTCCAGAATTTCTTCCTTGTCTTCCGGATAATTGGTGATGATCACTTTCAGAGGATCAAGCACGGCCAGACGTCGATCAGAGCGTTTGTTGAGATCTTCACGCAGGAAGTGCTCAAGCAGAGCAGTCTCAATGGTGCTTTCTACTTTGGTCACACCGATATGCTTCAGAAACTTCAGAATGGCCTCGGACGTATAGCCGCGACGGCGCATCCCGCAAAGCGTTGGCATGCGGGGGTCATCCCAACCACTGACGTAGCCTTCCTTTACCAGTTGCAGAAGTTTGCGCTTGCTCATCACAGTGTTGGTCAGATTGAATCGGGCAAACTCAATCTGCTGCGGATGATGGATGTCCAGATTATCACAGAACCAGTCGTAGAGCGGACGATGGTTTTCAAATTCCAGAGTACAGATGGAATGGGTGATGCCCTCAATAGAGTCAGACTGTCCATGTGCCCAGTCATAAGTCGGATAAATGCACCAGGCATCTGCGGTACGATGATGTGGCACATGCATGATGCGGTACATCACGGGGTCGCGCATGGTGATATTGGGGTGCGCCATATCGATCTTGGCCCGGAGAGTACGTGCGCCATTGGGATACTCGCCATTACGCATGCGAATAAAGAGATCAAGGTTTTCATCGACCGATCGATTCCGATACGGGCTTTCCTTACCGGGTTCAGTCAGTGTTCCGCGATAATTTGCCATCTGTTCTGCTGTCAGGTCGCAGACGAAGGCATTACCATCCTTAATCAGCTTTAGGGAGTACTGATAAAGCTGCTCAAAGTAATCAGAAGCATAGAACAGATTGTCCCACTGAAAACCGAGCCAACGCAGATCTGCCTGAATAGCATCTACATATTCCTGTTCTTCGCGGGAAGGGTTGGTGTCATCAAAGCGAAGATTACAGGTGCCGTTGTATTTGGCTGCTAAACCGAAGTCCAGAGCAATTGCCTTGGCATGACCAATATGCAGATATCCATTTGGTTCGGGAGGGAAGCGGGTCTTTACCTGTCCGTCAAAACGGCGACTGGTATTGTGCTCTTCAATGATCTCTTCAATAAAATTGAGATTGGCAGATTCCTCGGTGGTATCAGCCTCGTGATGATCGCTCATGATATCCCTGTTCTACGGTGCTTGACCGTTTTCGTCGCGTGAGTGCTTATTAAAAATGTATCTTTTGCATTGCTGCTTCAAATGTAATGAAGAGCGTCTGTCAAGCAAGCAGAGAATCGCATTTGTCTGCTTGCTGCCAGCAGCCTGCCTGTTATGTCATGTGGTGGTGGCAGGTGCAGTCCTGAGTCGAGTATGCTGGCCGGGTTACTCGCTCAGGCAAAGTTGGTCGATTGCCTGTTGCAGGCGTTGACAGGTCCGATCCTGGCCAAGAAGTACCAGCGTTTCGTATATGCCGGCACCGACATTGGTTCCCGTCACGGCTACCCGGATTGGTTGATTCAGTTTGCCTTGTTTGATGTCACAAGCGTCTGTTGCAGCATGAATGGCTGCTTCTACTCCGGTTTCATCAAATGTCTTCAGAGCCTCAAGATTTTGCAGGACAGTTTCCAGTCCCTGGCAGATACCGGGTTTCTGAATGTTTTTGCGCACCACCTTTTCATCAAACGACAACTCATCCGAAAAGAAATAAGACCAGGAATAGGCATCTTCTGGTTTCTTGGTGCGGCTTTGCATCAGCCCGACGACTTGATTCAGCTGGTCCGAATTTTCCTCGAACAACCAGGTGGGTTTATCTTCCCCATCCAGATGCTCTCTCAGATATTCCACAAACGCATCCGTGGGCATTTCAGCAATATACTGCGCATTGAGATCGTCGAGTTTGCGCATATCCATCTGTGCAGGTGCCGACTTGACCCGGTTGATGGTAAAAGCCTGTACGAGTTCCTCAAGGGACATCTTTTCACGGTCATCACCTGGAGACCAGCCTAGCAGCGATAGGTAGTTAAACAATGCGTGTGCCAGATAACCTTTGGTGCGGAAGTCACCTACATATGCATCTCCATCGCGCTTAGCATAAGGTTTGCCCTGCTCGTTGACGATCATCGGCATATGCGCATAAGCCGGAACGTCGCCACCGATCGCGTGAAAGAGGAAAAGATGCCGGTAGGTATTTTCCACGTGGTCGTTGCCGCGGATGATGTGGGTCACGCCTTGAGTCAGGTCGTCGCAGACATTTGCCAGATGAAAAACCGGAGAACCATCGCTTCTGACAATGACAAAATCCTTGATTGAATCGATCGGTTTGGACATGGTACCGAGGATCAGATCCTCATACTTCACATACCAACGTGTAAAGGTCATCGAAGTAGGATTCAGGACCACAATGCGGGTATCACCGCTGATAATATCACTCAGGGTCTCGGCGGAGACTTCCGTGACGTTGCCATCGCGATTGGTAATAGTCAGATTCTGAAAACCTGCAAGACATCCTGCCTGCGGAAACGGCTTCCCCTTTTTGCTGGGCAGTGCATAGGCAACACCAGTCTCATCAATCACCACCGGTTCATCAGGGTGCAGCTCAAGTGTGATCTCTTCACCCGCCTTGGTGAATGGCAAACCTCCTAATTCAACCGGGATGCGAAACAAGGTTGCAGTCTCATCACTGTCACCTTTGGCAAAATCATAGGCATAGCCGTTTTCTTTCAGTTTCTCAGCTGCAGCCAGATGCGCTTTTGCCTGTCGACTCTGGTAAAAAGGTTCGCCATCGAAATCAAGACCGAGCCAGTTCATCACTTCCAGCAGGGCTTCTTTCGCTTCATCCGTTGAACGCTCCAGATCCGTATCTTCTATTCTCAGCAGAAATTGCCCCTCCTCGTGACGGGCAAATAACCAGTTGAAAATGGCTGTGCGAATATTGCCGATATGGACATGACCTGTCGGACTGGGGGCGAAGCGGACACGCGGTTTCATGAAAAAGGGGAAACTCCGGAATTAAGGAAAAGATGAAATCAAGCAGAATTGTGACACGGTTTCAGCAGACGTCTACTATAGCAGCAGCCTTGAGACTTTCATGCCTTGAAAGCCAACTGTTTCTGCCTCTGTACCGGATCTTTTCTTCCAGGTTCATTCAACCATGCCTCCTTTGGTTACTTTATAGTCTTTCTATCTGTAGGGATACGACTATAGTATCAGCTTCACGCGATACTGACCTTGACCGAGGATGTTACTGATTTATGCACCTTGACCGTGACCTGCTGTTGTCCCTGGCTGACCAATACGGCACGCCGCTATATGTTTATGATCTGGATATGATCATCCAGCGTTACCGTGACTTGAGCCGTTATATCACTTGGCCAAAATTCCACGCGCTTTATGCGATGAAAGCCAACTACTGTCCGGCGATTCTTAAGGCGCTTCTGGATGAGGGGGCCTGGTTGGATACGGTCAGTCCCGGCGATGTCCTGCTGGCAAGGAAGCTGGGATATCCTGTTGAACGCATCCTCTATACGGCTAACAACCTCAAGGAATCCGAGATGCAACAGGTCGTCCAGAGTGGCGTGCTGATGAATATCGGATCACTCAGTCGTCTGGAGAAATACGGTAAAGTGTTTCCTGGCACTCGGATCTGCCTGCGCTTCAATCCAGATGTTGTCGACGGTGGGCATGCAAAAATCATGACTGGTGGAAACCTGACAAAATTTGGCATTCTCCTTCAGGATGTGCCTCAGGTCAAAGCTTTGGTAAAGCAGTATAACCTGACCGTAGTAGGTCTGCATGAACACACCGGTTCAGGCCTGACTCGCACCGATTCCGTCTATCAGAGCATGCACAATATGCTGGCTATTGCCACACGTGAAAATTTCCCGGATCTTGAATTCGTCGATTTTGGTGGTGGCTTCAAAGTCCCTTACAAACCTGGCGAAGAGACCGTTGATTACGTTGCTTTTGGCGCTGAGATGACCCGCATTTTTGCTGAGTACTGTGAGCGTTACGGCAAAGAGCTTTACATGTATGTCGAGCCCGGAAAATATGTGGTGGCAGAAGCTGGACAGATGCTGGTGACCATCAATACCTTGAAAGATAATCGGGGTAGAATGATTGCCGGTTGTGACAGCGGATTCCCGCAGTTGATTCGACCGATGTTCTACGATGCCTATCACCATATCGTCAATCTCTCTAATCCCGATGGGCCTCAGGCCGATTACGATGTCTGCGGCAATATCTGCGAAACCGGAGACCGTTTTGCAGAAGCTCGCAGCCTCAATGAGGTTCGCGAAGGTGATGTTCTTTGCATTGAGAATGCCGGAGCATACTGCTATGCCATGGGTGGGGTCTACAATCTTCGGCCTATGCCCACCGAAGTCGTAGTCCAGAACGGTACCGCCAAACTGGCCCGTCGTGGCTTGTCATCAGAAGAGCTTATCGCTCAGATTCTTGGAGAATGTCCCTGATGCAGGTTCCGTTTACAAAAATGCATGGCCTCGGCAACGACTATATCTATTTTGATTGTGTCGAGAAAAACTGGATTGAGAATCCATCTGCGGTAGCGCCAGCTTTATCAGATCGCCATTTTGGTATTGGCGGTGACGGGATCGTGCTTGTCCTGCCACACGAAGAAGCAGATTTTCAGATGCGGATGTTCAACGCTGACGGATCAGAAGCTGAGATGTGTGGAAACGCCATCCGCTGTGTCGGTAAGCTGCTCTATGACCGGGGACATCATACCCGTGATGTTGTGCGCATTATGACTGGTAATGGGATTCTGGAATTGAAGTTGACGGTTGAAGATGGTGTTGCAACTCATGCCCGGGTGATGATGGGAGAACCCATTCTTAATGGACCGGATATCCCGGTGAATGTCGCACGCAGCCCGGTAATTGGTGAAGCGATTGAAATTAATGGGACGACATTTACCTACACTGCGGTTTCCATGGGAAATCCTCATGCCGTCATTTTTACCGATTCGATTACCGATGAACAGGTATTGGGTTTTGGTCCGAAGCTGGAGGTTGCTCCGGTTTTTCCACGACGGATTAATGTGGAATTTGCCAACGTTCTGAGCCGTAGTGAAATCGATATGCGGGTCTGGGAGCGAGGCTCTGGTGAGACGCTTGCCTGTGGAACGGGAGCCTGTGCGGTGGCGGTGGCGGCGGTACTGAATGATCTGGTCGATCGTTGTGTGACAGTTCATCTGCTTGGGGGGGATCTGGAAATTGAGTGGGATGAATCGTCCAACAAAGTGTATATGACCGGGCCGGCGACTTACGCGTTTGAGGGCGTGGTCGAGATCTGAATCTGAACTCATTCCCAATATCTGGAGTGCTCGTGCAAGCAAACGAGGGGCAAGCCGACCGGAAATCAGTAGAATGGGGTGCCCGATTGGTAATGATTTGGGTGGGAGCACTACTGTTCCTGACCTGGCCGCTTGCCTTGTTGCCGCGCAATCTTGATGGCAGTCAGCGCTATGTCGTAGTTGGTTTGATGATTGCAATCGCCTTTATCGGGCTGATTGTCCGAAAAAGTGCATATAAGTATACTTGGCTGAGCTTCTGGTTCGCACTCGCCGTTTGGAATCTGCTGATGCCGAACTTTGCTACGGGCCAGGCGCACTTTGTGCAGCTGCCGATTTCTCTGGGGGCGGCACTTGCAGGGCTGGTGCTGATGGTGCTGCACCCGCGGCGCATTCCGGTGCCGTTGCGGTGGTTTGGTGGCGGTTATGTGCTGCTTGCATTATTGAGCTGGCTGGTGAATCAGCAGGCAGATCAGGGGATCTGGGTTTGTGTGGGCCCGATGCTGCTGGCAATCGGGCTTTCAACAGTAGGGGGACGAGCTGAGGTGCGGGCGATTGCGATTGCCTGCATGTCGCTGCTGTGGGCGGTGCAGCTGCTGAAGGGGGGCTATCATCTGGTCAGTGCGCCGTATGTGCGCGGCATCTCGCTTAATATTAACTGGTTTGCCGGCAGTATTGTGGCAGCAGTGCCGTTTGTCTGGTATGCATTTCGGCACTGGGGGCTCTCTGCCCTGAAAGATGAGGGTGCACTCCAGCGACGGCAGCGGGATATTCTGGTGGCAGTGGGGGTGTGCATCCTGACTTTTGTGCCGGTGTGGCCGACGCAGTGCAGGGCACTGGTGCCGGGATTCGGCATGGTGATGATCTGGTGGGGGTTCTGGCGCTGCACTTCGGTGCGGCAGCGCCTGCTTTTTCTGGCAGGAGTCGGCATTGTCGGCATTATTCTGGGTGCAGCGGCACTGCCTAAACTGAAAGAAGGCAGTGCGCTGGATGTGCGGTTGCCGATCTGGCAGGCTGCAGTGGTCACGGCCGTGCAGCAACCGCTGCTGGGGCATGGACTTGGAGATTTTGAGGAAGTCATGGCACTGAATCAGGCGCAAACGGACTATCATCAGCGATCTGTTGCTGCGGAGCAGACGGTGCACCCGCACAACGAGTTTCTTTATCAGGCCGGTATTCTCGGCATTCCGGCGGCATTGCTATGGCTGGCGATAGCCTGCATGGTATTTTGGCGGCCGCAGAAGGATCTGGTCTGGTTTCAGGCTGCAGCCATTCTGCTGCTGATGATGGGGATGGTTGACAAGACGCTTTTTGTCACGCCTTCCGGGTTGCAGTTTGCGATTGTGCTGGGCATCAGTCTTTCCTGTTATGGCAGTGTGCCGCAAGAGGTGCCGCAAAGGGGAGGCGTACTGCGGTTGGCACTGCCGCTGCTGGCACTTGCATGCTGGATCTGGTTTGTGCAGGTTGACTGGCGTACTGGCTGGTATATGCGAAATGGCAGTATTGCCACAACCGTCAAGCCGGAACTGGCGTTCCCAAACTACGCACGAGCTGCAGCATTGAAACCTAATTCGCCAAAAGTGCTGTATGCGGCGGCGCTGTCTGCGCTGCAAACCAATCACGATGTGGCTACGGGCTTGCGACTGGCCGATCAACTGCAGAAGATCAATCCATACTATGCTCATATCAATCGGGTTCTGGGCAAGGCGTATCTGAATGAGTTTCTACCCAAACTGGCAATTGACGCTTTTGAGCGTGATCTGCTTGTGCATCCCTATGATCTTGACACGATGGAAAATCTCTACAGCGCAAAAATCATGGCAGGTGATGCAAAGGGGCTGAGCAACCTCAATGAAAGATACCTGCATGCCCTGGGCATTGTCCTTGCCGCATCGGATGTTCCTGCGTCCCCAAAACTGGAAACTGTGGAAGACATGGCGCGGCTCCGACAGCGACACCGGCAGTTGCAAACGCAGTCGATGGACCCGTTACTGGCCCTGAAAACTGCGGATGACCGCTTGCCTTCGGAACTGATCCTTGGTATTGCTGCCAGTTCAGATGTTACTTATCTGACGCTGCTGAACCAAGATCTTCTCTGGCAGGATGTGCTGGCCATGGAAATCCCGGTTGCAGCTGAGCATCGAGATCTACTTCCGGAACAGGTACTGGAGCAGCGTGTATGCAGTATTGAGGCATTTGCTGGATTGCTGGCCTGGGTGGCATCACGGGAAGAGATGCAAACAGCACTGGTGGTTCATGAGGAAGAGGGAAGTCTACCTAAGGTACTGATTTTACCAGATAAGGTGGATAAGGCTGTGGTGGTTGATGTGGCAAACCGCAGGTTTGACACAATCGGCACGCAAGCTGTTTTTGATCTCCTCAACCATGCACATACCTGGAGCTTCTTTGTCCATCCTTCCTCATGCCTACAGCGGAATCGACGTCTGGCTGGTGTGGCTGGTTTTCGGATAGATTTTTGCGGAGCGGCATTTGATCCGGTAAACTACAGAGCCTATCCGGGGATTGGTGATTTAATCAGCACCTCGGACTTCAGTAAGCATGTACTGGATTGGCCTTTTGAGGCTTTTCGACAGACGTATGCCAAACCTGCAGCAGAGTAGTTTTTCTTTTATTATGAGCAAAGCCAGGACCTGTACAGCCGATCACTGCGAAAAGATCTGGCATATCCTGCATCTGGTCTGGGCCGGACTGCTGGTCATCGGATTGTTGTTCTCGTATCCGATGGCTGCCGTTCCGCTTAAGGTTTATAACTACGAATATCATTTTGTGCTTGCTTTCGGGTTGCCACTGAGTGTGCTGGGCTTCTTCATCTGGCTGGAAAGCATGAAGCGATTGCCGATTTCTCTGAACCTGGGGGTGATTATTTTCACGCTGGCTGGTTTTGTCGCCATACTGACGACCGAGGGAACCTGGCAGGCATTTTTTGAACTGGGGATGGTGGTATTCATTCCGGCAGCCATTGCTGGCATTGTTGCCACAAACGGACTACTCGGGATACGTTTTTTTGCTTCGATCCTGGTGATAACTACCGTCGTCAACCTGACGACCTACGAGAACATCTCCGTGCTCG
>MDTD01120228.1_pt1 | contig 14599 bp, 15 predicted proteins | sample 811221 | NCBI WGS metagenome assembly MDTD01 (sample SAMN05326646, study PRJNA326480) | marine metagenome | isolation source: seawater | place: Pacific Ocean: South West | collected 2011
AGCTCCTAGAATATTTGCTTTAAAGTCTGGAAATTTTTCTGTTAATTTTTTTAGAGGTATATTTTTAATTGGACAATTTTTTTCAATTGAAATTTCTAACATTTTCACTTTATTTTTTCCAAAAGGAACGTTATCTAAAGCACCTGGGGCCTCTAATCTCCTATATAATGATTTTGCGACCTCTCGTTCAGGTGAAATAATCACATCAATTGGAATATTCGACTTATTATATAATTTACCCCATTTACCCTCTAAAAAATCCTTTGTTCTTATTCTGGCAATTTTTTTCGAAACATTAAAAAGAGAACTGGCTAATTGACAAACAATCATATTAGTTTCATCATTTTTAGTAACGGCGATTATCATGTCAGCCTTTTCTGCTCCAGCATTTTCTAGTACTGAGGGTAATGATGCTCTTCCAACAATACCTTTAACATCCTGAGTATCATTTATTTTTTTTATGTCTTCTGATGATTGATCTACTACAGTAACCGAATGACCTTGCGCTGATAATTGTTTACTTATTGAAAAGCCAACTTTACCGGCCCCACATATTATTATATTCATTTTTAATTAATTCCTTTTATTCCCAAAGATTTTAATTTTCTATGTAATGCAGATCTTTCCATTCCTATAAAATCTGCTGTTTTTGAAATATTTCCATGATGTTTTTTAAGTTGAGATGTTAAATATTCTTTTTCAAAATGCTCTCTGGCTTGTTTTAAAGTAGATTGAAATGATTGTTGTAAAATATTTTTACTATTTTCAAATTTTGAAGTCGAATTTAAAATATCATCAATTAATTTATTAATTTTTTGTTTACTATCGTTAGAAGATAAAATAGTAATTCTCTCGACCAAGTTTCTTAACTCTCTGACATTTCCTGGCCAATTATATGTATATAAATTATCATTTTTAATATCTATGTCTGGTTCTTGAACACCATTAATTTCTGAAAGTTTATTTTTAAAATATTTTATTAATAAAGGAATGTCCTCTGTTCGCGAAGATAGAAAGTTTAACTCAATAGGCATTACATTTAGCCGATGGAAAAGGTCTTCTCTAAATTTATTCTCCTTAACTTGAAGACTTAAATCCTTAGATGTTGATGAAATCAATCTTATATTTACGTTAATATCTTTGGATCCATTTATCCTTTTAAATTTTTGATCAATTAAAACTCTTAAAACGTTAGCTTGCGTTTCATAGGGTATCTCTGAAACTTCATCGATTAAAAGTGTACCTTTATTGGCTCTTTCTAGAGCGCCAAAAGATATATTTCCATCTTCAAATTCCTCACCAAAAAGTTCTTTTTCATAAGTTTTTTCTTTTAATAATGCAGCATTAATAATAACAAATGGTTCTTTAGATCTAGCTGAATTCTTGTGAATTTTTCTGGCTACTAATTCCTTACCAGAACCGGTAGGACCTGATATTAAAACTCTACTTTCAGAAGTAGATAGTTTGCTTATAATTTTCTTTACCTTAAGAATAGCTGGACTTTCTCCAATAAGTTCAAAAGAATGAAAAAGTTTATTTTCTATTATATCTTTCTCTTTTTTAAGTGATGCTGACTCTAAAGCTCTATTAACATAATTCAAAATTTTCTCTTTAGAAAATGGTTTTTCAATAAACTCATAAGCACCTAATCTGATTGCTTCAACCGCAACTTTAACTGTAGCATGACCAGAAATCATAATTACTGGGATAAATTTATTTTTTTTAATTATCAATTTTAACAAATCAATACCGTCTTTATCAGGTTTATCTAGCTTAATATCAATTATCGCTAAATCTGGTAAACGTTTATTTATTTCTAAAACTGCTTGATCATAATTAGCTGCTGAGCGTATTTTAAAATTTTGTTCTTCTAAAATATTACATATCAGGAATCTTATATCTGGATTGTCATCAATTACTAAAATTTCTTTATACATATTTAGGTAATGAAATTGTTACAATCGTTCCTGAATTATCACTTTTATTAAAAATTGAAAAATTACCATAGTGTTCGTTTATAATCTTTGTCACAATCGGCAATCCCAAACCTGTACCACTTTTTTTTGTTGTAAAGTAAGGGGTCATTGCTTTTTTAGCATCTGTAATACCTGTGCCATTATCTTTAATCCTAATGATTATATAGTCATTATTATCATCCATTTCTATGTTAATAATTCCTTTAAAATTAGCCTCTTTTTGAGATTTATCGAGAAAAGATTCCTCTGAATTTTTGATTAAATTAATTAATACTCTATTAATTTGATCCTCGTCTCCATTAATAAATATATTTTTATTTTTATTTATTAACCTTATTGAATATTTAGATGATAATCTAATAAAGTCTAAAGTTTTATTAACTAGATTAACTAAATTAATTTTCTTTAATACTGGTCTTGGCATTCTAGCAAAATTTGAAAATTCATTAACTAGTTTTTCAATATCTTTAATTTGTCTATTAATTGTCTCCAAATAATTTTCAAAATCTTTACCCTCATTAAGTAGTTTTTTTTTGTATTTTTCTCTTAAGCTGTCGATTGATAGTTGAATAGGTGTTAGCGGATTTTTTATTTCATGTGCTAATTTTCTAGCAACACTCTCCCATGCTTCATATCTTTCGTTTAAAAGTAATTTATTTTGTTGTTCTTTTAGTCTTTCGATCATTTGATTAAAATTTTGATTTAGTTGTTTAAATTCCTCATCAGTATCTAATTCGGGAACTTTAACATCTAAAGCTCCTTTGCTAATTGAATCTGAGGCACCTATAAGGTTGATAATTGGCTTCGTTAATCTGGAAGCAAAAGTGATAGCTATTGATGTAGATAAAAATAGGAGTAAAGTTACAACTATAATATAAATAATTGCGAATGTAACTTTAATACCTGTTTGGCTATTTTCTACTGAATAATAAAAACTTACTGCTTGCTCTGTTTCATTTAAATATCTTAAAATTTCAGGGTCAATGTTTCTTGAAATATATAAATAAGTATCAACTAATGATGATAGTTTCACCATCACAGTAGTTTTATTTTCCAAACTATCAGTAATAAGCACAGGTTTTCCTTCGAGAGCCTGATCGTAGTCTTCATCAGAAGGTATTTTAAATTCTTCTGCAATATCTCTTGTGTCAGATAATAAAATATTACCTAAACTGTCAATTAAATAAACATCGTCAATTCTTCTTAAAATTTTTTCTGATCTCATTATTTGTTTGAATTTATTTGGATTAGAATAATAAAAACTTGATGCACGATTTATACCAACACTCATTAAGATTACATCAGATAAAACATTATCTTTACTCTCAGATAAATAATTTTTTGCCACATCAAATGAATTATTTACTGCTTTAGTAATTTGTTTATCAAAATAATTTTGAATACCAAAATTAAATATAAATAAGGAAAAAATCGCAACAATTAATGAAGGAATTACGGTAAATAAAGAAAAAACAGAAATATACCTTAAATTAGTTTGTGAGCCTTTTTTGTTTTTTTTGCCGGTATAATAAAATCTGTAGAAATTTTTAAATATTAAAGTGAAGAAAATTAATAATAAAAAAATATCAATAATTAATAAGTTTTGTAAATTTTGATCTGTTAATGGAACAAAACCCTCGTCAATAAATGTTAAAAAAGTCACTATCCCCATAAAAATACATAAAAATGAGGATAAAATTATCCAATTAAAATTTTTAATAATCTTGAACATCTTAATTTACCATTAAATATTTATATAAATATAATATAAGTTAAAATCATGAGTTTTTGTTTTATTATTCTTGCTGGAGGAAATAGCCATAGATTTAGGTCTAATATTGGTAAACCTTATCAAAAAATTGCTGGCAAATCATTAATAGAAATTAACGTTATTAAAGCACGCAAATTCAAACAAATAAAAAAGATTATTCTTGTTTACAACAAAAAAGACTTCAAAAGAGTTAAATCACTAAAACTTAAAAATGTTAAATTAATACCGGGGGGTAAAAGTAGGCAACAATCAACTTTAAATGCTCTTAAATATCTCAATAATTACAAAACTATTTCTAAAGTTTTAATACACGACTCAGCAAGACCTAATTTTTCTACAAAATTACTTGGTTTTATTTTGAAGAAAATGAAAAAGGCAAGAGCAGTGGTTCCAAAAATACAAATTCAAGATGCAGTAAAGCAAATTTTGGACTCTGGTAAATATGAATATTTTGTTGGAAAAAAAAGAAAAAATTTATTTTTGACACAAACACCGCAAGCTTTCAATCTAAGAGAAATCTATCACTTACATAAAACAAATTTTGCTAAGTATAAAGATGATGATATTTCGTTGTACATGAATTTAAATAATGTAAAATTTATTGAAGGTGAAAAAAATAATTTTAAAATTACTGATAAAGAAGATTTTGAAAATTTAAAAAAAATTTATAAGTCTAAACAAAGTGTTGGAATCGGATTTGATGTTCATAGACTGGTTCCTGGTAGAAAACTTTACTTAGCTGGTTTAAAAATTAAATCATCTCTAGGAACTCTTGGTCATTCAGATGGAGATCCTGTTCTTCACTCAGTCACAGACGCGATTTTAGGTGCTTGTAAAATGGGAGATATCGGACAAATTTTCTCAGATAAAAATAAAAAATTCAAAAATATAAGATCTTCAATTTTGCTTCAACAAGTTGTTAGCAAAGTTAAAATAAAGGGTTTTATTATAAATAATATTGATATTAATATTATTACTCAAACTCCCAAAATCAAAAATTATAAAAATAAAATGATAAATAATATTGCAAAACTTTGTGAAATATCAAATAGTCGAATTAATATTAAAGGGAAAACAACTGAAAAACTTGGTGTGATAGGTGAAGAAAAAGCAATAGCTTGTGAAGTTATTGTTTCAGTTATAAATTATGATTAAGATAATAAATTATTTATTTGTCTCTTGTTTTGGAATTGGGTCTTTTAAGTTTGCCCCGGGTACAATAGCTTCTTTAGTTACAACAATTTTCTTATATAGTCTCTTTCATATAATACAATTATCAGAAATAATAATATTAATATTTCTAATGATAGTTTTTATATTTTCATTTTATGCTGTATCAGAATACATTAAATATTCTGAAAACAAAGATCCCAAAGAAGTTGTAATAGATGAATTTATTGGTCAGTCTATTCCAATTTATCTTTACGAAATATCTCATGGAACATCAAAAGTTTCTGGAGAAGCAGCTTTGTTCTATTTATACATTTTTCTTTTATTCAGATATTTTGATATAACAAAACCTTTTCCAGCAAATTTATTTGATAAAAGTTTTAAAAATTGTTTTGGAGTAATATTAGACGATATAATAGCAGGTTTATATGTTGTGTTAACATTGATTATTTTTATGATTATAAAATCTAAGTTTTTTTAATGAGTTTAAATAAAAAAATTATTTCTTTGCTTAAACGAAATAATTTAAATCTTTCAATCGCAGAGTCTTGCACAGGTGGGATGTTATCAAATAGTATTACCTCTGTGAGTGGATCGTCAAAAGTGTTTTCAATGGGATTGGTGACCTACTCAAACAAAGCTAAAATAAACATATTAAAAATTCCTAAAAAAGTTATAAAAAAGTATGGTGCCGTGAGTGTACAATGTTGTTTAACTATGGTTAATAATTTAAGTAAAATCAGTAAATCAAATGTGTGTATATCAATCACAGGAATAGCTGGACCTAATGGAGGTTCTAAAAAAAAACCTGTAGGATTAGTTTATATAGGCATAAAAATTAGAAAAAAAGTTATTGTCAATAAGAGTAATTTTAAAAACAAGGGTAGAGTTTATATTCAAAAGCAATCAGTTAAGAAAGCTTTAAATTTATTGCTTAAATTAGTTAGATAGGATAACTAAATTCTGGATTTACAATAAAATTTAATAAGTGAGCTGTAAAACTATTTAATAATAAAAATATTCCAAAAGCATTAAGGTATAGGATAAAAACTAAAAAATTTCTTGATCTTTTTCTGGCTAAAAGTTTTTTATTTTCAGGCACCCAATCTTTATTAGGAGATTTAAAATCATAAGAGAACATCCAATAAGTTATATCACTTTCATTTGGATCTCCTGTTCTAATTTTTTTGATATATGAAGCTAAAATTTTAAACGTAAAAATAAATACTATTAATAAAACTGTTATAACTAACATTATTTATATAACTGTATCGCCCTTTCTTCAAAAGCCTTAGCTATTTTATTTAAACCAAGCTCAAATGATTTTTTCATTATTCCATTTAAAATTGGATTTTTTAATTCAAAATCAATAAAAAATATTAGTTGAGTGTTATTGTTTATTTCTTTGAAATGCCACTCATTTTTTAAGTGTTTTAGAGGACCATCCAAATTTGTTACAATAATTTTATCAGTTTTCTTATGATAAGATACATAGCTTGAAAATGTCTCGTTAAGAATACTTTTACCAACTTTTAAATCTCCATTAAAAGTAATTAAGTCTGAACTTTCATTTTTATCAAAAACGCTACCTTTAATACACCAGGGAACAAATTCAGGATATTTTTCAATATCCATAACCATTTCTATAAGTTGATTTTTTTTACAAGGAATAATTTTTTTTAGTGTTGCGGATGACATTCAAGCTTATTTTTCCTTGCTGCTTGTAAACTTCTGAAATCTTCATCAGCATGATAAGATGATCTGGTAAGTGGTGAAGAGGAAACCAATAAAAATCCTTTTGTTTTTGCAATAATCTCAAACTCTTTAAACTCATTCGGATTATAATATCGATCAAGAGGATGATGTTTAGCTGAAGGTTGGAGATATTGTCCAATTGTTATAAAATCAACCTCTGCTGATCTTAGATCGTCCATGACCTGTATCACCTCCTCTTTTGTTTCACCCAAACCAACCATTATTCCTGACTTTGTAAAAACTTTTTTGTTAAATTTTTTTGCGTTTTTAAGTAATTCTAATGAAGCAAAGTAACGTGCCCCAGGTCTAACTTTTGTATAGAGTCTAGGCACTGTTTCAATATTATGGTTAAAGACATCAAGATCTGCTTTTAAAATTTTTTTATAAGCATCACCTTTTCTTAAAAAATCTGGAGTTAAGACTTCTATAGAAGTTTCAGGATTTTTTTCTCTCGTAGCTTTCACAACTTTGTAAAAATGTTCGGACCCTCCATCATCAAGATCATCCCTATCTACAGATGTTATTACTACATGTTTCAAATTTAAATTTTTTACAGCGTTAGAAATTTTTAAAGGCTCAAATAAGTCAAGTTTATTCGGTTTACCCGTTTTAACATCGCAAAATGCACAAGCTCTAGTACATGTATCTCCCATAATCATAAATGTGGCATGCTTTTTGCTCCAACATTCAGTAATATTTGGACAATTAGCTTCCTGACAAACTGTTACAAGATTATTTTTATTTACAACTTGTTTTGTCTGAAAAAAAACTTTTGAATCTACTATTTTAGATCTAATCCAATCAGGTTTTTTTTTGATTGGGTTTAACGGTTTATTTACCTTCTCTGGATGTCTTATTTTTTCTCTCATTTTAATTTTATGATTATTTCATTTTCAGTAACATAATTAAATTTCTGTCTGTATAACATATCTATAAAATCAGGATTGTTTTTATTAATTAATGAGATCTTTTGATCAAGAGTTTTAAGCTCTGCAGTTAATTTTTTATCTTTTTCAATTAGCTCCTCATAGATATTTTTCTTATCAAAATATGAGATTAGACCTCTTTCACCACCTATGAGGTTTAAACCAACATATAATAAAAAAAAAATATTAAATAAGAGAAATTTTTTTTTTTTTAAACTTTCAATTAATTTCATTAACTAGATTCTAGCCATTTTTGCTTGATTGCCAAGTTCTTCTTCGACGCGTAATAATCTATTATATTTAGCCACTCTTTCAGATCTAGAGAGAGAACCTGTTTTTATTTGTGAGGACATGGTAGCTACTGCTAAGTCAGCTATAAATGTATCCTCTGTATCACCAGATCTATGGGAGATAATTGTATTAAAGTTCACATTTTTTGCCATTGAAATTACATTTAAAGTTTCAGTTAAAGTTCCTATTTGATTAGGCTTTACTAGAATACTATTAGCTGATTTTTCCTTAATCCCTTTATTCAGTCTTTTTGAATTAGTAACAAATAAGTCATCTCCTACGATTTGAATTTTGCTTCCTATTTCATAAGTAATTTTTCTCCAAGAGTCCCAATCTTCTTCGGCGAAAGGATCTTCAATAGATTTTATAGGGTAATTTGAGGTTAATTTTTTATAATATTTAATAACGTCATCTGCAGATACAAAATATGATGATTGTACTGAATATTCCCCTTTTTCATTAATTAATTCATTAGCAGCTACATCTAAACAAATTACCACATCAGTGCCTGGTTTTAATTTTGATCTTTCTATAGATTGAACTATTAAATCAAGAGCTTCTTCATTGGAATTTATTGATGGCGCAAAACCACCTTCGTCTCCTACGTTAGTAAGCATTTTTTTAGATTTTAATAATTTTTTTAAATTTTGTATTACAAGAAAACATTTTTCTATGGCGTCAGAAAAATTTTTTGCTGAATCTGGCCTGATCATGAATTCTTGGATGTTCAAGTCATTGTCGGCATGTTGTCCCCCATTAATTATATTCATCAATGGTATTGGAAGTGAATAAGATTTTCCTAAATTTTTAAAAAGTGATTTTTTGTTTGAGATCGCTGCACACTTTGCATTTGCTAATGAAACTGCTAACATTGCATTTGCACCTAAATTTGATTTGTTATCGCTACCATCTAATTCTAATAAAATTTTATCAATATTTTCTTGTTGATTAGGATCTAAGTCTTTAAGTTTAATTGAAATTTTACTATTAATATTTTGAACCGCAATATTCACGCTTTTTCCTAAAAATTTATTTTGGTCTTTATCTCTTAACTCATGAGCCTCAAATGCTCCTGTAGAGGCGCCGGATGGAGATATTGCTTTAGCTGACAGTCCGTTATCCAAAAAAATTTCAGCTTCAACAGTAGGATTTCCTCTACTATCAAAAACTTGTCGACCTTTAACTCTTTTGATTTTTACCATCCTTTTATTTAATTAACTTATCTATTTCAGTTAATTTTTTTAATAATTTTTTTATTTCATTTAATGGCACCATATTTGGACCATCTGATGGCGCATTATCAGGATCATCATGTGTCTCTATAAAAATTGCTCCTACCCCAACGGCTATTGCTGCTCGAGCTAAATATGGAACAAACTCTCTTTGACCGCCACTTTTTTCTCCCATACCCCCCGGCTGTTGAACTGAGTGAGTGGCATCAAAAACGATTGGGAATCCAAATCTCGACATGATTGGTAAAGATCTCATATCTGAAACAAGCGTATTGTAACCAAAGCTTGCTCCTCTTTCTGTAATTAAAATATTCTTATTTCCTGAATCTTCGATTTTTTTAATTACATTTGCCATGTCCCATGGTGCTAAAAATTGTCCTTTTTTTACATTAATAATTTTTCCAGTTTTAGCGGCTGCAATTAATATGTCAGTCTGACGACAAAGAAATGCTGGGATTTGTAAAACATCGACATGGTCTGCGACTACTGCACATTGTTCTGCCGTATGAACATCTGTTAGAACAGGCAATTCCAGCTCTTTTCTAATTTTATCAAAAATTGGCAAAGACTTTTCAAGACCCATGCCTCGTTTACCTTTTAAGCTTGTTCTGTTAGCTTTATCAAACGAAGTTTTATAAATTAAATTAATTCCAAGATCGCTAGTAATTTTTTTAAGCTCCGAGGAAATTTTTAAAGCATGTTTTTCATTTTCTAATTGACAGGGACCTGCAATAAGAGTGAACGGCTTGTTGTTAGCTATTTCAAAATTAGAACATTTTACTTTGTGATTTGTCATTATTTAATCGACTTGATTTTTGCGGCTTTTATAAATGATGAGAATAAAGGATGTGGAGCTAAAGGTCTAGATTTAAATTCTGGATGAAACTGCACCCCAATAAACCAAGGATGTTTTTTAAGTTCAATTATTTCAGGTAATTTTGAGTCAGGGGATAAACCTGAAAATATCATACCTTTTTTTTCAAATTCCTCTTTATAATTTATATTCACTTCATATCTATGACGATGTCTTTCATTAATTTTTGCAGAATTATAGATGCTGCTAATTAATGTTCCTTTTTTAAGTTTAGCCTCATAACTACCTAGCCTCATAGTTCCCCCGAGAGTCTTGTCAGTTCCTTTTATTTTTTTACCTTCTTTAATCCACTCACTCATTAAACCTACTACAGATGCTTTTGATTGACCAAATTCACTAGATGTTGCTTTTTTAATATTCAATTTGTTTCTAGCAAACTCTATAACTGCCATTTGCATTCCAAAACAAATACCTAAAAATGGTATATTATTATTCCTAGCATAAGTAATTGCTGAAATCTTGCCTTCTGTTCCTCTTATGCCAAATCCGCCTGGTATCAAAATTCCTGAAACTTTTTTTAATTTTTCTTTTACATCGCCTGGTTTTAAATAATCGGATTCAATTCTTATTAAATTCACTTTTAAATTATTTGCTATTCCTCCATGCGTTAACGCTTCATCTAATGATTTATATGCATCTTTTAATTCTACGTATTTGCCAATAATTGCAATATTTATTTTATTTTTGTTATTTAAAACTGACTTTGTAATTTTTTTCCATGGATTAAGATTAACTTTTTTTCTAGACTTAATTTTAAAAAATTTTAAAACTCTTTCATCTAACTTTTCTTTATTAAAACTAATTGGCGCCTCATAAATTGTTTTAACATCAACCGTTTCTATAACATCATCTATAGAAACGTTACAAAATAATGAAATCTTTTTTCTTTGATCTAATGGTATGGATCTTTCTGACCTACAAATAATTATATCTGGTTGAATACCTATGCTTCTTAACTCTTTTACAGAATGTTGAGTAGGTTTTGTTTTAATCTCGTCTGAAGCTTTCATATAAGGGACCAAGGTTAAATGTATAAAAAGAGTATTTTTTCTCCCAACTTCATTTGAGAATTGTCTTATTGCTTCTAAAAAAGGGAGACTTTCAATATCACCTACGGTACCTCCAATTTCGCAAATTACGAAATCCTCTTTAGCTACATCATGTTTAATAAACTCTTTAATTCTATTTGTTATGTGGGGTATAACTTGAACTGTCTTACCTAAGAATTTTCCTTGGCGTTCTTTTTTTATTACATCGCTATAAATTCTGCCGGTTGTAATATTATCAGATTTTTTTGCAGAAATTCCTGAAAATCTTTCATAATGACCTAAATCTAAATCTGTTTCTGCACCATCATCTGTTACAAAAACTTCACCATGTTGAAAAGGACTCATTGTTCCTGGATCAACATTTAAATAAGGATCTAGTTTCCTTATTCTTACTTTATAGCCTCTAGATTGAAGTAGATATGCGAGTGAAGCTGAAGATAATCCTTTTCCTAAAGATGAAACCACGCCGCCGGTAACGAATATATATCGCGCCATGGAAGTATGTTATACTTTAAAAAAAATAAATTTCAAAGTCTTAATTACTTAGACTGAGGTATTTGTGGAAGGTTTGAATTTTCCTCTTCTTCTTTTTCCAGAACTGATTGTGTTTCACGAAATTCATCTCGAGAAATAGCTACAATTGCAATACTACAAATAATAAATAATGCAGCTACAATTGAGGTAAATTTTGTTAAAAAAGTACCCACAGATCTTGTTGACGTGAAATTGTCTTGTGAAACCCCTAAGCCCAAAGCTCCACCTTCAGACCTTTGCAGTAAAACAACAATTATTAAAATTATTGCTAAAGCGATATTTACAAAAGTGAGTAAATTTTCCATAGTAATTATCTATAGTAATTCTTCATTATATCAATAAATTTTTTTGAGGATTTTGATGCTCCTCCAATTAAAAAACCATCAATTTCTTTTATTTCCTTAAACATATTAATATTATTACCATCAACAGATCCACCATAAAGAACTGCAGGACTATTTTTTTTGAAAATATTTTTTAAAACTTTTTTAATGTGAATTGTTGTTTTTTTTAAATCTTTTGCTTTTGGAAGTTTTCCAGTTCCTATTGACCAAATTGGCTCATAAGCAACAATAATGTTGTTTTTATTAAATTTTTTTTCAAGAACTTTAGTTAACTGTTTTTTTAAAACACTTAATGTTTTTTTATTTTTTTTTTCTATTTTATTTTCACCAATGCAAAAAACTACTTTTAAGTTATTTTTGAGGGCGTATTTTACTTTATCTTTGAGCATTAAATCTGTGTCTCCCTCACTACGATTGTCAGAATGTCCTACAATAGTATACTGAGCTCCCACTTTTCTTAACATAAAAGGACTTACTGCCCCAGTATTTGATGAAAATTGATCTTTATAATAGCAATTTTGAGATCCAATTGTAATTTTCTTATTTTTAAAATATTTGGCATAACTTTCAATTAGAGTGAACGGTGGGGTCACAATCACTCTATATTTGTTTTTATTTTTATCTTTAGAATAAAACGAATTAATTTTACTCAATATATTGACCGATTTTGGAACACCAAACATTTTCCAATTTCCAATGAAATATCTCATTATTTGCCTTAATTTAAAATATAATTTATACGTGTATAATTTTGAATTTAATAAATTAATATAATGGCAACATCAATAGGTAAAATATCAAAGTCTTTTTTTGTTAAAATCCTTGTAGGGATAATCATTCTTCCGTTTGTTTTTTGGGGAATGGGTGATGTTTTTAGAGGAGGAAATCAGAACGTGATAGCAACTATTGACTCCAAAAAAATTAGCACTCAGGAATTTGTAAATTATGTTAATCGATTAAACTTAAATGAACAACAAATAAAAAGTTTGTCTAAAACAGATTTAATTGAGCAAATTTTATCAGATTATATCGGAAAAAAAGTAATGGAATTTGAGATTGAAAAGCTTGGTATTACGGTTAGCGATAGTGCTTTAAGAAAAATTATTAAAAATGATAAATTATTTTTTAAAGATAACAAATTTTCAAGAACAGAATATGAAAAATTTTTAATTAAAAGTGGTATAACTGCTCCACAATTTGAGGCAAATATAGTTACACAAGAAAAAAGAAGACAATTTTTAAGTTCATTGTCGGGGGGAATAGTGATCCCAAAAATACTAATTGAAAAAGAATTTAGGAAAGAAAATCAAACAAAAACAATTCAATATATTGACTTAAATAAATACCATTCTCAAAACAAACCCTCGCCCGAAAGCATAAGAGAATTATACGAAAAAAATAAAGATATATTTTTTGTTGAATTTAAATCACTTCGATACGCAGAAATTAAACCAGAGCTAATAAGTGGAAGCAACGAGTATAATGAGAGCTTTTTCAAACAATTAGATATTATAGAAAATAATATTTTAGATGGTCAAACTTTTAATGAAACAATTATTTCAAATAACTTAAAGGCTTTTGATTTTAATAAGTTAAATGCAAAAAAAGAGAGAGAAGATAAAAGTAAAGTTGAAAACTTACCAGATAATCTTTTTAAAAAAATCTATAATATAAAGAATATTCAGTCTCCTGAAATTATAAATATTGATGGAAAATATTATTTAGCTGAGATTAAAAATAAGGAAAAAATAAATAAACCAATGAACGATGCTCAAGTTTTAGAAGCGCTTAATGCTCAATTAAGTTTTAAAGCAAAAATTGAAAAAAATAATTCTTTAATTAAAGACATAAGTTTAGGTGCATTTGATGATAATAATTTTAAGAAATTTGCGAAAGATAACAATCTAATTGTTAAAGATTATAAGATCTCTAGTTTAAAGCAAAATGATATTTTTGAAGACGGATTAATTAAGAGAATTTACTTAACTAAAGATGGTGAAGTAAACCTTATAACTAATAATACACTTACTAAAAGTTTTATGATTTTAACTAAAAAAACTGAACATAAAACTTTAGATAAAAGCAGTAATGAATTTGAAAAATATGAAGCTAAAGCACGATTAAATTTGGTTAATAAAATATATCAATTATATGATGAAACTGCTAATCAGAATTATAAAGTAGAATTGAATCAGAGAACTATTGATCGTGTAAAAAATTCATTTTAATGAAAATTAATTTAAGTTTAAAAAAATTTAAAAGAAATCACCAAAAAAAAAAAACACCAGGTTTTGTTTAGGATTAGATCTTGTAATCATTATTACAAAGTCGAGAATCTTTTCAAATTTCTTTTAGCAGAAAAAAATAGCTTCATTTTCGAGTCTGTGGAAAAGGGTAAAATCAAAGGTCGTTACACTATAATTGGTCTTAATCCTGATAAAATCTGGGATATTAATAAGAATATTATCACAATTAATAGCTCAAATAAAAAATCTAAAATCAAATCTGATCCATTAAAGTATATAAATAAACTAATTGAAGAGTTTAAGATTAAAGTTCCGAATCAATTACCTTCAATGTCCTCGATGCTTGTAGGTTATTTTTCTTATGATGTTATCCGTTATATAGAAAAAATACCCAACAACTGTAAAGATGATCTTAAAGTGCCTGATGTTAG
>MDTD01078161.1_pt1 | contig 14598 bp, 16 predicted proteins | sample 811221 | NCBI WGS metagenome assembly MDTD01 (sample SAMN05326646, study PRJNA326480) | marine metagenome | isolation source: seawater | place: Pacific Ocean: South West | collected 2011
GGACATATATTCAAATTAGGGAAAAAATACTCAGAAGTACTAAATCTCAGAATCCAAGGTGAAGATACTGATATCTATCCAGAAATGGGTTGTTATGGAATAGGTGCTTCGAGAATAGTAGCAGCTGCAATTGAACAAAATCATGATGAAAAAGGAATAATTTGGCCAGACGCCCTAACCCCCTTTCAAGTTGCTCTTGTAGAAGTTAATCCGAAAAATAAAGATGAAATCAAAAACAAGAGCTTAGAGGTTTATAACCTACTGAAAGAGAATAGTATAGATGTTTTGTGGGATGATAGAGATAAGCGTCCCGGAGTGAAGTTCACTGATATGGAAGTCATAGGAATTCCAATTACTGTCATAATTGGCGATCGAACGTTAGAGAAGAACGAGATAGAAATTAAAAGAAGAGTCGATGAGCAACCTGAACTAGTTGCCCATCAAGACCTGATAGCCAGTATCGGGTTAAGATAACCTTTCTATTATCATTGCGTTAGCAGTACCTCCGCCTTCGCAAATTGCCTGAAGCCCATAACGAGCCTCTCTTCTTTCTAATTCATGAAGCAAAGTAGTCATTAACTTTGCACCAGTTCCTCCTAAAGGATGACCAAGAGCCATCGCTCCACCATTGACATTAAGTTTTTCTAAATCAGCATTGAGCTCTTTAGCCCATGCCAACGGAACAGGCGCAAATGCTTCATTTACTTCATACAAATCTATATCTTCAATTGACATAGAAGCTTTCTCTAAGACAGTTTTTGAAGCAGGGATTGGGCCTGTAAGCATAATTACCGGATCATCTCCTGCAAGAGCTAGAGCAACTACTTTGGCTCTGGGTTTAAGGCCAAGTTTTTTTAGACCTTCGTCGTTAACAAGCATTACAGCAGCTGCTCCATCACAGATCTGACTAGAAGTTCCGGCAGTCAATACGCCATCTTCGGACAATGTATTTAAACCTGATAAGCTCTCAGCACTTGCATCAAACCTTATACCTTCATCAACTGTTACCATCTCCTTATCTCCATTAGGGAGATCACCTTCAACAGGTACTATTTCTCTATCAAAATAACCACCTTCGGTTGCATTAACTGCTTTCTGATGACTCGCTAAAGCAAATGAATCAAGCTCTTCTCTAGACATATTCCATCTTTCAGCCATCATTTCAGCTCCAGTAAATTGACTAAACTGAACACCTGGATATCTTTCGCTGGTTCCTTTACCACCGTACGGTTGGCCATGTCCGGCTTTGAAGCTATCGACAATGGCAGCACCGATAGGCACCTGACTCATTACTTCTACACCGCCAGCTATTACTATATCTTGAGTTTCAGACATTACAGCTTGAGCTGCGAAGTGAATTGCTTGTTGTGAGGAACCACATTGCCTATCGACAGTTGTCCCTGGTACGGATTCTGGTAAAGAAGATGCTAGAACTGCATTTCTTGCTACATTACCGGATTGTGCTCCAGATTGACTAACACATCCAAAAATGACGTCATCGATGAGTTCAGGTTCAACACCGGTTCTTTGAACTAGCTCATCTAAAACTAAAGCACCCAAATCTGTAGGATGCCATTGGCTAAGTTTTCCATTTTTTCTTCCTCCAGGCGTCCTTACCGCGCCAACTATGTATGCATTTCCCATAATCTCTCCTTGTTTATCAAAAAAGTGGCGACCTAATGAGTCGCCACATATAAATCCTATAACAAAACTGACTTTATGAGAAAGAGAATTTATTTCTCTTTATTGATAGCATCAATAACTTGCTTTTCTATTGTTTTAAGTAGCTTAGGATTTTGCTCAAGAAATTCTATTGAATTAGCTTTTCCTTGGCCAATTTTCTCTCCGTTATAACTATACCATGCACCAGCCTTTTCAATTATGTCTAGGTCTGCACCTTTATCAATAATCTCACCCAGCCTATTTATGCCTTTGTTATAAAGAATTTGAAACTCTGCTTGCTTGAAAGGAGGTGACACCTTATTTTTTACTACTTTAACTCTAGTTTCATTACCTACAGCCTCATCCCCATCCTTTACAGTGCCTATTCTTCTAATATCCATCCTGACGGAAGAGTAGAATTTAAGAGCATTGCCACCGGCAGTGGTTTCAGGACTGCCGAACATTACGCCGATTTTATGTCTAATTTGATTAATAAAAATTACTAAGGTGTCTGATTTCTGGACATTACCGGTTATTTTTCTTAAAGCTTGCGACATTAGTCTAGCTTGTAAACCAACATGATGATCTCCCATCTCACCTTCTATTTCTGCTTTTGGTACCAATGCTGCTACTGAATCTATGACTAAAATATCAATACCTCCCGATGCAACCATAATATCTGCTACCTCAAGAGCTTGCTCTCCAGTATCGGGCTGAGACACTAATAACTCATCTACATTTACACCAAGCTTTTCTGCATATATTGGATCTAAGGCATGTTCAGCATCTATGAATGCCGCAGTTCCACCCATCTTTTGACATTGGGCTATAACTTCTAAAGTTAAGGTTGTCTTACCGGATGACTCAGGACCATAAATTTCAACTATTCTTCCTTTAGGTAATCCACCAATTCCTAGTGCCATATCTAAGCCTAGAGAGCCAGTGGGAATCGCTGGGATCTTTTCATGTCTTTTTTCGCCCATGCGCATTACCGTTCCGGAACCAAATTGCCTCTCAATTTGTCCTAATGCACTGTCTAATTGTTTTGATTTATCTACTTCTTTAATGTCAGTCACCTTCTTTTGGGCCATAACGTTCTCCTTTAGATTATTATGGCATTATACAAAATACTGTATAAATAAACAGTATTATTTTAATTTTCTTTTATTAAGTCTATTGCTCCTTCTAATGCTTTTATTACCGTCTGATATCTTACTTCGTTTCTGCTTCCTTCAAATAAAAAAGTTTCTATGATGGATTTAGACTCATTTAGCTTCCACGCTACGCATACAGTGCCAACAGGCCTTTGGGGGGTCCCACCTCCCGGACCGGCAATTCCACTGATAGCAATACCTAAGTTTGACTTACTCTCTTTCAAAGCTCCTGAGACCATTTCATCAACAACCTCTTCACTGACTGCGCCAAAATCATTGAGCGTGTTTTTAGAGACGCCCAATATTTTGTGTTTTGAAATATTAGAATAGGTTATAAAGCTGCAACCAAACCATGCCGAGCTACCCGGAACCGAAACAATTGACTGCGACAATAAACCTCCGGTGCAGGATTCAGCACAGGTGAATAGCAAATCATTATTTTGCAATTGGACACCTAATTCAGTGCTGAGAGTTTCTAATTGTTTAAATTCCAAGATCAAATTTTTTTTCTAATTAGAACAGAAATATGATGTTTGTCTAGATGAAGGTTACTCAATAATTAGTTAACTGATAAAATCACGTTCCATGGCATTCATAGTTGGAGATGCTTGCGTAAAATGCAAGTTAACAGATTGTGTTGAGGTGTGTCCTGTAGATTGTTTCTACGAGGGGCCCAATATGTTGGTTATCAATCCAGATGAATGCATTGATTGTGCTTTATGCGAACCAGAATGTCCTATTGACGCAATTTATTCGGAAGATGAAGTACCTGAAGATCAGCTGGAGTATATAGAGCTTAATGCGGAGTTATGTATGGAGTGGCCAAATATTGTTGAACAAAAAGATCCACTACCAGATTCTGAGGAATGGAAAACTGTCAAAGGTAAGTTCGAAATGATTGAGCGCTAATTCGCTCTCAATCTGTTGATAGCATAAATAACTATAGATCCCATAAAAAGACCAATGAAGACAGGTAAGATTTGATCCGAGGAATTGAGAGCGTTTGAATGATCCTTCCAAACGAGTGGAATACAAAAAACTATCAATCCAATGAATATAGATTGGAAGAGTTCTTTATTTTTGGTAAAAGCAAACTGAATTAGCCTTGCGATGGTAAAAAGTCCAGTTAGTGCACCTATTAAAAAAATTGTTAATATCAGATAATTTAAATCTCTTACAGCCATCAATATTGTTGAGTAAGAACCCATTAGCAAGAGAATAAAGCTTCCAGATATACCTGGAACTATAAGTGCTGAAATTGCAATAAAACCAGATAGGAATATATAAAGTAGATTTACTTCAGCAAAGTTTCCTGCGGGCAAAAGATACAACAAAGAGCAGATCAGAAATGCTAAAAACAAACCTATAAAAAGCGTTTTTGTAGGTTTTGGTCGAAGAGGATCAATAAATACTGAAAAAAACAGAAGAGCAGATAAAAATGACTTGAATGCTGTTGGATAAGTTTCTAGTAAAAACAAAATTAGGGCAGAAAATGAATAGATGGAAACTAGCATCCCGATAAGTAATACAGAGAGGAAATTTCCTTCAACTTTATTCCAAGCCTCACTAAATTTCTTTTGCGAAACTATTCTTAGCATCTCGAAATCAAAAGAATTAATGACTCTTATAAGTCTCTCGTATATGCCTAGAATCAAAGCCACAGTTCCTCCGGATATACCAGGTATGACTTCAGCAATTCCCATTGCTGCTCCCTTTAAGAAAGTTTTAATCATAAAACCTAAGTCAGGATACTACACCTTTAAGGAGGGGAACGAAGAGAACATCTTCTAGCTTTTCTTCTTTGTAGTTATCTTCATCCAAACGCGTCACGAGAGTAAGAATTTGCTTCTTGCTATCGCCTACAGGAAGAATTAATTTACCTCCTACTGACAATCTTTCCTTTAAAGATAAAGGCACTTCAAGAGGAGCAGCAGCAGACAGAATAGCATCATACCTTTTGTCAGCAAGATTATTACCATCATCAATCTTGAATGTTACATTCCTGACTCTCAATTCCTTTAAAGTCTTCTTAGCTTTTTCTTGAAGAGGTTCAATCCTTTCAATGGTATGAACTTTTTTTGAAAAAATAGATAACAAGAGAGTCTGATACCCACAGCCAGTGCCTATCTCAAGGGTTTCATCCAGAGGTGTGGCTTTCATCCTATCGTGCGCAATAAGAGCTTCTGTCATTCTGGCAACGATATAAGGTTGCGAAATCGTTTGTTGATATCCAATAGGCAAAGCTAAGTCTTCGTAAGCTCTGGTAGATAGAGCCTCGTCTAAGAATAGATGTCGAGGACTGTCGCGCATTGCCTCCAACACTCTAACATCCGAAATTCCTTTCTCTGTTAATCTTTCAATGAGTCTTTGCCTTGTTCTCAAAGAAGTCATACCCTGACCTGCCAATAAATCTTTGTTTATGTTCATTTCTTGTTAAGTCTAAAATTTTGGTAATCACTACCAGCAATAGAAAAAAAAGGCCTAATCGGAGATATTGAAACTTTTTTATCGATAAGTGCTCTGATATCGCAATCAGTATTATCTTCCTCATAATTTTCTCTATGGGTAGTCCAATAGGAAGTCCTTCCATCCGATTCTTCTCTAACACCCGGTGGATTTCTCGGCCCCCACGATCCAACACTTGTAATCCGGTATTCTAGTTCATCAGAATAATCAATATTTGGTGTATTTACATTCAACACTAAAGAAGGGTCAATTGAACCCAAATCGTAATGTTTGATTAGGTCCAAGACAACTAACGCAGCAGTTTTGTAGTTAGGCTCCATATGATTTTCTGAGCCGGGTTGATGAAAGGCTGCTGCAGAAATAGCGATAGATGGAAAGTCTAACCCTTTAGCCTCTAGAGCGGCTCCAACAGTACCCGAATATAACAAATCTTCTCCCATATTAGCTCCAAGATTTATACCACTTATTACTAAATCAGGCTTCCAAGGTGCTAGCTTGTGTATTCCCAAGTAGACACAATCAGCAGGTCTGCCATTTACCGAGATAAATCCATTATCGTTCTCGGTTTCAAACATTGGTTGATTTGTCGTTATAGAACACCCTGCTCCGCTATTATTAATTTGAGGAGCCACTACAAATAACTCGGCATGTTCTTTTAATGTTTCAAATAAAACTTTCAGTCCCGGAGCATCGTATCCGTCATCATTTGAGAGAAGTATCTTATACATCAGATTCTACCTTTGTATTAGGACAGCGCAGTAGCTTGAAACACCTGCTAAATTTCCTTCAAACCCTAAACCGTCAGTGGTAGTGGCCTTGCAACTTATGGCGGTTTTATCTATCTTGATAATTTCAGACAAGTTTTCCCTAATTCTATCTTTGTAGTCCTTGAGGTTAGGAGTTTGCCCTACATATGTAAGATCAATATTAAGAATTTTATAATTATCCTCTCTAAGTTTTTTTAAAATTTCCTCTAACATTAGGACACTGGAAATATCTCTAAAAGATTCATCATTCGAAGGAAAAAAGGTACCTAGATCTCCATAAGCAGCTGCACCTAAAAGGGCATCTATCAAAGCATGGATAAGAATATCTCCATCTGAATGAGCCTCAATAGAATAATCACAATCAATTTCTACCCCGCCTAAAATGACTCCATTGCCTGGAACGAGCTTATGTGCGTCGTAACCTTGTCCTATGCGCATAGTTGTTTTAATTTTTTAATATAACTTCTGCTAATTCTATATCTTCTTTGAAAGTAATCTTTAAATTTTGTTGAGAAGATTTAAATAAACTTATTTTTTCTTTGCGACCGTCGAACAGAGAAGATTCATCCGTCAACTCGGTAAAACTGCCTTCATAAACCATGTAAGCTTGTTTTAATTGTTCAGTTTTAAATATTTGAGGCGTTTGAGCCTGCCAGAGAGAAGATCTATCGACCGTACCATTTATCAATTTACCATCTTCACTAGACTTGAGGGTATCACCACAAGGAACTGCAAAGATAGCTCCTGTTGACACAGAAGATGAAAATTCTTCTAGAAATTTTTTTACTGCATTAAGCTGAAGACAAGGCCTTGCTGCATCATGTATGAGAGTATTAGGGCTAGATTCGTTTGAAGATAACCAATCAAAGCTGAGCTTGACTGATTCCGCCCTCGAAGCTCCTCCTTCTATGATTTTTATCTTTTCATCCTTAAGAATTTGGTCTGAGAGAGTATCGAGTTTAGAGACTGCTACGATAATATTTTTACATTCCTTAAAGTTAAGAAATAGCTTAAGTGAATAGTCGATTACAAACTGGTCATTAATTTTCAAGTATTGTTTAGGGGTGTCACTGGAAAATCTAGTAGACAGCCCTGCACCTGGCACAATTACATCGAATGGCTCTATCAATTTTTTTCTTCACCCTCAGATTTAAATACGAAGAATTTTTCACCGGGCTTTATCATTCCAAGTTCAATTCTAGCAATACCTTCAATAGCATCTTTTCCAGAGTTTAGTTTTTCTTTTTCATCAATAAGTTCTTGATTGTTCTCTTTTATGATTTCAATTTCTTTCTCAACGACAGAAATCTCTTCTTTTATCTTTTCTAAATCACTTCTACTGTAATCACCAAACCAAAATTGATATTGAGTTGTTAGTATCAAGAGAATCAATATCAATCCCGTACCAATGAAAATTGGTTGATTGCTGATACTCTTCAATAGTGACTTCATTGGGCAATTCGTATATCTGTTTCAGACTCTATTAATAGCAACCTATTGTATTTTGCAACCCTATCAGATCTTGATGGAGCCCCTGTTTTTATTTGCCCTGAGCCAACACTTACAGCCAAATCTGAAATGAAAGTATCCTCTGTTTCTCCTGACCTATGCGATATAACAGTTTTCAATCCATTTTTATGAGAAGTCTTTATCGCCTCAAAAGTCTCTAATAAAGTACCTATTTGGTTAACTTTGATCAGCACAGCATTCGCAGCCTCAACTGATATGCCTTGGGCGATTCTTTTTGGGTTTGTAACAAATAAATCATCTCCTACTAGTTGAACTCTAGAACCTATAGTTTTTGTAAGTTCGGACCAACCAGTCCAGTCATCTTCATCTAAACCATCTTCGACAGAAGTTATAGGATATTTTGAGCAAAGTTCATTGATGTAATGAACCATTTCTGAGCTAGTGAAATTAAGGTCTAAGCCCTCAAGTTTGTATTGTGAATCGGAGAAAAATTCTGTTGCAGCAATATCCAGACATAAAGACACTTGTTCATTGGATTGATAGCCTGAAGTCTCTATTGCTTGAATTATTAGATCCAGAGCCTCTTCAGGTGACTTCAAATTTGGAGCAAATCCTCCCTCATCTCCAACTGATGTATTTAGCCCTTTTGTTTTCAGAATCTCCTTTAAATTGTGAAAGATCTCAATTCCTGCCCTTAATGTTTCAGAGAAAGAATTAAAACCTCTGGGTTGTATCATAAATTCTTGAAAATCAATTGGATTGTCTGCATGAGCCCCTCCGTTGAGAATATTCATCATGGGTATCGGCAAAGTTGGAATAATTTTTTCACCAGAAAACTCAGAATATTTTTCATTTAAAAATTGATGAAGAGGAATTTTTCTTGAATCACAAACTGCCTTTGCAGAGGCCATTGATACAGCCAAGATTGCATTAGCTCCAAAGTTACTTTTATTAGAAGATCCATCAGAATCAACCATTAACTGATCATTTTCACATAGGTCTTCGGCATTCTTGCCCTTAAGTATTACTTGTAGATTATTCTCTACCGAGTCAACAGCATCTAAAACACCCTTACCTAGATATCTATTTTTATCACCATCCCGTTTTTCATTTGCTTCATGCTGGCCTGTGGATGCTCCTGAAGGTACAAAAGCAGTACCCGAACTTCCGTCTTCAAGATTTACTTTAGCCCCTACTGTAGGATTACCTCTTGAGTCTATAACCTCGAATCCTTGAATTGATTTTATATTCACTTATTTCTCTTTATAAGATTTTATTAAGTCATCTAAACTCTTTATTTCGGACAAAAATTTATCCAAATCGTCTAGCTTTAAAGCACAAGGACCATCACATAAAGCCTTTGCGGGATCGGGATGAGTTTCTAAAAATAAACCTGCCAATCCTAATGACATTCCAGCACGAGCCAATTCAAAAACACTTGAACCTCGACCATCAGCTTTATTCCCCAAACCTCCGGGTCTTTGTAACGAATGAGTAACATCGAAGATGATTGGAGCATCAGTTTTTTTTAGTTCGACCATCCCCAACATATCTACAATCAAATTGTTATATCCAAAAGAAGTGCCACGCTCGCAAATCATAATTTTGTCATTATTAAAATGATTACATTTCTCTATGATATTCAACATATCTGAAGGGGCTAAGAATTGACCTTTTTTAATATTCAAAGGTAAAGATGTTTCGCAAGCGGCCTTGATTAAATCGGTTTGTCTACTGAGAAATGCAGGTATTTGTATGATATCCAGTACATCTGATGCCATTTCAGCCTCAGCAGGAGTATGAATGTCCGAAATAACTGGGACATCAAATTCTTTCTTCAGCTCGAATAAAATTTCTAGGCCTTTTTTTGGGCCGGGACCTCTATAGGAGTCGAAGGAAGATCTGTTTGCTTTATCGTAAGATGCTTTAAAGATGTATGGAATATCAAGAGTGTTAGCAGACTGTTTGCATCTAGAAATAACTTCTAAGATGGTCTTTTCCTCTTCAAGTACGTTTAAACCAGCAATTAGAACAAAGGGTTTGTCATTCCCTATTGAAATATCCTTAACCCCTATTTGTGTCATTTTCTTATTTTATAAGTTTTAGCTGCTTTTATAAAACCTGAAAACAATGGATGACCTTTTCTGGGATCAGAAGTAAATTCAGGATGGAATTGACAACCTATAAACCAAGGATGATCTTTTATCTCAATTACTTCCACGAGCATTTTATCAACTGACTTTCCAGCTACACTCAATCCATGAGCAGTTAGAGTATCGATAAGATTATTATTTACTTCATAACGATGACGATGTCGTTCTTTTATCTTCACCTTCTTGTAAAGTTTGTAGGTCAAAGAATCTTTATTTAAAAGACAATCTTGTGCACCCAATCTCATCGTTCCACCAAGATTAGAATTGGAGTCTCTTCGTTCAATAGAGCCTTCGGAATCTAGCCATTCATGTATGAGGCCAACAACAGGGTACTTTGTTTTTTCATTGAATTCCGTGCTGTTAGCTGAATTGAGACCTGCTATATGTCTTGCAAACTCTATGACAGCAATCTGCATACCTAAACATATGCCTAAATACGGAATAGATCTGGTCCGAGCGTACTTTACTGCACAAACCATGCCCTCTATGCCTCTTTCACCGAAACCTCCAGGAACCAAGATAGCATCTGTATTTTTTAACTTTTGGTGAGTATTTTTTGAATTTAATTGCTCAGAATCTACGTAATTTATTTGAACTTTCAGATTATTTTTAAATCCACCATGCTTCAGTGCTTCATTAAGAGACTTATAGGCATCGGCTAAATCAGTGTATTTACCTACCATGGAAATGGTTACACTTTCTTTAGGTTCAAGATCCTCTTTAATTACCTTTTTCCAATCATTTAAGTTGGGTTTCTTTGAAGAATTTAGACTCAGCTTACTTAGAACTATCTCATCAACTTGTTGACTGTTAAGCTCTATAGGTATTTTGTAAATTGAGTCTACATCTGGCATTGAAATTACAGACTCAGCATTTACGTTAGTGAAAAGAGCAATTTTGTTTCTTTCATCCGACTCCATAGGCTCATCAGATCTACAAACCAAAATATCAGGTTGAAGTCCATGAGATAACATCTCTTTAACTGATCTTTGTGTTGGTTTTGTTTTTGTCTCCCCTGCAGCTTTCAAAAAAGGCAATAATGTTAGATGCATAAATAAAGTCTGATAGGACTTAAGTTCAATCTTCATTTGTCTTATTGCTTCTAGAAAAGGTTGAGATTCTATATCTCCTACTGTTCCCCCTATTTCAACTATGGCAACGTCTGCATTGCCAGCACCTTTAAGTATTCTCCTTTTTATCTCGTCAGTGACATGGGGTATGACCTGAACGGTACCTCCTAAATAATCTCCTTTTCTCTCTTTTTTGAGAACTTCTTCATAGACTTGTCCGGTTGTGAAGTTATTTGCCTTGGTCATTTTGGACGTCAAAAACCTTTCGTAATGACCTAAATCAAGGTCAGTCTCTGATCCGTCTTCGGTGACAAAAACCTCACCATGCTGGAAGGGACTCATTGTGCCTGGATCAAGATTTATGTAGGGATCTAATTTTAAGATTGTTACCGATAATCCTCTACTTTCTAAAAGTGCTCCTAAAGAAGCTGATGCAATACCTTTGCCCAGAGATGAAACAACACCACCGGTTACGAATATAAATCTTGTTTGTTTATTTCCCATCTAAAGACCTTTAAAAGCCTATAAAAAAACGCTTCTAAACGATGGGATTACAGGTTAACAAAAACCTGGCTATCGGACAATAGAATTATAAATTTAAGCAGTAAGATCCAATGGCTTTTCGAGCTCTGCCCAGGTTATGTCCTCAGCAGTATGTGACTCAAATTCCAAAACACCTAATTTGTCATAAAGAGGTCTGACTTTATCAGTTAATAGACCTATTCTAGATAGATTTGGTACCACCCTGGAGAAAAGAAGTCTTTGGAACTCCAGCGCAAAACCTGCATTATTGGAAAACTCCCTAGCTTCATCTTCATTCCAACCGAATTTTCTAAAGACATCTGTTGGAAAAAGTCTTTCTTTACTTATCACACATGCTTCGTAAGCAAACATAGCCCTATCTTCTCGCTCTCCATCAGTTAAATTTTCAATGAAGTCCTCAAGATAATTTACGCCAAAAGTAACATGACGAGCTTCGTCTCTTATTATCAGGTGCAGAATATCCCTAAATACAGGATCAGGTGTCACGGCTTTTGCAGTATTAAACGCAGCCAAGGCAAGACCTTCAATAATTATTTGCATTCCAATTAACTTTAAATCCCATCTTTCATCAGTAAGGATTTTATCAAGAAGGCTTTTTAAGCCCGTACCAACTGGATACATTAATTTTGATCTTGTTTGTATGTATCGGCTAAAAGCTTCAACATGTCGTGCTTCATCAAAAGCTTGTGAAGCCGCATAAAGCTTAGCTTGATAGGTAGGAGCACAAGAAACTAATTGAGAAGCAACCAGAAGAGCCCCCTGCTCTCCATGTAAAAACTGACTTAATTGACTAGCGCCTCTATGTCTAAAAAACTCCCTCTTTTGATCATCGCTTAATTTTTTATATGGAGGGTATTCATCCCAAAAGACTGCAGGTATTTCATCGGAGACAACAACTGGTCTATCCCAATCGATATCCATCGAAACATTCCAATTTAATTTCTTCCCCAATTCATAAAGTTTAGCGATTCTATTATCTTGAATTGTGTAATCCCAATTATAAGTTCCGGTTAAAGGTGTCTTAAATATTTCGGCTATATCTTCTACTTCTTCAGGCCCAAGATTAAATTCTTCAGTTTCGTAGTCTCTAATTTTTCTGGGGGTATCTTTTGTGTATTGTATTTTCATTCTTAAACCTCATAAATAATTATACAAATAAAAGAATGCATGAGAAGTTAAGACTATGTCATTTATATGAAGGAAGTGTATTAGAGATTGTATTTAAGTTATTGTTATTGAGAAAATGAATCATCATTCTCTTCGTAATATTGAGGTGGGAATCTGTCACTTTTAGCTAAATTTTGGAAAGTTGCAGTATTTTCAATAAACGCAACTGGAACGGCTTTCGTAGGACCGTTTCTTTGCTTAGCAATATTTACTTCGGCCTTTCCTTTAGCTTCTAAGTCAGTTGGATCATAGTAGGAATGCCTATAGAGAAATGCGATGACATCTGCATCTTGTTCTATTGCACCAGAGTCTCTCAGATCTGCAAGAATAGGCCTTTTGTTAGGCCTAGTCTCTACAGCCCTATTCAATTGAGATAAAGCTATAACCGGTACATTTAATTCTTTAGCTAAAGCTTTGAGAGATCTACTAATTTCACTAATCTCGGCAACCCTATTATCACCACTTCCAGGAACTTGCATCAACTGAAGATAATCAATGACAATCATTGCAAGATCATCATGCTCTCTTTTTACTCTTCTTGCTCTAGCTCTGATCTCTGATGGTGACAAGGCAGGAGTATCATCCAATAGAATTCGTTTTTGACTCAACACTGACAAAGCTTTATCTATGCCTTCCCAATCAGTTTCTTCAAGTTGCCCTCTCATCAGGCGTTGCAGATCTATATTGGAGATGCTTGAAATAAAACGCCTTACCACTTGCTCAGATGACATCTCCATACTAAATAAGAGTACTGTCTGATCAGTTTGTCTAGCTACATTTTCAGCTATATTAAAAGCAAAAGCAGTCTTACCCATCGAAGGCCTACCAGCTATTATTATTAAATCAGATTTCTGAAATCCCAATGTAACTTCATCGATTTCAGTAAAACCAGTACTAACCCCAACTAAGGCGCTACCGCTTTCAGATGATTCCTGAATATTGGCATAAACAGGGCCTAAAAGTTCTCTAACTTCTTTCGGTCCAGCCGATCTATTAAGATCGTCTCTGAGACTCAAAATACTTTCTTCGGCTTCATCAATAATCCTATCGCTACCTGAAGCATCTGATTCTTTGGCAATTTTTGAAATATTATCAGCCGCTATGATCAGTCTTCTAAGATTAGACCTTTGCTTGATAATGTCAGCATAACTTTGGATATTAGCAACACTGGGGGTCTCTTTTGCCAGTAAAGTGAGGTAATCCTTGCCACCTGAATTAATCAGTTTTGGTAGATCCCCATTGCCTTCTATAGCTTCTTGTACTGTTATAACATCTATAGGTTTTCCCGCATCCTGCAAGTCATTGATAGTCCTATAAATAAGTCGATGTTCTTCTTTATGAAAATCATCTTCTTTAACTAAATCAGAAACTATATCCCAAGTTTCATTCTTAAGCATGATACCACCCAAGACGGCTTTCTCTGCTTCAGTCGAGTATGGTAATTCTCTTTTTAAGGGTGTATCTAATGCCATAAACAAATTTAGGGAAAGGAATTAATCCTCCCACAGCTGACATATTAAAACAAGAAAATTTTAACTTTCTTCGAGGGCACTAATGGTCACAGATATTGTTTTAATTACTTCTGGATGAAGTTCAATATCAACGGAGTATTCTCCTACTTCTTTGAGAACACCCTCGGGCAATCTGACAGCACTCTTTTCTATTTCAAAGCCTTTTGCAATTAATGAATCAGAAATTTCTCTGGTACCAACTGATCCGTACAGAGTACCTTCTTCAGAGACTTGCGCTTCAATCACTACCTCTAGGGATTCCATGGTTTCAGAAAGTTTTTCTGCAGACTCTCTCCTATCTGCTTCAGCAGACAACAGTGCTTCTCTTCTTTTTTCGTATTCAGCTTTATTTTCTGCATCAGCCCTTACAGCTTTGCCAGTAGGAATGAGAAAATTTCTTCCGTACCCGGCTTTAACATTGACCAAATCTCCTGGATCACCCAACTGGGCAACTTTCTCTAATAATATTACTTCCATAGCTTAATTGTAATGTGAATCAGTGTAAGGTAGTAAGGCTAAGTGCCTAGCCCTTTTAACAGCCTTATTCAGTTGACGTTGATATTTGGCTGAAGTACCAGTCATCCTTGCTGGAATAATTTTTCCAGTTTCAGTGATGTATTCTTTTAATAACTTAA
>MDTD01018350.1_pt1 | contig 14597 bp, 14 predicted proteins | sample 811221 | NCBI WGS metagenome assembly MDTD01 (sample SAMN05326646, study PRJNA326480) | marine metagenome | isolation source: seawater | place: Pacific Ocean: South West | collected 2011
ACGCGTTATAGACAGAAAAATTATGCTCAGTCATGTCTGTAACAGGCCGACGGCGCTACGATAGCTCTCATTATATTTGCTAGACGATGCTGAGTTAGCAAGGAACTTGAATCGCTATTCCCGGTAAAAGATTTTCGCTACGCTTGGCCTGACCTATGGAGTGATACTATTGCTCCATGATCTCGCTGATCCAAGTTGCGTTTTTGATATGAACCTCGATCACGTCAATGTCTATGTGGCGGACCTCGGAGAAATGAGTCAGTTCTATCAGGACATCTTGAAACTCAAGCCTGGGTATCGCCCCTCTTTCTCTGGTCCACCGGGAGAGTGGCTCTACGACGAGTCAGGACACCCCGTGGTCCATCTCTCGACTACCTCAGCCGGCACAAGAGGAACACGCCAGCATCTCGATCATATTGCCTTCCGTACAGACGACATAGAGGGGGTCATCCGAGAACTGGATTCCAGAAAGATCAAATATGAGATCTACGAAGTGGCCGAGATTGACCTCATCCAGGTATTTTTTCATGATCCAGAGGGCGGGCGACTTGAGGTCAGTGCTGTAAAGAAGCCATCGTAACGCTTCAAAAACTGATGGCCTCGGCCATTTCTTTTGGTCCGCTGAAGTCCACAGCCGCTTAAAGCTCTCGCCCCATGATCATGTCGGCCGCTTTTTCGGCGATCATCACGACTGTTGCGTGGGTATTGCTGTTGACGATCGCTGGCATAACGGAAGCATCAACTACGCGCAAGCCTTCGAGCCCGATGACTCGGCATTCGGAATCCACAACGCTGCTCTCTTTGTCAGGTGAACCCATTGGACAACTTGCTGACGAGTGGTGGGCGCACCCAGCGGAAAACGTCAACCACGTCTTGAGATCATCATCTGACTCGACGTCGGGCCCCGGAAGCAATCTCTCCCCGCAATATGCTTTAAACGCGGGTTGGCGGAACACGTCCTCCATATGTCGGATCGCGTAGACCAAGCGTTGTTGATCGTCTAGTTCTTCGAAGAGGTTGAAGCGTATTTCTGGGCCAACGCTCGGATCCGCGCTCTTTAAATGCACTCTACCCTTTGTTGAATATTTCTGAAGCCCGATATGTGCTTGAAAACCATGATAGCGCCTCGGTTTCTGGCTGACCGGCTCTGTCGCGCAGGGAGTGAAGATGACCTGAATATCAGGATAGGGTTGGGTGTCACTACTTTTAAAAAGGGCTCCTGCGACGAACGGACAAGTGCCGTAATATCCTCCGCCTCCCTGAAACCAGCGTAGTCCCTGCGTAATCTGGCTCCAGGGTTTCGTCATATTGAGGATGCTGACTGGCTCTTTACACGCGTATTGGAGCACAACATCAATGTGATTCTGAAGACCATGGCCGACGGCCGGTATATGATGATTAGGCTCCACTCCGGCCTCGCGAAGCCTGTCAACATGTCCGATACCGGACCTCTGCAACAGATGGGGCGTCCAGATTGCACCCGCACATACGATTACTTCAGCCTCTGCAAAAGCCCAGTGGCTTTCAGAGTTTTGCTGATAGGCCACCGCAACCGCTCGTCCAGATTCAATGCGGAGCTTCTCCACTCTCGCATTTGATATGACCGTGAGATTCGATCGGCCTTGCGCAGGATAGAGATAGGCTGTTGCAGCGCTAACCCGCTGACCACGATCGATACTATGGTCGTAAGAGCCGAACCCCTCCTGAGAAGCCCCATTGAAATCTTCAGAAAATCCGAATCCCGCTTCGACTCCGGAATCTATAAATGCCACGTCTAACGGATTCACGGGCGTCGTTTTACAGATATTGAGGGGCCCGTCACTGCCCCGAAGTGGACTGGATGGACCGTGATAGGTTTCTGATTTCCTAAAATAAGGAAGAACATCCTGGTAGCTCCACCCATCACAACCCTGTTCGGCCCACCTATCGAATTCTGCTGGATTCCCCCTGATGTGAACCATACCGTTGATGCTGGAGGATCCCCCAATAACTCTCCCACTGGGAACATAAATCCGGCGGCCATCAAGTTGCGCCTCCGGCTCGGACCAGTTTTTCCAGCAGAATTTATCCGACTGGCTCAGCCGGTCCATCGCGGCCATAGGCATCCGCAAACGCCAATGGTTGCTGAGGGCCCCGGCTTCCAGGAGCAGAACCGAACTATTGGGATCCGCTGAAAGGCGGTTCGCCAGAACGCAGCCGGCCGCTCCCGCTCCGACGATGATGTAGTCAAACCGTTTCTTTGGAGTATCGGCCATCGAATGAAAAACAGCCAGTTAGTCGCTGCTGAAAGTTATCGTGGAAGCTTGCAAAGCGATCCCGGCATCAAGTCGTGATGATTTTCCAGTAGGTGTCTTTGGAGCAGATCCGATCACCCCGGAACGAAAAGATGTCAATCAGGCGTACATCAAACGCCCCGGTATCGTGAAAACAACCGGTCGCCCGAGAGGTGCACAACACTTTATCCCCACAAAAGTGTTCTTCGGATTCGCTCCACTCAATCGGAACTTCGAGTCGCGCCGCCCTTTCGGCCACCATGCGGCATGCCGCCTCAAACCCATGAAGCAGTCGGCCGTCGGGGGCATCGGGACCCTCATAGTAACTCCATACGAAGTCCTTGGTGACCACGACGCTTCCGCCCGCGAGGTCATAACTATTGAGCGCCTGGCCGAACTTCTGAAGCGCAGCTTTTTTGGAAATGTTGGAGTTTTCCATATGAGGGAGATACCTGGTGGAAGCGGAGTAAAGAAAGAACAATACCCCAAAACCGACAGAGGGGTTACCCAATGAGCATAATTAGAAACTGTGTTCAGAGCCTGGGAACTGACCCGATCTGACGTCCTCAATAAAGGCCTGGACTGCGCCGGAGACAGACCCCGCCCCGTCCAGAAAGTTCTTGCTGAATTTCGGACTCTTTTGGGGATAGATACCAAGAAGATCATAGAGTACGAGAACCTGTCCGTCGGTATCCGGTCCGGCGCCGATCCCGATGGTAGGAATCGTGAGGCTTTGGGTAATCTCCTTGGCGAGACCCGAGGGCACTGCCTCAAGAACCAGCACCGAGGCCCCCGCATCCTGCAGACTCTGCGCGTCCTGTCGCAGCCGGTCAGCTACGGACTCTTGACGGCCCTGCACACGAAAACCTCCCAACTGATTCACCGATTGAGGGGTTAATCCAAGATGACCACATACTGGCACACCGCGATCCACCAAAAAAGCGACTGTCTCGGCCATGACTGCACCGCCTTCAATCTTGACCATATGCGCCCGGCCTTCGCCCATGAGTCGCGCCGCACTGTCAAAAGCGCTTTGGGGATCCCCCTGAAAAGAGCCAAACGGCATGTCCGCAATAAGCAGGGCATTCTCACACCCCCGCGCAACACATTTAGTGTGATACACCGCATCGTCGAGGATCACCGGCAAGGTGGTCGGGTGGCCTTGGATGACCATGCCGAGGCTGTCCCCCACCAGCAGGATCTCAACTCCGGCTCGGTCAAGCATGTACGCAAAACTATAGTCATAGACCGTGAGGCAGCAAATCCGCTCGCCCCTGGCCTTCATCGCAGACAACTCTGTAATTGTGATTGGTGACTTATTCGCCATAGTCAGGAGAAGATCAAATACCGCTCGGGCCCGGACGCGGATTATGCCGAATCGCTTCCGCAGCGGCCATATTCCAGAAAACCTGTGTGTTATCAGGGTTCTAACCCTTATCCAATGTCAGCACAAAACTCTATCGACTACTATAATTTTAGCTCAACGTCCGTTTTCCCTTTCGGCTTTATGAAACTCCTCTTTGATTTTTTTCCGCTTATTCTGTTCTTCGGCGCTTACAAGTTTTACGACATCTACCTCGCTACTCTCGTAGCGATGGCTGCTTCTCTGGCCCAGGTGGTTTTTGTCAGGATTCGGCACGGAAAATTTGAAACGACCCACGTGGTCACACTCTTTGTCATCCTGATTTTCGGCGGAATGACTTTGCTCTTTCGCGATGACATGTTCATCAAATGGAAACCGACCATCGTCAACTGGATCTTTGCGGTGATCGTGTTGGGGAGTCAGTTCATCGGCAAACAAACGGTGCTGGAGCGTCTTCTCGGAGGGCAGATGCAGATGCCTGCTGCGATCTGGAAAAAGGTCAACGTCTCCTGGGGATTATTCTTCTTCGTTAGCGGACTGCTCAACGTATACGTGGCTTTTTACTTCCGCCCTCACCTCGATGAACAGCTCCGAACGGACTTTTGGGTCAACTTCAAAGTCTTTGGTTTGCTCGGATTAACCCTTGCGTTCAGTATCATCCAGATGATGCTGGTCGCGCGATACATCACCACCAAGCCACCGGAGTCCTGAGATGGATACCCCTGAAGTGATTGTCAGCCGGATCAGAGAGCATCTGTCAGCCGAATCCGTTGAGATTGAGGATCAAAGCCATCTGCACGCGGGCCATGCCGGTGCTGCGGGCGGCGGAGGCCACTACGAGGTGACGATCGTGGCAAGTTGTTTTAAAGGACTTAATACCCTCGCCCGGCATCGCCTCGTGTACGAGGCGGTTGGCGATCTGATGAAAAAAGAAATCCATGCGCTCAGCATTCAGGCGTACAGCGCAGAAGAGTTGTAGTCCGTCCCGTGAAACAATACCGCGACTCCGTAGGACACACCTTCCTTTACTGGCTTGCTATTGCCGGACTACTGGCACTCGGTGCAGTCCTGTTTGCCCAATTCGGTCTTTTTGCGCTGTTTTGGGAGCAGGACACCAGTCGTCTGTCTCTTGTGATTCTCGGAGGACTCGTAGTCGCATCTGCTCACGCAGGTTACCGCTCATGGCTAATCGACAAGGAGTGCGAAAGCGCCCGGCATCTTGCTTCGTCAGGGACGATGCGATCCGGCAATGACACTTCATCTATCGCGCAGAATTATCAGCATGCTGTGGCCCGGGCTCTGGCAAACGGACGAAATTCAGCCGACCTCGTCAATCTCGGGACAGATCTTCAACAGCAGGTGCGCGCCGGTCACGCAAGCGGCTGGTTTGTCGCGGATCTGATGATCAAGCTGGGCCTGCTTGGGACCGTAATTGGATTTATCTTCATGCTGAACTCGGTGGCGGAAATGGAAACCACCGATCTCAATGCGGCAAAGCTCATGCTCACGCAGATGAGTGGCGGCATGCGCATCGCACTTTTCACTACCCTTGCCGGTCTCAGCAGCGGTCTCATTCTTGGCGTGCAGTATCAACTGTTGGATCGCGCCGCAGACAAACTCTTCGGCCTCATTGTCGCAGCGGTAGATACACAGGACTTTCGGGGATCCGATACAACTCCTGACGCCAATCCATGACCAGAAGAACCGGGGGCTACACCACGGATCCGTTTGTGGATCTGCTGTTCAATGCGCTGCTCGGCTTCACGCTGCTATTTTTTGTTTCATTGGTCTATTTCAATCCCGAGGCTCGGCAGGGCAAAGTCAACCTAAAGGCCGAGTACATTATCTCGGTGACCTGGCCGGAAAACCGCACCGATGATATCGACTTGTGGGTACGGGACCCGCTTGGAGAGATCGTCTCCTACCTGAAGAAGGACGCTGGCTGGCTCCATCTTGATCGCGATGACCAGGGCGCGGTCAACGATACGGTCGTCATCGAAGGCCGTGAAGTCGTGTATCCGATCAATCAGGAACTCGTCACCCTGCGGGGCCTAATCGACGGCGAATACACCGTGAATCTGTATTACTACGAAAAGCGGGATCTCGAGCCCATTGAGGCTCTCGTCAAGATTGAACGGATCAATCCGTCTGTCCAGACAGTCTTCGTTAAGCGCGTCGTGCTCTCCAAGTCTGACGAGGAGCGCACTATTGTTCGTTTCACCCCGACTCGCGACGGCAGCATCATCAACGTGAACGAGCGGCAGGTGCGACTCACGCCCTATCTGTTGGAGCCAGAGACGTGACCGGTAATCTGATTGTTCTGACGGTCACGTATGTATTCAGTCTCTTCGTTCTGCTGTTGCTGTTAATTCGGTCGAGACTCTCGTTTACCGCGCGGGCGTCGGTGGTCCTGGCGGCATCCGCCTTCTACTTGATGCATTTTTTCTCACTGAACACGCTTCAGGGATGGCCCAGCCAATTATCGCTCCCGGAAGAATTCACCCTGCATGCCTGGCAGGTTGAGGAACCCAACCCTGCTCAAGAACAAGCTGGCCAGATTTATCTTTGGGTGCAGACGCAAGAATGGGAGGCGCCCCGTGCCTACGCATTGCCTTACAGCAACGAACTGCACGATCGCCTGGACACGGCGCACGCACGCCACCAGGAAGGTTACACCCAACAAGGTCAGATTGACGGCAGTGGCAGCGCCACATTTTCCGACGCCCCTCGACGGCTCCCCCTGAAAACAGGTAATTCATCAACTGTCACAAAAGACTAGCCGCGAAAATCCGCGCTCTGGAGACTTCTACATCACCGCAGCACGAAGTCGGCCACCTCTAGAGCGGACTGCACCCGGCCGACTTTCTTTCCAGCAACATTGAGGATTGCAGAACCAACAAGATCGGAAGATTGCTCTTTGGTCAAACAGTCAAGGCCCGAGAGGACTGCGCCCATAGCACATTCCGCAGCTCGAGACGCCCCATCATCGATCTTCAGAGCAATACCCACCCCGGCTTCGGGCACTGCGCCACAGTACACACCCTCCGCCCCGGTCTTCACGATAAACGCGCCCTTTCCCGCCTGCATGGCCCGAGTGCACCATCGCTCACTTCCCGCCACCATGAATGGCTCACGGACCATTGCCTGGTAGATTCTTTGGGCGGCTGCCTGGCGCTTGGCGGCGAGGCCTGACCCGGTCGCAAAACGCGCAAACGCCAGTGCCAACGGCTCAAGTGGTATCCCCGCTACGGGAATGCCGCACCCATCGATACCGCCCGGGGTGGCATCTAGATTGAAATCGGCCATTTCACCGACGAGGCCCAGAACTGCCTGCTGTATCGGGTGCGCTTTCAGAATATACCCCTCAGTAGACAGCCCGAGATGTCTCGCAGAACTCAGAAACCCGCAGTGCTTACCTGAACAATTATTATGGGCCGGTCCCGGTGCAAGATTGTTCTTAACGAGCGCCGTCCAATCTTCATTTCTGCGCGGAGCATGAGCACCACATTCGAGTACCTCTTCCGCGAGCCCTAAACGGGCCAGCCAGGCACGAACAGTAGAGATGTGCTCTCGCTCGCCGTTATGGGAAGCGCAGGCAAGTGCCAATTCCACATCGGTCAAATTGAACGCCTCGGCCGCACCACTTTCTACGGCGTAGATAGCCTGAAGGGGCTTGATCGCAGAACGCGGGTACACCAGTCTATGGGTATCACCGACGGCGAGCTTGGTCTGACCATTCGCCTGCACCACGGCTATAGCGCCACGGTGACGGCTCTCCACCATATCACCGCGTGTCACCTCAACCAGAACGGGATTTATGCGCATCGCAAGAAACTTGGATAAAAAAAGACTTAAGCAGTTATTCGGCTAGACCTGACGATATACTACATTCGGTCCCAAAAAAACGACCATAACGAAATGCCTACCGCTCACATAAAGTGAAACGGACTCCGCTTCACGACCTGCACCTTGAGCTCGGAGCCAAGATGGTTCCGTTCGCAGGTTACGAAATGCCGGTTCACTACCCCACCGGCATCATTGCGGAACACCTTAATGTCCGGACCCAAGCAGGCCTATTCGATGTCTCCCACATGGGTCAAATCAGGATTACAGGAGAAAAAACCCCGGAGTGGCTCGAAACCCTGTTACCCACAGATATCGTCGGGCTCAAAGAGGGCGCCCAGCGTTACAGTTTCCTCACAACAGAAACGGGGGGCATCCTGGATGACCTCATGGTTTATCGTCTTCGGGATGAATACTGCCTGGTCGTCAATGCGGCAAATAAAGATACCGACGTTGCATTCTTAGAAGAAAACGCAATCCCGGGTATCGAGATCACTTTAAATGAAGACCGGGCGCTGCTGGCGCTGCAAGGTCCGCAAGCCGTAACCGCGTTGGAGTCGATAGCTCCGGGCGCCGCAAAGCTGGGCTTCATGCAAGCCGCACAGATCAAGGTCGCTGACCGACCTTGCTTCGTTACTCGTAGCGGCTACACCGGCGAAGATGGCTTTGAGATCTCGATCGACCGGATATCTGTGTCTGAACTCGCGAGCATACTGCTCACTCTCGAGGGAGTGACTCCCATCGGACTCGGAGCGCGTGATACCTTGCGATTAGAGGCGGGTCTTTGTCTGCACGGTAACGACATTGGTCCGGATACCACTCCGATCGAAGCTGGGCTGCAATGGGCCATTCCCGCCTGCAGGAGATCAGGAGGAGAACGTGCCGGTGGATTTCCCGGTGCCGAGCGTATCCTGTCAGAAATCGAACAAGGGGCCAGCCGAGTCCGGGTCGGCATCCGGCCGGACGGTAAGGCTCCTGTCCGGGCGCACGCCCCTTTGCTCACGCCTGACGGAGTGCACGTCGGCGAAGTGACGAGCGGGGGCTTTGGGCCAAGCCTGAGTGCCCCGATCGCCATGGCCTATGTCCCGGCGTCGCTGTCCGAAGCAGGAGGCACCCTCGAGGCTCAGGTTCGAAACAAAACCCTGTCTGTCACCGTATGTGGCCTGCCTTTTGTGCCTCACCGCTACCATCGAAAACCGTAGGAGAAAGAAGATAATGACTGACTTGAAATTTACCGCCGAGCATGAATGGGCGCGCCTCGAGGGAGATGTCGTCACCATTGGGATTACCGACTACGCACAAGACCAATTAGGCGAGTTGGTCTATGTTGAACTGCCCGAAGCCGGGGCCCAGATCAATGCCGGCCAGGAAGTCGTGGTGATTGAGTCCGTCAAGGCTGCGGGAGACATCAAATCCCCTGTCAACGGAACCATTATTGAGGTCAACTCCGCGCTTAGCGACGAGCCTGAAAAGGTGAATGAGGATCCCACGGGAGAAGGTTGGTTCTACCGCGTTCGGGTGGACTCGACGGGGGATCTTGATTCCCTGATGGACGAAACTGCCTATCAGGATCTCATCAGCAGTCTCGATTGAGCCAGGACCAGGAGAGAAAACGATGACGGAGCCCCACACCACGCTCACTGAGCTTGAGATGCATGGCGATTTCATCCGCCGGCATATTGGTCCATCGGACGCCGATATTGAAGCGATGCTTGCCGAGTTGGGATGCCGCAGTGTCGATGATCTGATTAATCAGGTCGTACCCGCCAATATCATCAGCGAGCGCGGCCTCGAGATGGATCCCCCAAGAAGCGAACGCGCCGCGAGCACGTACCTGCGCCACATGCGTCACCGTAACCAGGTCTTTGTCTCCATGATCGGTTGTGGATATCACGGGACCGTCATGCCGCCGGTCATCCGTAGAAACGTATTCGAAAATCCTGACTGGTATACGGCCTACACACCTTACCAGGCCGAAGTCAGTCAGGGGCGGCTTGAAGTCCTGCTGAGTTTCCAGCAGATGATCTGTGACTTGACCGGAATGGAGCTTGCCAATTCCTCCCTGCTGGATGAGGCGACGGCCGGTGCGGAAGCAATGAGTATGTGCCGGCGCCTGTCAAAAGCGAAATCAAATGTATTTTTCGTTGATGATCGGGTCCACCCGCAGACGCTTGCAGTCATCAAAACCCGAGCAGGCTTTATGGGCTTCGAAATCCTGGTCGGCAATCCCGACAAGGAACTGGCCCGCAGGGAATGTTTCGGAGTGCTGCTCCAGTACCCTGTCTCAACCGGCGGACTGCACAATCTCAGCGATGTCATCTCACTGGCACACGAAAAAAAGGCGCTGGCCGTCGTCGCGGCAGATATTCTCTCCCTGACACTTGTTAAGCCCCCGGGCGAGATGGGCGCCGACGTTGTGATCGGCAGTTCCCAGCGGTTTGGCGTGCCTATGGGTTATGGCGGTCCTCATGCTGCGTTTTTCGCAACGCGTGATGCCCACAAACGCTCAATACCGGGGCGAATCATCGGGGTATCCAAAGATGCCCAGGGGCGGTCCGCGCTCAGGATGGCGCTGCAAACACGCGAGCAGCATATTCGGCGAGAAAAAGCCACCAGCAATATCTGCACGGCCCAGGTCCTTCTGGCCAATATCTCGACCCTGTACGCGATGTATCACGGTCCCGAAGGGCTCAAGACCATTGCCAGTCGGGTACATCGACTGACCTGCATTCTCGCAGAAGGGTTAGCGCGTATCGGCTACGAAATTGTTGAGTCGCACTTCTTTGACACCATTTCGGTACACGTTCCGGGTCTCGCAGGTCGGCTGGCTGCGCGGGCCCGCGAATCTAGAATCAATCTCCGAGTCATTGACGCCGATCACCTGGGGATCAGTTTCGATGAAACCACCAAGCGTGAGAACCTGCTGACGCTCTGGAAAGTCTTTGATACCCACGCACATCACCGTCTTGATATCGAAGCATTGGATGCCGAGGTCAAGAGCGCCATTCCGCCTGAACTGGTTCGCGACTCTCCTTATCTTGAGCACGAGATTTTCCATCGATACCGGTCTGAGACAGAAATGATGCGCTACATGCGCCGTACCGCCAGCAAAGACGTCAGTCTTGGGCGGTCGATGATTCCGTTGGGCTCGTGCACGATGAAGCTCAATGCAACGTCTGAGTTGCAGACTATCTCTATACGGGATTTCACAAATCTGCATCCGTTCGCGCCGCTCGAACAAACCCAGGGCTACCAGCAACTTTTTGAGGAGCTCGAGGATATGCTGTGCGAGATCACAGGGTTCCACGCCATCTCCCTACAGCCCAACGCCGGCTCCCAGGGGGAATACGCCGGCTTGCTCTGTATCCGGGCCTTTCATGAAGCCAACGGTCAGGGTCACCGGGACGTCTGTCTGATTCCGTCTTCCGCGCACGGTACCAACCCGGCCAGTGCCGTCATGGCAGGAATGCGGGTAGTCATTGTCAAATGTGATGAAGACGGCAACGTCGACTTGAATGACCTTCGCGACAAGGCAGCAACCCACCAGGAAGAACTGGCTGCGCTCATGATTACCTATCCCTCCACGCACGGCGTCTTTGAGGAGCGGGTACGGGATATTTGCCAAATTGTTCATCACCATGGTGGGCAGGTCTACATGGACGGCGCGAATCTCAACGCGCTGGTAGGCATCTGCAGGCCGGCCGAGATCGGAGCGGATGTCGCCCACATCAATCTGCACAAAACGTTTGCTATTCCTCATGGCGGCGGCGGCCCGGGCATGGGCCCTATTGGGGTGCTGTCGCATTTGGCTCCCTATCTTCCAGATCATGTCCTGGTCGAGGGGGTTAACCCCGCGTCAGGGGGTCGCGCAACTATCGGGCAGGTCTCAGCTGCGCCCTGGGGTTCAGCGAGCATCCTTCCAATCTCCTGGGCTTATATCGCACTGCTTGGAGCATCAGGCCTCCGGCGGGCAACCGAGATTGCCATCTTGAACGCGAACTACGTCGCCAAGCGGCTGAATGAATACTATCCTGTCGTCTATACCGGGAATAACGGCCTGGTGGCACACGAGTGCATTGTGGACCTGTCGGCCATCCGGGAATCCTGCGGCATTACGGTAGAGGACGTTGCCAAACGGCTCATGGATTACGGCTTTCATGCGCCGACAATGTCCTGGCCCGTCGCGGATTCGTTCATGATTGAGCCGACTGAAAGCGAGTCACGAGAGGAACTCGACCGCTTCTGTGACGCGCTGATCTCGATCAGAGGGGAAATTGCCGAGATTGAGGCAGGCCAGCAGGATCCTGAGAATAATCTTCTCAGGAATGCGCCCCACTCACTTCACTTGCTGATGCAGGGAGGCTGGGATCGGCCCTATCCCCTCGAAGTCGCCTTCTTCCCCTCCCCTGCGACTCGTCGGGATAAGTATTGGCCTCCGGTTGGACGCGTAGACAACGTCCAAGGTGATAAAACTCTGGTCTGCAGTTGTCCGCCGATTGATTACTACGAAGAGGAAGTCCAAACACCGTGAGCAAATACGGGAGTGCCAATGCAGAACAGAAAGTCGCCCGGGTGCCGGTTAAGTTCGCGCCGACAGAACGCAGCGAGCGGCTCAAAAAGCCTGCCTGGATCCGCGCGCGCTTCCCAGGCACACCTGAGGTTGCGCGTCTAAAGGGAATCCTTCGTGGACACGGTCTGAACACCGTCTGCGAAGAAGCGAGTTGTCCTAATCTCGGCGAGTGTTTTGGCAACGGCACTGCCACATTTATGATTCTCGGCGACGTCTGTACCCGCCGATGTCCTTTTTGTGACGTCGCTCATGGACGGCCCCAACCCGTAGATGCGGAGGAAGCCGTGCGACTGGCTGAGACGGTTCGCGAGATGGGACTCCAATATGTCGTCGTGACCTCGGTGGATCGTGATGACCTGCGCGACGGCGGCGCACAGCATTTCGCCGACTGTATTGGTGCTTTAAGGGCCGCATGTCCTGAACTCGAAATCGAAATCCTCACGCCGGACTTTCGAACTCGCGTCGAAAAAGCGCTGGATCTGCTTGGCAGCCAGTTACCGGACATCTTCAATCACAACCTCGAGACCGTGCCGCGCCTCTATAAGCGCGTCAGACCTGGTGCAGACTATCAGCACTCCCTTAATCTTCTGAAAGATTTCGAGAAACGGTTTCAGGGCGTCCCCACCAAGTCCGGACTGATGCTGGGGCTGGGAGAAGAAATCAGCGAGGTTGAGGTTGTGATGCAGGATCTGCGCGATCACGGCGTCAGCCTGCTAACCCTCGGTCAGTATCTGCAGCCAACCCGACACCATCTGCCTGTCGAACGCTACGTCGACCCGCAGGAATTTAAGGCTCTTGCCAAAAGCGGGTATGAGATGGGCTTCTCTCACGTGGCCTCCGGCCCGATGGTGCGTTCCTCTTATCACGCAGACCAGCAGGCCAAAGCCCTCAATCTGAAGTCATAAACACCGGAAAACTGGAGTTTCCCCGCGCTTTGCAACGTCTCAAGCCCGTAGCCTACAGTTGGCCGACATCATCGCGGGTTCAGTTTATTTTTGTTTTCGGAGCAAATTGGCTTCAAAAACACGGGTATATCTTGGTAAAGTTAAGGTAACACTTGCGGTTTGGGTTTCCAATCACAGCGTTTACTGCCGTGAAACATTGGAAAGCGCAGGTGACTAACAACCTACACTCACCTAGTGAGGGAGGAAATGTAATGAGACAAAAGACGACTGCTGTTCTGTCGGCTGCCGCGCTGATACTCGGCATGGCCGGCACTGCGCAGGCGGGCACCCTGGAAGATGTGCGAGACCGGGGCGTTCTCCGCTGCGTGGTGAGCACCGGCATCGCGGGCTTTGCCCAGCCGGACGCTAATGGTGTTTGGGGTGGTTTCGACATCGACTTCTGTCGTGCAACGGCAGCCGCTGTACTGGGCGATGCCAGCAAGATCGAAGCCGTTACCTCTACCGGTAAAACCCGTTTCACCAAACTGAATGCTGGCGAAGGCGACGTGCTCTGGCGCAACACCACGATCACCTTCTCGCGTGACGTTAGCGTCAAGCTGCGTTTTCATGGCGTGAACTACTATGATGGACAGGGGTTCATGGTCAAAAAGGACCTTGGCGTGAGCAGCGCCAGCGAACTCGACGGCGCTTCAGTCTGCATCCAGACCGGCACCACCACCGAGCTCAACCTGGCTGACTACTTTTCATCCAACAACATGAATTATGAGCCAGTTCCCATCGAAACCAACGACGAAGCACGGCAGAACTACGAAGCCGGTCGCTGCGATGTGTACACCACAGACGCTTCTGGCCTGGCCTCGACACGTTCCGCGCTGCCGAATCCTGACGACCACATGGTGCTTCCGGAGATCATCTCCAAGGAGCCCTTGGGCCCGGCAACCCGCCACGGTGACGACCAGTGGTCTGACATCGTGACATGGGTTCTGAACGCCACCATCACGGCCGAGGAACTGGGCGTGACGATGGCTAACGTTGATGAAATGAAAGGCTCCAACAATCCTGAAGTCCGCCGCCTGCTGGGCGTTGACGGAAGTCAGGGCTCGGAACTGGGCCTTTCGGACGACTGGGCTTACCAGATCATCAAGCAGCTGGGTAACTACGGCGAAATCTTTGAGCGCAACATCGGCGTGAACACCCCTCTGGGTATCGCGCGCGGCCTGAACGCTCTGTGGACCGACGGTGGCCTTATTTACTCACCGCCCTTCCGCTAAGCCGAAAACTGCTGTTTTTTGTTGTATTTGATGTAGATGTGATGAGACCGGAGGCCCATCAGGGCCTCCGGTACTCCGCGGTCCTTGGACCGCGTACTGCCTTCGATTCACCAAATTCCACGCTGACGCAATGACCCAGCCCGCTCAGAGCACCTCGAACCCCCTGCTACAGCTTTGGCGTAACCAGGAGTCGCGCGGCGTCATCATTCAGATAATCACGATGGCGGTGGTATTTGCCCTGCTGGCTGCTATCGTCCGAAACGTTGTCATTAACCTTGAGGCGGTCGGCAAAGAATTTAGTTTTGGATTTCTTCTTTGGCCCGCTGCCTACGATATCGGCTTTTCGCCATTTCTCGAGTACACCAATCAGTC
>MDTD01078493.1_pt1 | contig 14596 bp, 11 predicted proteins | sample 811221 | NCBI WGS metagenome assembly MDTD01 (sample SAMN05326646, study PRJNA326480) | marine metagenome | isolation source: seawater | place: Pacific Ocean: South West | collected 2011
TATTCCAGGTCTTTCAGCATCACCATCATCATCTTTTACTTTAAAACGCACTTCTTCATTGCCTCTGTCCAAATAAAGGATATATGCATCATTGTCTGAGTCAAAAATTGGCCCATAAGAATGACTAATATCTGATGGTGATTTATCCATATATATCCATGCAGAGATGCTCACAGCATCTTTAAATATTTTTAGAGAATTTGTAATTGGTATGTTAACATAATCTGAACTTCCATTAAACTCTAATGCACCACCTGTAATGCCGTTAGCCCAATTAGCACCGTAAATAAATCCAGAATTATTATTTCCTGAATTATCAGCTAGAACGGTTCCTATACCTTCGTCAAAATTCCAATGGGCAACTAAGCCCGCATTCATCAAAAGTGTGTTGAGGCAAATTAAGTCTTGAGGATTATCAGTTATTATTCCATCAATTCCTTGAGACATCCTATACTGCATGTCATCTGTGTCATTTAATGTCCACATCCAAAATTCAATATTTTTATTTTGGGCATATATAATATTTCCTAATCCAGGATAGCCTCCTGATCCAACATATTCTCCTCCGATTATTTGTAAATCATCAATGTGATTTTGCCCAATTGGGTTTGCTAAGTAGCAAACCTTAATTAATGGATTTATACTTTTAATTGTTTGAAGTTGAGATAGGTCGAAGGAAAATATGATCACGTCATTAACTAAATTCATGCTTTGAAGCATATTTAATGTTTGTAATTCTATATTTTCATCTTTTAGCTCAATACAAAACTTTGTTTTATTTTTTCCAAGCAATAACACCTCTCTTAAACTAGGTATTTGCTCACCGCTAAAGTTTGAAGAAAAGTGTGAGCCTGCATCAAGACTCTTTAGTTGATTGTAGCTAAGTGTGTTAACGCCTCCTGAGGAATTTGTTGTTCTGTTTACTGTTGAATCATGAATAACCATTAGAGAATCATCTAACGAAATTCTCACATCCATTTCAAGAAAATCTACACCTAAGTCTAAAGCAAGTTGAAAAGCACTTAAAGTGTTTTCTGGAGCTAATGATGTTGCACCTCTGTGTGCAATGATTTGTGGATTATTCTGTGAATATATATTTAAATAATAAGAGAGGGCAAGTAAAAGTATTATTCGCATAGAACTAAATTTTTATTAAATACTTATGAATTGGAACTGTCTCAGTTTCAATTACAAGGCAATATTGACCTTTGTCAAGATCTTGAAATGGAAGCTCTATATTCAAGTCACCTATAATAGGTCGTTCCCAAATTAGCTTACCACTAATATCAAATAGCCTAAGGTTTTTAGGAGTGATATTTTCAAAACTAATATTGACATTTTCTTTAAAAGGGTTAGGATAGACAGAAATGTAACGATCTGATTGCTTATTTATCCCATTAATTACTAAGAATGTCAGTGATTTGCATATTTGATTTGTTCCACATTCATTAGTTGCATTAAGACAAACATTATATGTGCCTGAACCATTGAAATTATGATTTGGATTATTAGTGCTATCCAAAATCCCATCGTCAAAATCCCATAAAATATTAAACGAGTCACAGGCTTTATTTTCTATAGAATCATAAAAATCAACATTCAAGCCATTAACTTGAAAATCAAAATCTACTATTGGTTTCGGACATAATATTCCTCTGCTTTGTCCATCAAGTTGCCAATTTGGATCTATGTCTATACATAGAAAATCCATTATTGAAGGAATTACATCAACAATATTTGGTGGTGGAAATATTGGTCCTTTGACTGTATAGTTTTTGTTGCTTAGAATATAAAATATTGTCTTGACTTCTGGGTGGTTTTGAAAACCTGTGTGATGTCCAGTATTGCAGGTGCCATTGGACAAGTGTGTGTCACATAATCCGCCATGATCAGTTGATACAGTTATCAGCCATTCTTCATTTTCAAAGGATGGCCTTGATTCCAATGAATCGATTATTCGTTTGATATATAAGTCTGTTTTTTCGATTTGACTCATATATTCTGATACAGTTACATCAAAGCCATGGTCATGGCCTTTTTCATCGACATCTCTGAAATACACAAATAATACATCAGGATCCTTGTCAAGATTTTGGTTCTGAAACTGAAGTAAGTATCCTTTTTGATATATGTTGTTTTTAGAAAAAGAAATACTTGTTCCAGTAGATCCATCAATGTTTTCTACACCAATTGAATGAAAGCCTCCATCACTTTGAAGTTCTTTAATATGTATTTCAATATCATTTGATGTTTCTCTTAGAACTATTTGTGAAGTAACATGATTTGACGATTGGGTATGCTCAATTTCATTAAACTGAATAATGCAATAACGATTAGGGGCAGTTCCCAAAGTTGCAGCAAATATTTCTCCTCCCTCTGGAGGATCTAGATCTTCCCATCCTAGAGCAATAACATTATTTGGATAATGGGCATCAGGTAAATTTTCACTTTCACAACATCCACTTCCATTGTATGTGTTATTTGTATTTGGAGGGCTAAAGCTTACATATCCATTAGAAGATATATATAATTCGTTATATGAAGAACCAAAATAATCAAAGTTAAACCCTATGTTAATTGGCGCTGAAACTTCATCATCATTTAAAATAACTTCATAGTAAGAGCCTAAGAAAGAAATATCATAGAAGTTATAGGGAATTTCATTGTGAACATAATTGGGTTTAAATCCATGCGTTAAAAAGTTTGCAGCAAGTCTTGCATTCATACTGTCTGAGAAATCATTTACATTTCTCTGTGTAAAATAGTCTCCATCGCTTAAAATATAATTATTGATTTTCCATCGGTCAACTGAAGCTGTTACGATTTCAGGCTTAGACTGTTTGATTAAGCTAAAAAAATGAGGAAAATTAGCAAGATTAGGGCTAGTAAATGCATTACTTGTAATGTTGTGTTTGCTTTCCCACACTCCTGTAAAAGTATTAGCCCATCCAGCACCACTGACGGTATAATTTCCTGTCTGTGCTTGAAGGCTAAAGGCGCCATTTGCAATGAGGCTGTCAATATTAGGTGTGTGCGCTAGATTTAGTGCATCGGGACGACAACCATCAATACCTATCATTAGAACCTTTCTGTTTTGAGAAAATATATTTACGGATGTGAAAAAAATAAAGACGAAAAAATAAATTCTAAGCATTATTTTATTTTTTGGATTACATTGAATTTAAAAAAATAAATGGATTTGCTGAAATCGCTTATATTTATAACACAATGAAACTAATTGCAGATAGTGGTTCAACCAAGACGGATTGGGTGCTTATAAAAGGCCCAAATGATAATTACTGTTTTCAAACAATTGGTCTCAATCCTTTGTTTGTTGATGAAGAAAAGATACAGTCTGTTCTTTCTACAAAACCTGAACTTATTGAAGCGTCAAATAAGGTTAAGGAAATTTATTTTTATGGGGCTTCTTGTTCTGATGAAGTCAGGAATCAGGTCCTTGTTAGAGCATTTAAAGCCATTTTCAAAAATGCCATTGCTAAAGTGCATCATGATGTATATGGAAGTGTATTAGCTACTTGCGGGGATGATAAGGGAATAGCGTGCATAATTGGAACTGGCTCCAATGCATGTTATTATGATGGCCAAAATATGTATGATGGCTTACCTGCCTTAGGTTTTGTTTTAGGTGATGAGGGTAGTGGTGCTTATTTAGGTAAAAATTTTCTAAAAGATTATCTGTATCAGGAGGTCCCAATTGAATTAAAGGAGAGCTTTGAGGAAGAAGTATCCTTAAGTAAGGATATTATTTTTGAAAGAGTATATAAGGCAGATAGACCAAATGCTTTTTTGGCTTCTATGAGTTTATTTCTAGCGAAGCATAAGGATATGCCCTACGTAGAAAAGCTAATAAAAAAGGGGTTTGATACATTTATAAATAGGCATGTATGTCAATTTGAAGTTCATAAAGATATCCCAATACATTTTATAGGATCAGTAGCATTCCACTATAGGTCTATTTTAGAGGAAGTGATGAAAGAAAAGGGCCTTAAGCTTGGAAAAATTCTACAAAAGCCAATCAACGCCTTATTAAGATATCATTTAAGATAATTTATCGTTTAGTTGGTCGGTGTTTATTCTGTTTGCCCTTTGGATATGACTTCTTTCGAAAACCTTTCTTAGATTGCTTTGGAGGTAGTTCATATTTTGGTCCTGGCTCAAAGCCATCTGGTAGGTCTATTTTTTCTACCTCTTTCTCAATAAGTCTTTCAATTTTCTTGAAGTATATGATCTCATCTTGATTAATAAAGGTTATCGCCTGTCCACTTCGCTCTGCTCGGGCAGTCCGTCCAATTCGATGCACATAATCTTCAGCATCTCTGGGTATATCATAATTTATAACTAGCTCAATGCCATCAATGTCAATTCCTCTGGAAAGAATATCTGTAGCGACTAGTATTGGGGTAGTTTTACTTTTGAAGTCAAGAAGTACTGATTCTCGGTCTTTTTGCTCTAAGTCAGAATGAATACTTCCAACCTTTACTCCTTTTTTTATTAAAGCACTTGTGATATCTTTTACGCCTCTTTTTGTTGATGAGAAAATCAGTACATGTTCTGATTCATGTCCATTAATAAGATTTAACAGTAAATTAAGCTTCTGGCTATTGTACACTAGATAAGCTTCTTGCTTTATTTTCTCTGCTGGCTTTGATATTGCAATGTTTACTTGGTCGGGCTTATACAAGAGTGTTTTTGCCAGGTTTCGAATTTTTGGTGGCATTGTTGCTGAGAATAGAAGGTTCTGTCGTCTATTTGGCAATTTTTTAGCAATCTTAATGATGTCATCGTAAAATCCCATATCTAACATTCGATCTGCTTCATCAAGTATTAAGTGCTTGATGCCACTTGTATCAAAATAATTAAAATTAAGATGAGAAATAAGTCTTCCTGGAGTGCAAATAATGATATCAGCACCATTAATGAGTGCCTTTTTCTGGGTGCTAAAATCATCCCCGCTTCCACCTCCATAAACAGGTATGGATGTTGATTCGGTAAAATAACTAAAGCCTTCAATCTGCTGATCTATTTGAATAACTAGCTCTCTAGTGGGTGCTAATACTATCGTATTTACCTTTTGTCGCTCAGTTTCATAACAAAGGCGGTTTAAGATAGGAAGTATAAAAGCCGCCGTTTTACCTGTGCCGGTTTGTGCACAAGCAATGAGATCTTTACCGGCATTGATTTTTGGTATGGCCTTTTCTTGAATAGGGGTTGGCTTTTCAAAGCCCATGGCGTCTAGCCCTTCATTTAAATTATCATTAAATCCAAAATCTTTAAAACTTACACTTATTTCCTTATCACTCATCTCATTTAAAACTTAATCTTTCCTCAATATACATATTGCAATACTAATAATGGTTTAGAGTTTATTAACATATGGTCAACCTTGACTCTTCTTATGTTTAACTAAATAAAGAATAACTACTGGTGCTATAGTTAATAAACTTAATATTGATAAATGCCATCCTTCTTTGATTAAGCTACTTTCAAGTAATAGAACCCTTTCTTCAGGTGCATATAAACCACAGATTGCTAGTCCAATCCAGAAATAGGTGAACATGATAATGTGAAAGTGATTCCTGAAGATAGATTTTATATCCATGTCTATATATTTGGAGCAATTAAGATAAAGCAAAGTATGGGAATGTTAACTATGATTAAGAGCCAAAGCACCATTGTTTTTTTTGTGTGGTTCCAATGAGTTTTTGATTCTATATGTCTGAATTGAAAAGAGAAGCAAAACACAAAAATAAACCAAGCTATGAAGTTAATTAGTGGTATGCCCAACAATCGAGTAGGATATCGAAAGCCTTCAATGAAATAATTAGAAAAGAATTCTTTTACAGGTCCTTCGGGAGTCGTTAAGAAGGTGAGGTTTTTGAAATTGTATGGGTCTATCATGCCTTCATCTATATAGTAGATGCCTTTTTTAACGGGTACCCAAATCCACCAATTGTATATGCTTGCTAAAGGGTCAAGGATAAGATCTAAACCCAGAGCTATAGTGGCATCAACAAATGCTAGAGCAAAAATTGGTATTATAATCGATTCTTTCTTTAAACCTTTAAACCAACTTTTTGATTCTAGTATAAAGCTGCTAATATGCATTATGATGTATATCAGCGCAACCCATGCAGCAGGATTTACAAAAGGAACAGATAAGATATAAAAGTTGAATCCTGGATATACATACGCCCCTGAAAGAACACCTGTAGTTTCACAAAACAAGGTTAGTATAAAACCAGCAGTAAACTCACGAGTTGTTCTTTGCCATCCATGGGTTATTAAGGAATGTAATAGGCACGCCCCAAATAATATAAAAAGGTTTACTTCAAATGCATTTTTGAAAAAAGTAGGATCTAGCATTTAATACAATAGTAGCTTTAAATTTATAGAAAAAACCAATAGTCTTTAACGGGCTCTTTACTTATTTGCTTTAAATAATCCCTAATCTCGGCCTGGAAATCTGGAGAAGAAACACAAATAATGATTTGAGGCTCCTTGTAAAGCTTGATGGCTTCAAGTGGCATTATTTTTACGCCATAAATATCTTTGCCATATTTATTTTTATTATCGCAAACCCAACTGAAGTCTGTTTTTTTTGAAATTAATAGCTGAGCCATTTCTTTTGCATTTTTTCCTGCCCCCCATAATATTAATGGCCTCTCATAATTTCGATCAATATCCAAGAAATTATTAAGCTTGAGTTCAAAATATCTATTGTCCTTATAACAGTCCCAAGTTCTTGAAATGCGTTCTTGCCTATCTCGCCAATAATGCAGGATATTATCAATGCCGATTATTTTTAGTTTGCTTTTATATATTCGGAAGGTGAGATCATAATCTTCTGGGTAAATATTGGAATCAAAGCCTCCTATGTTAAGAAAGTCATCTTTATGCATTATCCATGAGTGTGATGGGATTACGCACTCTTTATAAACTTCTTGAGTATGTAGGCTGTGTTTGGCAATATGGTTTAACCATTTTTCATATCGACGAAAGCCAGCACCAACCTCTCCTTGATCTACAAAATGTTCTGTTCCTCCTGCAATGACGTGTCCCTTACCATGGTTTTTCCATTCTTTGACGAGTATTTCCAGCTTATTGGCAGGCATTTTATCATCTGAGTCCATACGGTTAATAAGTGATCCACTGATGTGCTTTTGTCCTTCTTGAAGTGCAGGGATTAGTTTTTGACCTGGGCTGTCAAATAGTTTTATTCTATTATCCTTATTAGAATATGCTTTTACAATTTCTCTAGCTCCATCTAAAGAATGATCATTTACCGCAATCAGCTCCCAATTTGGGTATGTCTGTTCTAAAATGGAGTTAAGACAAGCCTCAATATATGGCGCAGTATCTCTAAATGCCATTATAATTGAAACGACATCATTCATTAAACAAAACTATCTGAACTTTTTTGCAATTCCCAATAAGATTCTTTTATGAAGAGGGCCTTTTCTTCCTTTTTTGCTTCCTTTTCTAAAGCTGTCAAAAAAGAACTTTGTATAAACAAGTGCGTAGTCTGCACAGGCTCTATGTCCAAATTGCTTGCCCGCACTTCTTAAATAAAGATGTTTGGCGCCGTTCGCTTTCATTTTATCGTAGGCGACCAGAGAATTTTCATATTTAACTTCTTCGTCAGCCTCACAATAGCAAAACTGTATTGGTGCATTTGGTTTCCAATCATCAACACTGTTGTCAACCATTATTTTTTTAAACAAGTAATCAGGGTTATTTTCATATTGATGATTTAATTCATCAATAATCATATTCTTTGGGATTGATGGGAGGGCTGCATTGATGTCTGCGTAAGAGTAATCCCCAGTGAATAGTTCTGGGATTATGGTGTCATAAGGATTCTTAAATATTTTATAAAAGCGTTCTTGAGGCCAAATATTGTAGGCAGCATTAGTGCCAATCAAAAGATAGGGTAGGTAGTGTGGCTGTGAATATTCCTGATACATGACCTCAGCTTGTGTAACTGCTAAGTCATAGGGGCCCGACATAGGTGAAGAAGCCTTAACAGGAAATTCATCACTATATTCTTTTTGAAGCTTTTTGTGAAGGGCTAAGCAGGCATGCCCGCCTTGTGAATAACCTGTTATGAATATTTCTTCATTCCGTTTATGTCCATGTTTTTTATTGAATTTATCAATGATTTTTAAAAAATCAATTCCAGCATCAGCTTCACTATCTGCATGACAGTAAAGATGAACTTTATCCCCATGCCCAAGACCAAAATAATCCGGCATTATAACACCGTAGCCATCCGTTGCAAAGATCATAGAAATAAGATTTTCGCCTTTTATACTAGTTGAACGTTGTTTTCTAATTCGGGTACCATGATTATAAACCATTATAGGGAAGGCTTCTTCTGTAACTGGTGCAAAGTAAAGTCCAGAAGCTTTGATGGGCTCCCCATTAACCCAGTGACTTTGATAGATTATATCATATACAATTACGTCGTAATTGATTTCTAGTAGAGGTTTTGGTATTTTTCCCTTTGCCCAAATTCCCTCAAGTTTTTTTTGATCAAATGTGTCAATGATTTCATAACTCAAAACTTGAGCTATTGTCGTAGTTGTTATAAATATCATTAAAAGGGTAAGGGCATAGGTTCTCAGCTGCATGTTTTTATTTTTCCAACGTTTTAATTTTTAGAATTATTTTATTCTCCTGCGAAAAAGGAGAATAATAAATATACTAAGAATCAAAGAACATGCCAATAGCACCCATAAAAAGACATGAGAATTTATTGGTTTAGATAAAAACTCAGGACTAATTGCAGTGCTACTGATATTAAAATGTTTTTTTAATTGCTCATCAACATAATAAGGACGTTCCAAGCTCCATTTCTTCATTCTTTTAAGCTCATTTTTCCAATCACTTAAAGATGATGGGTGATGCCACCTTTTAGCATGTCTTGGGATTTCTAATTCTAGAGCTTTGTAAAAGCTATCAATGACCTGTTTAACTTTTGTTGGATGAAAGTGCGTGTTGACAACCTCTGCATAGCGTTCTAAAAAACGATTTTTAAATCCTTCATTTTTCATAAGTCGAAGAAAAAAGTTAGCGGCTATGGTATTCTTATTCTGATTGATAAACTCAAACATATCATAGCTTTGCTCTTGGAAGCAATTGTCTAAATCAACGAACAAAAAGCGCCATTTTCCAAGTTTGCCTTTTTTCCAAAACTCTACATTATTATTATTGACTAACCAATCCTTATTTCTGAAATAAGTCTCAGCGATAAAGTAATCAATGAAGCTAGTTGTATCTAAGCTTTTCGTGAATAAACGAAAATCTTCATTTTTACTAAGGTCTAATTCATTTAGTTGATTTGTTGTTTGACCAATAGCATGCCAATGCTCTAGATAAAAACTATCTGGATGCAAATTGTAATGATTTTGCAAGTAATAACCGTCCATTCGTTCTCTGAGAACTTGAATGCCCCAGTATTCACCATTTATGAAAACAAGTCCAGGCATATAATCCATAATATCTAGATTCAAGTCTCTACAAAGTTCTTGAACAATGATATCCGTAATGAGCATGTCTCTATGGGCAGAATACGGCGTTCGTAGTATAAGCCGTTTATGCTTTTTTATACCATTCTTAAAAAAGGGATATTTGAAATGCTTTTTGCCATATTCTTTATTAGCATACAATCGAAGTGATTTTTGAGGAGCTGAGCCCGATTTTAATCCATGAATTCTAATTCCCACATCTTGATGCCATACCTTCTTTTTATTTGAGATAAATTCTATATGACCTCGACGTTCCCATTTTTTTCCACTTTGGTGATAGTTGCCTGTCCAGACGGAATTGTTAGAGTCACAATGAATACCTGGTACATAAATGCCTGTATCATAGTCAAAAAGGGCTAGTGAATCAATATAGATAGAAAATATTGGGAGCGTATAGTTATCATGCCCAATAAAGTAGCTAGCTCTAACGGCTTCACCGATTTTTTTATCTTCTTTGAAGCATTGAGCCGTTATAACTACGGCTTTGGGGTATTTATCCGGCCGTTCCCAAGCTATTTCATATACAATTTTTGAATTGACTTGAGATTTTTGATGAGAGCGACTAACATTTGGTTTTAGGGTAGTTGGGATAAGTCCTAGCCTATTATTTTTAGATAATTTTTTGGAAATAAGAATTGGGCCTTTATATAATGGACTGTTTTTGTGTGGCGAGCTACCATTTGTAGTGTAGCGTATTTCTAGATTGTCTTTTTGAATTATTTCTAATTCAAATGCTTGGTCGTAGAATCCACTTGTTTTAGATAGCCTTAAATCTTGTGATAGCAATAAGCTATACAATGTAGAGTATAGTATCAAAAATAGAATACGCATGCCCAAAGATAAGGAATGCCTTTATTTAAAATAAAAGTCATTTGGTATGATTCCTGCTCTGAATTGTGAAATTTCCTGAGCTGTTGCATCGTATCGATATATCATTCCCTTTTGAACATAATCTATAGCGTCTGACAAATAAATATCGCCATTTTCCGGGTCAATACCTAGACCGTATAGATTGCGTCCATTAGAGGAGATAAAAGGACTTGATGGTAAGTTGTTTGAGTTGACACTTATTCTATACATATCATTGTCTATAAAATAAAGTTGAGTTCTGTCAGGACTTATTTTTAATCGCTGTGGGTCATTCGCATTTGATGAAAAATTAAGTTTTTTTTCAATGCTATCTAAGCTAGGATTATAACAGTATAAGGCAGCTAGGTCTGTGTTTTCCTTTCCGCTACATAGAACCCATAAGCGCTCATACGCGTCTTCCTGCAGGCTATTACCACCATAGCATATATCTAAACTGTCTTCTATATTGTCATTTAGTGGGTTTATGATATATAGAAAGGGTCTATTTTTATTCGTGATATAAACCTTACCGTGCAAAAGATGCATTTGCTCACTCCACCCCGACAATGATATTTCTCCAATAACGCTATTTTCATTTAGATTTATGATGGATATTTTGTTCGCATAAAGATCACTAACATAGGCTTTGCTTTCACTTACTTTTAGAAAGTATCTAGGGGATTCAAGGCCTTCAATTTGATCAATTATTTTGAAAGTATTTCTATTTATTATGTGAACTCTTTGAGAGTTATTTATAACGGCGTATATTTTTTGGTCATCTAAAAATAAGGATTGACATACATCACCTAAGGGAACTTTATTGATGCTTTGAAAAATTTCTAGCGCAAGGCTATCATTACTTTTGTCATAAAGGCTAATGCTTGCATTTCCAAATTGGAAATTACCTTCATTAGTAATAAGTACATTCGCTGCGCTTGATAGTTGGACGCTAGAGCTTTGTAAAGGTGGTCCGTCTTTTTTACAGCCTAATATCAAAAGGCTAATTAGAACAATAGCAGTGTTAAGTGAGAATGATATTGTGTGATTTAAATTCACGAAATTATAGACGGTTATTAATTGAACAATAGTTTAAATCTATATCTTTGCTCTGAGCACTGAATTTCTAAAATGTGAAATCCTTTTAAATGTTGTAAGCTCGCGTTTTTCCAAAGCAGATGCTTTTTGTCAATATTAAAATGCCCATTTAAATTAGACTCGATTATAGATCTTCCATTCAGGTCATATAAGTTTATTTTTTTGATTTGACCTATTGCCCCTATTATATTAATAGTCTCATCTTTTATTAAGCTGTTAGGGTACACTTTGAAATCATAGGAACTGAATTTGTTTAATTCGATGGTTGAGCTAAAGTCTTTTGAGCTATGAATGATACCAACTGCATCAAGATCAAACCCACCTGAGGCAAAAGGCGTAGGCCATGGGTCATTAATAATATTACCATACATGTCATAGCTGCGATAAATCTCTTGAATGCTACCGACCACATCAATAATTCTAATGTAGTGAATACTGTCAATATTGATATTAGCAGAATCAGCAAGTTCCTCTAGGTCAAATGGTGTGCCATATTGCCCTCTATATTTGCCGGCTAGATTGTTTATTAACTTTGTATCAAGGCTGTCAAAACTTCCTACTTGAGGTTGTGTAGGGGTATTAGAAGTTGAAGGGAATCTTACAAAATCGTTGCCATTAGTGCTTACTTCAACAAAGGCTAGTTCAAGAAAAAAGTTATCGAAGGCATTTTCAAAAACAGCAAAGTCCCAATCTTCTCCATTATAAAAATGATTGGAAAAATATAGTGTGGCGTCACCTCCATCTCCAAGACTTACAACTCCATTTTCACCGGCTGGTCCCAAAGCAGAACTATCTTTTCCTACAGTTGTAAAACCTAAACTGCTATCAGCAATATTCTGATATCCTCTATTTATTGTGCAGTTTGTTGCCCAGCTGCTAAAAACAGGACTGTCTTTATGAATAGCAGTCGTCCCATTTTCTCCAACGGCTGGAGCAAACTGGGAAAATAAAGTTTGATTGAACCAAATTAAGGCCAAAGCACAAAACAAGTGTTTGGCCTTAATTAAAGATTTACATTTAGTTCTTAATAAAACTTTTTGTTTCATATCCCTTGTTGGTTTCTAAATGTAAAGTATACAATCCCTTTGGCAGGTCATTTATATTGATTCTCTGATGCTTTAGAGGCTTTTCAATAAACTCAATTAGTTGTCCTTTTGAGTTGAATATGCGATAGGCTTCAATAGTATATTCTTCAGAATGTGTTAGTTGAACATAATCCGACGCTGGATTAGGAAATAGGCTTATATTATTTCTTGTAGTAATATCGTCTGTTTCAGTTAGCGCGCCTTTCATCATGAAGTTGTCGATACAAAAGAATGCAGGCGTATTCATTCCATAAGCCCCTACGTCAGATGATGAAAGCTCAAACTTTAAGCTATCTATCGCCCCCATAATGCCTAAGTGAACAAAGGTCCAGTCATCTACAATATAATCTTGAGTGCTATCTGAAAATGTAAAGTCTGCTAACATGAAATCAATCGTGTCATTAACTGGGTTTCCATTGTACCATCCACTAATACTTAGTTTGAACCAATCAGGATCATTTCCAGTTAAACCGCCAAACTTTTTAGCAATATTATCTCCATCACGCATGCTATTGAAAGCATATGTGCCGTTACATACGTATATGCCTTCAACGCTTTGGCCAATAGCTATGCTATCTAAATGAATTATAGAGCCGTTTTGCCCCACTCCATAATTTCTAGTCCCATTGTATCCAGTAAGCGCTTTTACAGCGTACATATTTGAAAAACCACTAGTTGAGCTATCAGTCATATTGCTATAAGCCCAGCCACTGCTCCAATATCCACCCCAAGCAGTGTCGTAGTAATTAGGATAAATTGCAAAGTCTGAAGAAAAATTTGTTCCAAGAGGCGAAGAAGATCCATTCCAGTAAGACATGGTGGGTAGTGTCAAATCTTCAAAGTCTGAAACAGTATAAACTTGAGCCCCTAAAGGTATTGTTATTAGAAAGGCAATAAATAATAAATTTGATAAAAGTGTTTTCATTTCTAATGATTTAATTTGTTAAATAATGATTTAAATTGAACCTGTATGCCAAAGAAAAAATTAATTGGAGGCATAGGGTAGTTTTCTAATGTTTGGTAATCTAAATTAAAAATGTTGTTTACCTTAAAATGCCATGATATTACTGAGTGACTTAGGTTAATTGGATAGGATAAACGCAGATGGCATAAATTATATGGGCTTAGGTATTCGCTTGCATCTGTTGCAGTAAAACGATAGCCCATATATTCAGAATTAAAATTAATTATTAGTTTTTTATATTCTAGACTTAAATAAGCAGTACCAGAATATAAGGGGGTGTATATAAGTTGCTGACCAACTGATAAGTCATTTTCTGATTTTCCTTGTTCGTTAGTGCTTAATGTATAGGCTGTTTGAATGCCACATTTGAAATTTAAGTCACCATAATCATATTTTATACTCGCATGATTGTTCCAGCCTCTACTCCAGACTTCCATAATATTTGTAGGACTCCAATATTTTCCATCAGGAAGCCACAGTATCCAGTCATATATTCGTCTATTAAAATAGCTTGTAGATATATTTAATGCAAATTGGTTCTTTTTCAAATTAAAGTCTAAACCACTTTCAATTCCATAGCCTTTTTCCGGCTTTATATTAGGGTTGCCCCCAGGTGCCCAATACCGATCATTCAAGCTTGGTAAGCGATAGATAGTATTGGCGGAAAAACGCCAATTAAGCTTATCGCTTAACTTATATTGAATTCCATTAGATATTGCTAAAGGCGCAGATTTAGAGTCAATAATACTTTGTCTTAGGCTAAGCGTATTAGTGAATGCCTTATGTTGTAGTTTGTGAGCAGCAAATAAAGTCCATTCGTTTTGGAATTTCTCCTCCTCAAAAGCACTAACATTTGCAATGTTTACTCTGCCTAATGCACCTATTTGAACTATTTGATTTAAAGTTAAGGTTCGTTTAAAGCTTTGTTCAAAAGTATACTGTTCAAAATGATTATCAGCACTTATATCAGCACTTGAGTCATTATATGCAATATTATCTGAGATAAAGGCTAGTCTAGATTGAGCACTCCATGAGTCTCCCCATTTTTTCCATAA
>MDTD01104682.1_pt1 | contig 14595 bp, 10 predicted proteins | sample 811221 | NCBI WGS metagenome assembly MDTD01 (sample SAMN05326646, study PRJNA326480) | marine metagenome | isolation source: seawater | place: Pacific Ocean: South West | collected 2011
GCCGAGGACCGTGGGAAGCACTCCCCGAAACTGATATGTCTAAGTCAGATCCAAGGGTCAGATACATCGGACCAGCAAAGGCTAAACTGCTCAACACAAACCTATTCTTAGGCTCTACTTGGATTGAGGCAGAGCGGTTCAAGTTTGAGAGAAGAATCTTGAATGTTTCAGATTTTCTCAAGCAGAAGACTATCATCAATGCTAACATGTGGACGCCAAAGCAATTGTTCACAACCCAGACATTTTTCTTCTGTTCAACAGGTGATGAAGAGCGCATGGGCGGTTCTTTCCTAACTGGAGACGGGCCAGGAGATAGTCACATATTTTTGGGCAAGAAAGATGCTGAATTCCCTGAATGGGAACCAATCCTGTGGGGTCTTGGTCACCGAGGAGTCGTTCCAGACTCTGACCCGTTGGACAAGTGTTTCTATCCTTCACTGATGCACAGAAATGTTTCATTCAATAATCGTCTAGGCTGGATTAGGTATTCTCCTGCCGGGTTTGGCAAGGACGCAAACGGCTTCCTAACAACTCGCCCACATACTTGGATATGGCCAGCGGTTGATGGTAATCGAGACACACCAACCGCATTTAATCTGCTTGTTAATTTACCAGACCGCCGGCTATCCTTCGGCGAAGAAGGGATAACAGATGTATTCATGACTACGGGTAAGACCTCAATGTATTCTCTCATGGGTATGATGAGTTCCTCCACTGTCAGGCAAATGTTCGGTGCTGGCTCTGAGATGGTACCACTCGAGTTCCACTGTATCGAGCCAGGCCTTGATGAGTGGATTGCCAGAGCAAGTGATGAAGACAAGTATGCTCGACTATTCGAAGTATGCGCTTGCTTAGGTTACATTTTGACCGACCCACTCGTCGGTCAACTAGGAGGCTCTTCCAAGCGTCGCCGGCTAATCATGTACCCCTCTGACCAAGGTAACTTGTTGACTTGTGTCAATGCGAGTCAAGTAGCAGACCACGCATTGAAGTCCAATTATGAAGCAACCGTATTCACGAAACTAGACCAAGCAGACTTCATGAATCGAGTAACTCGCCGATTCAAGGCATACGCCGACTTGGTTGCGGCGAGTGATGTTGCGCAAGGTGCCCGCTGGATAAGCCAAGCAGACTTCCATGATGGTGAGAAGAAGGTTGTCGGACCAAGTGTTCACTCAATCATCTCAGTTAGAGGATATGACATCATCGATATGGAAGAATATATGAATTCGTTTGATGATATCTCGAGCGCACCAGATCGTTTGATGAGAAGAATCGTCCAGTCGATTGCTACCAATGCGCTCAAGACAATTTATCCAATCGACCTGCTGGGCGAATCTGCAGGGTCTGCACCTTACTCTCACATTTTCGGAGCCAAGGATGACAACCCGCTAGTTTACTACACTGACATCCGGTTCTTAGTTCCAACATCTATCGATAAGTTGCGCTCGATTACTGGGTCGCGCGGGGCCGATCGAGGCAGAATGCGTGAGGCTTACACATCGCTAACGAATGCAGATCCGATGACCAGTTTGTCAATTCAAGATCTAACCCTACCATTCCTGGCAGATCTTGGTAACGACTCATGGCAGACCGGCACTGGCATTAAGGAAAGCGAAGTCATCATTGAGGTCACTATGGCAGTAAACCCTGCTAGAGTGTGGCGCTCGCTACTCGAGCCAACCACCAAAGAAGTCTTCGATTTACCAAAGGGGAACAAAGGAACGGCCGCCAATCTTTGGGGCGATATTTTCATCACTAACGAAGCACTTCATGACAAGATGAAGCGTGATAACCTTGGTCATTATTTGAAACTGCTCAAGTTAGCCTATCACTGGAGTAATGACGAAGCCAAGAAGATACATGGCTTGGGCAAGTAATCATTGATTTAGAAGATTTATTCAATAGGTATTTTGTGCCTAGCAATATGGCTCAGCAACCTAACGATGGTTCCGGCCGTGCACCAGTAGCAATTGTTAGGCCAACAACTTCTGTTACTAGTGGTGTTGCTGTAACTCAGAAACTGGTTTCTGCCGCCGTAGCATTTGGTAACCTTCTGAAAGGAACCTATGGGCCGAATGGCCTTGACAAGATGCTCTACAAGACTAACGGGGAAACCGCAGTAACCAACGATGGGGCAAAGATTGTCGCAGAATTATTAGTAAAACACCCTGCAGCAAAGGCCTTTGTTCAACTAGCTGAATCTCAGGAAAATGCCTGCGGTGATGGCGTTACTGGTTGTATTATTTTTGCCAGTGAATTGATGCGTGAATCCGGAGTCCTACTAGAAAAGAGCCTACATCCATTGGTTCTAGTCAGAGGCTATCAGGCTGCTATGCAACAAACAATTGCCATTTGGGAAGAAAATTCTCACCCAGTAACCCTCAGCGACGATGCAAAGTTACGGTCAGTAGCCCTTACGGCAATGACCGGTACTGCAGTTGAGCCAGTAGGAGAGTATCTGGCTGAGTTGGTAGTTAGCGCCGTCCAGCACGTCGCCCGGCGCATTGATGAACAATGGCTCGTCAATACCGAAACCGTCCGCATGGCCAAGAAAGGCACCGGCAGTTTATCTGACACCTCATTGATTAAAGGGATAATTTTTGACAAGGATCTCGACTTAGAAAAGTTACCAAGGAAGTTAACTGCTGGCAAGGTTGTTGTATTTTCATGCCCCCTTGAAATCGAAAAAACTAGTTATGAGGCAGAAATCGAAATATCGACAACCGAGCAATGGTCAGCATTCATGGCCGCAGAGGAAAACATCCTCAAACATAAGGCTCAGCAGATTATCAACAGTGGCGCAAAACTAGTATTTTGTGCAGAAACCGTCGATGCTCGAATAATGCATCAATTGGCTGATAATGGTATTTGTGTGCTGGCATCAGTCGATAAAGCCGGAGCAGAAGATGTTGCATTAGCCACTGGCGCGCTACTCATTGACCATGTAGATAGCATCGACGAACAAAGCCTTGGTAAATTTGAATCAATGAGGGTGGAAACCTTTGACAGTGCTGAGGGACTTAGGGACCGCCTTTACCTACATGTAGGCGATGAGTCAGGTTTGACCACAATAGACGTATGCGGCGGCGGCGGCACGACCAGTGAAGAATTCGTTCGAGGGCTATATGACGCCCTCAATTCAGTTGCTAAGGCAGTAGAAACTGGCTTTGTTTCTCACGGTGGCGGTAATCAACACATTACTGCTGCCCTAGGGATTAGGGAGTATGCGGAATCAATCGCCGGGCGAGAACGGTTGGCAATTGAGGGCTTTGCCAGGGCACTGGAATCAATCCCGACTACTCTCGTTGCTAATGCTGGTAACAATATGCTTGATGGCTTGTTGGAACTCAGATCATTGATACGCTTGGGCAAACAGGCTTCCGGTATTGACGCTACTGGAAAAGCCGCTGACTTAGACGGGGTCTGGGAATGTTCAACCACTGCGTTACATGCACTTGAAGCAGCATGTGAAACCGCATGTGGTTTATTGCGTGTCGATCAAGTTATCTCAGCACGGGGCGATTGATTTTCACATCGCTATATTCATACGGCTCATAGCAGACCAATTAACGGGTCGCACTAATGACGATATCAGGTAAGCCAAGAGCACTACTCAGTGTGTATGACAAAACAGGCATCGTAGAATTCGCCAAAGGATTAGCTGAATTGGGATATGAGTTAGTATCAACTGGCGGAACTGCTAGGAAACTTCGCGCCGCAGGGCTAGAAGTGATTGGGGTATCTGATGTGACAGGGCATCCTGAGATTTTCGATGGACGAGTAAAGTCTCTGCATCCAGCAATACACGGACCGTTACTCGCCAGATTGGAGAGCGAGGCAGATAGAATAGGCCTAGCTGAACTAGGCTATCCACCAATCAGTATTGTGGCATGCAACCTATATCCCTTTAGTGATGCAGCAAAGCAAGAACCACGACTGTCCGATGAGGACTTGTTAGAGATGGTAGATATTGGGGGACCGACTATGGTTAGAGCGGCGGCTAAAAACCACCGGAATGTACTAATCGTCTGCAATCCTGATAATTATTCACAAGTTGTTGATGAATTACGTTCAGCGGGTAAATCTGGTGCGGTTAGCCTTCAGTTCAGGCAAAATTTAGCACTGGCAGCGTTTGAGCACACTGCGTCGTACGACTCAGCGATATCAGATGAATTACATGCAAGGTGGATCGGTAGGCCAGAGGATTATGCAGAGAAGTCAGAGCAAGAGGAACGACTCCCAGACACATTACTCGCTTCAGCGCATAAGTTGTATAACCTGCGTTATGGTGAAAACGGTCATCAATCAGCTGCTTTGTATATCGATCCAAAGGCCGTTGATACCAACTCTACCTTGGTCACCGCGCACGTCGAGGGCGGTAAGCAGATGTCCTACAACAACTATTCCGATGCAGACGCAACTTTGCGGTTATGTCGGTCGTTATCTACTGACGAGTGGCCAGACACGCCTCATGCGTGTGTAATTGTGAAACACAACAATCCTTGCGGTGCAGCACTTGGTAAGACCCAAGTAGAGGCATATGAGGCGGCTCTAGCCAGCGATCCAGAATCCGCTTTTGGTTCAATAATATGCTTTAACGAGCCGGTAGAAGTTGATACCGCTTTGGCAATGGAACCGTTATTCATCGAGGTTCTAATGGCACCTGGTTATGATGCTGAAGCAAAAGGAGTCATTATGAAAAAGAGTAATCGGCGTATCTTAACCATCGAGTCACCGGGAAATAGACTCGCGCCACTTGAGAGAATTTTGGTTAAGAAACCGATTGAAGGAGGTTGGATAGTTCAAACCGAAGAGGCCCCAATTATCGATTGGAGCAAGGCCAAGGTCGTCACAAAGGTAGAGCCTAGTCAAGCAGAAATCGATAGTATGAAATTCGCCGTCAGGGTTTGTGAACAGGTAAAATCCAATGCCATAGTTATGGTTCAGGGAACAGCTACAGTAGGTATCGGTCCGGGTCAGACCAGTCGAGTGGAAGCAGTCAAAATCGCCGCCCGCAGGGCTGGTGAGCGAGCCAAAGGATGCGTGTTAGCGTCTGATGCGTTCTTCCCGTTCAAAGACGGTCTCGAACAGGCGGCAAACTCAGGGGCGTCAGCAATTGTGCAGCCTGGAGGTTCTATTCGGGACCAGGAAGTGATTGATGCAGCTGATGACCTAGGAGTGTCAATGCTATTTACCGGTCATCGATTATTTAGACACTGACTGTCGAAGCAATCAAAGCAAAGACCGCTATCCACCCAACATGGCAACAAACACACTACGCGTTGCCACGGTCGATAACCCACTCAAATGCGCCATTCTAATCTCCGGCGGCGGCAGTGGCATGGAAGCAATGTTGCGGCATCAACAAGAATCAAACTGTCTGCACACAACATGTGTAGTAATTAGCAACAAGCCTGATGTGTTAGGCATTGACCGAGCCAAACAATTCGACACCCCGGTGGTGGTGGTTGAGTTGCCGAAAAATCTCGAGGGCAGGGCAAGACGCTTGGCCCATGAAGATGCAATCGAGAAGGTATTGCACCAATACTCGGTTGAACTAATTATTTTGAGTGGATATATGCGTTTACTCAGTCCTGAGATAGTTTCCAGATGGGCAGGACAAATAATCAACATTCATCCATCATTGCTACCAGACTTTCCTGGCGCTCATGCCCACCGGGACGTTATTGCTGCAGGAGCAACCAAGTCTGGCTGCTCAGTTCACTATGTCGACGCTGGAATGGACACGGGCAGGATAATCGCACAACGCGCAGTTAGTGTCGGTTTAGATGACACCGAAGAAACTTTGAGCGCAAAGGTGAAGGAAATTGAGCATCGATTGTATCCGATAGTTATTGATGCTATTGCAAGCGGGGATTTTTCAAATCTTTAGGGGTATTGTAATTAGTAAACTCGCTGCCAAAACGTTCACTGCGAAACGACGGGTAACTGGCAAACAGTTCGTTAATCGATTTTCCTTGCCAATCGAGTAACTCTCGATTGACTATTTTAGCATGGAGCGGCTGGCGAATTCCGCGCTCATCGACTGGAACACAGTCGGCCATATTGTTAATCTCAGCAATTCCACTGGCAGTCAAACTGAACGCATCACACGGGATCAATAGTATCCCGCCATCTATCTTGGCGAACGCCCAGTGGAGAATTTCAACTAAATTATTGCAATCTTCTGGGTCTGGCCAGACCTCTCCGGGGAAATCAAATCTCCTTTCTTTTACCCCACACAAGGTAATAATTTTCGTTATGTTGGCAGCCATACACTCAGTGCGAATGCGGGCAACTCCTCCAAACATGATCGCCTTATCCTGCCCCATTCGACTGCTTTTACCTCCGGCTAAAATAACAGCTGTTGTCATGATAATCCTCAGTGTAAACCGTCAAGTTTGTTCATTGCGTCTTCCAGTTCCTCTAATAGGCTCCTTACTCGTTCCATTAGCGCTTTGCGTTCCCTACTACTACGTGCTTCTGGCAACCATTCCAGTAACCGTCTGACGTCTTTTGCATCTCGCTCTACAGTCCATTGTAAAACGGCCTCCATGACAGGGTCTTCGGTTGGTAAAAACCTCTCTGCCATGGCATTACTAACTCGCAGTAGTCCATCAATTATCCTGCTCTAACAATTTATTTCTGATACGTTCGAACAACTCGCCGCCGCCGGGTGCGGTAACAATCAATTGACGCAATTCAGCGGATTTTTCTCCTCTCACCGAAACAAATAGCATAGCAATTTGATGCCACAACGAGCTTTGTTGGGCCATTGCAATGAGCCACTCATTGTCTGGAACTTGATGTCCGCTACGATTCATTTCTTCCGCAATTTCGAGAATTATTTCCATCGGTTCCCGTTCGCCAAATAAGTGGATTAATGCCATCCACGGGTCTTCACCTAACTCCTCTTGTGATAGATTTGCCAGTAGTAGGCCGGCCAGTTTCAAATCCTCGCGACCATGCCGTTTCCACAGTGCAGGAATTAGTTTTGCTAATCTTCGAGGTTTTTCCTTTGCATATGTCAGTAGCCATGACGCAATAGTTCTCATCTCAGGATCGGGGCATCCATAGTGCGCCGAAAAACCACCATGATCGGCGGTTATATCGGCACGGGGACGAGTAATCATACCAGGATTACCTGCAGCATACGCATCATTGAGGAATTTCAGACAGCGCCGATTCGATTTGAGCACTTTCGGGGAGGACTGCTCTAGAAATTGGTCAAGTTTGACATTCATTTTCTGGCCCCATCAGCCGCTTTCTTACGAACGACGTCAAACAAATCCCCAACGAGGCTAACCGAATCTCTCAATGTTCCGAGCATCTTGTCGATGACATTTGGGTCTTCGAATTTTTCACGAACAATTTCACGTAGTTCCTCTTCAATTCGGTGATGCTCCTCATCATCGATTTGAAAGATATCTCTCAAGTGTGCAAGAACTCTGAATTCATCCCTAGAGAGTGAGGCATTAACGATGGCAATTTCAAACACTTTGGTATAGATTTCATGCGCTTTACTATCGTCAATCGGGTCTCCACCTTTGACTTCTTCCCCTGTTCTAATCGCTTGATAGATTTGCGAGGGCTCGTCTTCATTGAGGCCTAAGGCACTGGCTAATTTGATAATGAGACGCTTTTCTTCCCGCGTTAAAACCTTGTCAACCAACATCACAGAGATAGTGCTGTGAAAAGCCTCAAGACTGTGTGAAATTGGTTCGGACACATATACCCCATGCACTTGCTATTATTGAATTAGTTGCTGTGAGAAAATACAAAAAAAGGTGATTTTTTGACAAGAGGTTTCAATAATGATGTGCCAACAGGGCTGTTTGTTCACATTCCATTCATGCCACGGCTGCTGGCCGGGGTTTTGGTTTTGAGGGCTTTCCCTCACCCATTCTGAGCGGTCTGTGGACTATGAGGAATTCATATGTCAAAGAAACACAACAACCGAGGTGGCAACAACTCGAAAGGAAATAAAGCAATGAAATACATGGTTCGTGCTGATATCAAAGTCAACGGAACCGTGCAAAGAAAGGATATCATCGGTGCAATAATGGGCCAAACCGAAGGCTTGCTCGGCGACGAGTTAGAGCTAAGAAAATTGCAGAGAACTGCAAGGATTGGCCACGTTGATGTCGAGATGGAGAACAAGGGTGGCAAGGTTCACGGGATGATTTTAATCCCCAGTAGCCTTGATAATGTTGAAACAGCAATTATCGCCTCTTCGCTAGAAACTATCGACAGAATCGGCCCATGCACGGCAAAAATATCAGTGATTGAAATACAAGATATTAGAGCAACCAAGCGCACAGTGGTTGTTGACAGAGCCAAAGAACTACTACTCGATCTTGTAAACTCTGGTGAGGCAGCATCAAAGACTGTGATTGAAGAAGTACGCTCTGTTTTGACAGTTGGTACTGCTAAACAATTTCACGGTTTAACCTGTGGACCAAATATCGAAACTTCGTCCTCACTAATTGTTGTTGAGGGCAGAAACGATGTTAGGAATCTGCTAAACTGTGGCGTGAAAAATGCTATTTCAGCCGATGGTGCAGGGTCAATAAAACAAGAATTGATCGACTTAGCCAATGGTAAGGAAACGGTGGTATTGGCAATCGACGGTGACCGTGGCGGAGAGATGCTCTTCAGTCAGTTGAATGAGATGATGAAGGTCGACTTTGTTGCTCAGGCCCCGGTTGGCCAAGAGTGGGAACTCCTCCCACAAAAGACGGTAACAAAGTGCCTATCAATGAAGGTTGAGGCCAGTAAGTTTGCTCATCAACTAAAGCAAAAACAAGCAAAGGATGACAAAAAAGCCGGAGTTGAAGACAAGAATTGGGCCGATGAAATGGACGAAACCTTCGAGAAGAAATCAGCACCAAAAGAAGTGGAAGAACTATTCTCACACCTTGACGATTTAGCACCAAGAAAAGCGGTATTCGTCATGATGGATGGCACAGTAACCGATCCAGTAGGTCCGAAAGACCTTGCATCAGCGGCTAATGAGGCTGATGGCGCAATTGCGATAATTTACAATGGCAGCATCAGCGATAAAACCCTAGACATTGCATCTGAAGCAGCTATCGAAACAGTAGTTGGCACCAAGAAAGGCAAGGGCTATGGTAAGCGCGACGACGTCCAGTCATGGCTTGTAGAAGTCCATCGCTGATAGTTAAATCAACGAGCATATAATGAATCTAAGCCGCCCAGCGGCATATATGAGCGAGGAGCCAGCCACCTGGCCTGACGACGATGAAGATCCATTCGCACCAGTTGAATCCACAGAAAAAATTACCGATGATGAAGTAATTGAGGAAACTATAACCGATGATGCGTCTGCAGTTGAAGAAGTAGTAAGTCAGGAAAACCCTAGTGCGGTCACTGAATCCTCGGCTGATTGGAGTTTGCCCGTCAGAGTTGCACCAGTTTTGGCATTGTCGGGCGAGAAAGTTGCTGAGTATCCTCTCAATGAATCCCCAGACGGCCGTAAGAATACTTCGCTGATAGTTAGCGATGATTTAATCCGAATAATTGAGGTAAGTTATGATGACGACGGTCAACGTAGGCTAAATGTCAAAGCGGTATTCAAAAATGAACTAACCGGTTTCTCTCATAACCATAACGAATTGATGCATAAACACCAATGGATGTGGCTCACAGCATTATTTGCTGGCCTGGGAACATCATTTATCCCATTTTTCGGCCTTGTCGGTCAGTTTCTTATCGCTACAGGGGTGATTGGGTGGGTATACATGCATTTAGAAGTCCACACTCTAGAGTTTTCAACCAGTGGCTCAAAGCATAAGGTTGCATTTACTGGTTACGGCTCAAACAGATCAGCATTTCGTGCCAGTATGGCCCTAATCGGACCTACTATTGCTAAGTATATGGAAACCGGTGAATTTGATACAGATTCAATTAACAATCTCCACAAGTCCTTGGCAGCTCCGCCGCCTCAGCTACCACCAGTCATCATTGACGAACAGGCAACTACTATGCTACCGGAGGGCGGTCCAGCAAATACGCTACAAGGCCCACCGGTGACTAAAATGCAGTCACAAATTGATGAAGCACAACCACTGCTTCCGTCATCACCAGTGCCGCAGGAAACGCCAACACCACCGCCACCAACATCACTACCACCGCCACCAGCGCCGCAGGAAATGCCAGCACCACCGCCACCAGAACCACTACCACTGCCACCAGCTCCCCAGGAAATGCCAACACCACCACCGCCAGAGCCGCAGGAAATTTCTCCCTTGCCTTCAACACCGTCAGGACCCCCATTACCTCCACCGTTGCCACCAGCAACATTGCCTCCTCCGTTGCCTTTGGGCTCTATGGGCACTCCACCCCCTCCGGGTGGTTTTGACCGCGGTGAGTTACCACTTGATGCTCCAATACCTGATGCACCTGAAGTTGCAGTTACTGCCGCACCGGTCGAAGAATCCTTATCAGATGATGAGAAGAACGAGTTACTAGAAGAGTTACAATAGCGCTAATTTTAGGCTTCAATAACCACACCACTAGCGCTTTCCAAATTTAGCGAGTTTAACAAGATAACAACTTCTTGCTTGAGCTCCTCTAATTCATTTAGGCCAGGTAGCATTTTGTTGTCTTTTTGTAAGGGGACTTGAAACCCTGGCCCGGGGATCCTTTCGAGGGCCTTACCGAGTGTTGCGGAGTCTTGCATTAGTTTGCCCTTGGATGCTTTGTGACGGGCTTCAAGTCGTAACATAACCCAATTTTGATAGCGTTTCAGCCCGCTGACAATATTTAGAATTAACAATCTTCTGTCCCCATCATGTTCGTTTGACTGTGGCAGTAGTCGTAGAACTAATCTTAACAGTCTATCAACCCGCACATCTCTAGGTTCAACTCCAACATTTTTTGCCAAACTACGTCGGATTTCCTGAATTTGTTCAGGAGTCTCACCTGTGCTGTCATAGGTGTCTTCTAATCCGAGGTTACTCATCAGCAAATGAAGATGTTCGACATCACTCGAATCAGTGGTTTGCAAGTTCATGGACTCTAGTGGAATTCGCTTCTCTATTACAACACCCTCACTATCGGCAGATTGAGCAACGACCTCAACCTCATCAACACTAACCTCCATAGAAGGGATTTCAGCGTCGTTGAATGATGATTTCATTTCACTTGGTATAGCAGTAGCCTCTGTCTTGACCGCAACCTCTTCATTAGCCTGCTCTTCAACTCTGTCCATCGATTCGAGGATTGCTTCATGGGCATCACCGAGCGCATCACTAGGTTTGAGTGACTGCCTAGAGCTAGTAATGTTCGTCACAACTCTTGGATCGGGGGTCCAAGCGGTAAAACTGAATTCTTCCTCATTCGGCGAAAGTTTGGCTAATTTTTTCATCATGAGAGGAATTTCATCACTTATTTGGGCTAACTTAACAGGATTCTGCATTTCTTCTTGCAGCTTAAGTGCTAATTCGATATCTCTATTCCATGGCATGCTGGAAAGCCTTCTTCTCAGGCTCGCATGATTATTTACGTGTTGGCGAATTTTGGCTAGGCGTTTAGCGAGCATAACAGGATTTTCTTGCAGCATAGCACGCATCTCATCGACATACCATCCTGCCGATTCAAACAAATCGATTTCCTCAGTAATTCTTCGTTCAATTCTCTGAGCCACATTCTTACTAATTCCGGTAGTTCCACTAAGACTAACTCGATTTGTAGAATTGTATCTTCTAGCCTCACTGATAAATCTCTCAAACTCTTTGATATTCATACTGCTTGATACAGTTTCTTGAGGTACTATTCCGCCTGAGATTAATTCCATTAGTTCTCTTTCCAGCATTACTCGGTGCCTAGCACGCCTAGTTACCATACGCTCAATCATCAGCCTTGTATCCTCAATAACATCGACCTCGGCATCAATTTCTTTGAGTAAGTTAATGCGCTTTTCAACTTCATTTTGACCGTCGAATGAGATATCAATTTTTAGCAACTCATTGATGCAATCAATTCGACTTTGCCAAATGGGTTCTTTGTTCTTGATAAATGCGAGACAACTTACGGGGTCTGCCGTTATTTGCCGCTCCCAATCATCCATCTCTAGGCCTTGAGTTTGATATCGTTCGATAATTGATAGGCACTCTAGTTCAGCATCCTTCCAATGCAATTCTAATTCCTCGACAATCTCTCTCAGTGCGTCGGTATGCTGTAAATAACCAGCGTACTGCTCAACAGACGTAACATCATTTAATCGCTCGCTAAAGTAGTTATATCGTTCAAGTATAGCCAAATGGATGTCAACATCCTTGGCTAATTCAGGTAAATTTGTTTCCCATTCAAACATGTCCTTAGGAGCAATTTTTCGATTGGAAAAAATCATTCCGACATCTTCCCATTCAGCAATTTGCAGGTTTATCTTCGATAAGCGCTTATTTAGCTCGATACCCATGGCGTAAATCTGTTTGCCGAGGTGATCCAATTCACTTTCATCTTCGCAGTTTAGGAGTGCTTTTCTTTGCAACTCATAACGTTCCGCCATTTGGTCGTCATATTCGGCAATTTCATCGATAATTTGCAGCCTGATAATCTCGTGCAGGTTGTGTAACTTTTGTCGCTGAGCGATTTCCTGCATGGCATCAACTAAATTTAATTCATAGATATATTCAACATTATAACCGTCACTGGATAAGGCTTCAATTGACGAAGACACCGCACGTTTTTGCCGAGCCTCACTCTCTTCAATTTCACTTAGTCTACTATCGAGTTCAGGGAAAGCATTGGGGTCACTCATCATGCTGATTAATAGGTTGATACGTGGTTTTGAAGAGGTATCTAGAGCATCACAGCGTGCTAGAATTAGTAATCTCTCCCTTCCACGTAACAGGGCTTCCCAATCGCCTCGAGAATCTTCTAGTGCCAACTCCCATCTTCGGTACTCTTTGGCCCAGGCAAGGTACTTTTGTGCAATTTCGTCATAGTTCAGTGGATTGTTCAATTGCTCAATCCAGTTAACGAATTGTCCGTTTGAGATGTCTAAACGGTCGAGCCACTCATGACTCATTCTAGCAATTAATTGCTCACAAGCGGATATCAAGTACTCGATGTGGACTAGAGTTTCTGTTGCGTATTCCTCTTGGGTAACTAGGTATTCACGAATCTCAGTAGCGTCCCAGCCTTCGTTGGCCCAATCCTGCAGGTTGTTATCAAACCAATAACCATCGGTTCCCTCGACAATATCCTCTGTCATGACTTGACCTAACCACAGGTGAGCAATGATAGTCTTTCAATGTGAGTCTTTCTAATCATAGGAATTGACTATTTTCTTCGCAAGTAAAGCATTCGGCGTCATCAAACAGGGTCAAAAAAGCCGTTGTTAGCCTTGACTTGAGCCGGAGAGCATAAAGGGTCAGACCGTCCTCGATTTGCATGGAACCAATTACAGCCTTGTTTGGGATTGCTTGCTTGGGGGCAGGTGGAGGCGTTGGATACTGGTTGAAACAGAACCACGAGAAGATGCAGAAACTGAATGATTTCAATATTGTTTTACAAGAGTCGCAGAGTGCTCACTTCACTCATTTGAATAATCAGGTCGCTGATATTAATGCCCGCTTATCGTCATTGAATGATATGGTAGATGCGTTGAGGGCAACTAAACCGAACTTAGATGGAGCCTTGAAGGCTTATACTACTATCGCACATCTTGAACAACTGGGGCTTAAAGGAAAATTAATTGATGATGAGCAACAATTTACCGCAGCGTTATCGGCGCTGGAAACATTGGTGTCTCCAATCTCTGTCGAAAGTGAAGTTGGGGCTACCGGAATTCTAAATCAGACTAGTTCGAATATGGTAATGAAGCTCATCGAAATCTTTGACGAGCATCAAATGGATGTAAGCAGTCTTGGCCTCAAGCCAGTTTCAGCCCATAAGATCGGGCATGCTGCGATGAGTCTACGACGCTACGATTGGGCTGAAACCTGCTTTGGTATCGCCTATGCATCATCACCTGGTAATGCCAATGTCTTAGAGGCGCTCGAATTTATCGCTATCGAACGCGGTGATGAGGTACTTAGGAGGCACTGGCTGGAAGCCAGAATGACAGTCAACCCGGATAGCCCTGAATTACTCAGAGCTCATGCCCATCTTTTAGCCAAGATGGGAGATATGGAAGCCGAACGAGATGTTCTGAGGTTAGAAGCACTGGGCCTTGACACGCCAGCCGATAGATCACTACTTTCTGGTTTGCGGGCGCGCGCTGGTTCACGCTCGGAGGCCTTAGAAGCGATTGAACAGGCTTTGGCTGAAGACCCAACGCAGTCTAACGATTGGCTATCTTATGCAAGATTACTATACGATGAGGGAGAGTCTAGCAAAGCCTTGGATGCAGCGGATAAATGCTTAGAAATTGACCGGCAATGTGGCGGCGCATGGGCTTTGACAGCTACTATTCTGGCCCCAAAACAACATCGCCTCAAAGAAGCTCTCAAGGCAGCCATCCATGCAGTTGCTTTAGATTCAGGGGGTGTGGATCTGGTACTACTAAAAGCGGACTTACTGATTGCAGATGGTCAAGTTACCGCAGCAGAGGAATCTCTAGTA
>MDTD01013921.1_pt1 | contig 14593 bp, 9 predicted proteins | sample 811221 | NCBI WGS metagenome assembly MDTD01 (sample SAMN05326646, study PRJNA326480) | marine metagenome | isolation source: seawater | place: Pacific Ocean: South West | collected 2011
ATGACATTGCCCCTGATGGGAGCTTCGCTTCGGGCAAATCCAGAGAGGGAAGCTCTGGCGAATCCGACATACGATGCTTCGAAAGTCCGGCCGAAGATTCTGGAGTTATTCAATGATTTTGCAGAGAATCCTCTAGTGTGCGACTTCGCGGTGGGCGCAGGGGGCACTACTCCGCCATGCTATTCCATTGTGCACACCATCGCAGATCAAGCCAGCCCGGAAGAATTGGTCATGCTTACGAGGCACAAAGCGCCGGGAGTCCGGGCCAATGCTTTGATCGCACTGCTCTATGCAAAACAGGATGAACTTTTCCTGGAGATCATACCGCAGCATTTTCACGACTCTACAAGGCTTACCTGGTTTTCTGGCTGTAGCCCCGGATCCGTAGGTCTGGCAGAAATCGTATTGTCCAGGGCTCAATGGAACCTCAGCGACGAAGCTTACCGGAGGCTTCAGGAGAAACTAATCTATTTTGAAGGTTCCACCGAGGTTCGCTACATGGCTTTCCAGGTTCTTCCCCTGGCAGCGAAACATGAGAAGCGAGTAAGGGAACTGGCAACGCAGAAGTCGCCGGGAGCCGCCCTTGCACTGGCCCACTATAGGAAGGATTCGGATGTTTCAATAATCCAGAGTATTCAAGCGGACAGAGCTGCAGAGTTCTTTGAGTCCGTGCAGGCCTTTCCCCATGAAGCATTCAAGGATGATCTTGAAGAAAGCTATGATTCCATCATGGCCCCAAAAGATCTTTACTATGGCACCGAGTATTTTATGGCCATCGCGGCCTACAGAGATGACTGGGCCCGCTCCATGCTCCGTCGTCCGTACGGAATTCATTTCTTCACTGATCCTGCATCTGCACGCTCTTCGGTGATGTATGCCATAACTATGGAAAAGCAGATGCCGTTTTACAAAGACCTCATCTGGGAGTTCTCAGATTCCCAGCCCATGGGCCACCGGGCCTTCAAAACTCTATGCGAAGAAGCTTCCAGACAATGCACGGAGTATGTTCGCAGAGCTCTGACTCATATCGAGGAATTTAAACTGGTTTATGCCTGGGATCAGGTGCGTACATATACAGACTATCTCAGGCAAAATGATCCGGCACTTTTGAAGGAGCTTATCATCGAACAACTGGAATTGGAACAGAAGCGGATACCTTCACCTTTTCTGGGAGTCATTCAGGAAAGCAGGGATCCAGATTACGTAGAACCAGCGCTGGATTTCATCGAGGAGAGCCCGGAACAATGGAGTCAGAGGGACCTGGGCATTGTTCTTCTGAAGTTTGGTGATGCAGCTATCAAGAAACGATTGTTGGAGCTAAGAAATCGAAAGGCGATGTTGCGCACCAAAAAGTTTCAGGAGGCCCTGGATCGCTGGGAACCGCGAAAGCCTTAGAGTACGAATGCTCCGCCTGGCGCTGGCGGTATGGAAACGCCGGGATGGTCCCGAATCCTTGGGGCACGTTTCATCGCGAACGCACCGTCGAAATGGAAGACAGACGTTCCCGGACAACCAGGGTATAACAACTCTTTCGTAAGAAAGCCCGACCTATATCAATTCAAAGATCCATTCAAGAATCGCTTTCTGAATATGGAGTCGATTCTCTGCCTGTTTAAAAATCGTTGGGCCATGCTTATCCATCACTGAGTCTGTAATCTCTTCTCCGCGATGAGCCGGCAGGCAATGCATAACCAGTACATCGTTTCTAGCATGGGTCATTAAGTCATCGTCCAGACGATAAGGCTTGAAAACAGCTTTGCGCTCTTCAGCTTCCTCTTCCTGACCCATGGAAACCCATGTGTCTGTATAGATCACATCTGCTTCTTTCACAGCCTTAGCAGGGTCATGGAATACTTCCAGATGTACATTTTTCTTCTTAAGATGATCTCGAATTCCCGGGCGAATGGGATATCCTTCTGGAGCTGCGAGATGGATTCTACTTCCGGTCTGCAACGCTCCAAGAGCCAGGGAATTAAATACGTTGTTGGGCTCTCCGACAAAAGCCAGAGTGGTTTTCTTCAGATCCAGTCCTGCTTCCAGAAGGGTCATGTAGTCCGCCAGGCCCTGGCAGGGATGGTGTCGATCGGAAAGTCCATTGATAATGGGTAATCGGTTCAGGCCGCTCATCACTTCCAGTTTTCGATGGCTATGGGTTCGCACCATGACACAATCCACGTAGCGGGCCAAAACCTCGGTGGTATCTTCTACACTCTCTCCGCGCCCTACCTGAAGCATCTGGGATTCAAGAGCGATGAGATGTCCTCCCATTTCCATGACAGCAACACTGAACGACAGCCTGGTTCTTGTGCTGGTCTTTTCGAAGAGTAGAGTAACGGTCTTATCTTGAAGTGCAGCAGGGGCCAGCTTCCGATTTTTGGCATGTTCGATGCCTCGATGAAGAATGCGAAAAAAGTCCTCCTGAGAGAGGTCCAGTAGATTTAGAAGATGTCTCACTTTGATCCCCTTTTGCCCCGGGCATAGTCCATGAACAGCCTTGCTGCTTCGGTGGCTGGCCTGCCTTTTCCCAGGCTATGTTTTACAAATTCCAGTTCCTGTCTGATCTCGGATTGCACGGATGGATTGTCCAGAATCCGACTGGAATGCATAAAGATAGTATCGGGCCGAACCTCTGTCTGCAACAGTTCAACTGCGGCCTGCCTGCGGGCCAGGAGATTCACCATTCCAATGACTCGGGTCCGAATTACCAGGGATATTATCAAGAAATTGATCCAGCCCACTTTATAGAGCACAACCATAGGTGTTCCAAAAAATGCGGCCTCCATTGTAGCAGTGCCAGAGGAAAGGATGAGCAGATCGCTGGCTTCCATAACGCGCAGAGAGCGGCCTGGCATGGACTCGATGTCCAGGTCTGCATAAGCATCGATCTGCTCCTGGACATATCCCTGAGCTTCTTCGTTTACACCGGGCAGGAGAAATCGGATCTTTCCATATTTGTCTTTGAGCTGCCTGGCTGCCTCCAGCATAGGTGGCAATAATCGCCGAATCTCCGAATGCCTGCTACCAGGAAGTAGACCGATGGTTTTTCCGGAAAAACCGGGGATGGGATCTTGCTTCTTGAGCTGCTGCCCAATTCTATACACCAGGGGATGGCCCACGCAATGGGCTTCCACTCCTTCCTCTTTGTACATCTTTTCTTCGAACGGAAATAGCGGAAGCATCAAATCGATGTACTTCTTAATGACTTTGATTCTGCTATAGTGCCATGCCCAGAGCTGCGGACTCACAAGATAGGTAATAAAGAAACTGGAATCCTGCTTCAACATCTCCGCCAGGCGAAGATTGAATCCAGGGTAATCCACCAGAATGGCATGTCGAATTCCGTTCTTTCGAGCAAAGGCTACAATACTGCGGGCAAGGGCTTTTAGCCGGCGATACGCTTTCAGAGCTTCGACGAAACCCACAACGTTCATGGTTTCGATGTTTTCCAGAAGCTCAACACCGGCAGATTCCATCTCTTTGCCACCGGTTCCATAGAGCTTGCGAATCCCCTGCTTTTGGAGCTCCCGGGCTACATCGGCTCCCAGCAGATCGCCGGAATGTTCACCGGTGATGATCAATACGCCGCCAGACAGATCAGAGCCTGTGGATTTCAGATTGGTTCTGGGCTTTAGATCCTTTGATTGTTCCGACGGATGGGATGCTTTAGAAGATTTTGATGTCTTCGGAGTTCTGGCTGTAGTTGATTTCTCTGGATGCTTGGATGTATTGGATAACCTGGTAGTCGGAGATTTTCTGGATGCAGAAGCCTCGGTCGACGGTTTCGCCGATGCGTCAGTGGTTGTAGATCGTTGTACGGATTTCTTTCTAGACCGGGAGCCGGCCGAAGCTTCCCGCTTTGCCGATGCGCCGGTGGTTGCAGATCTTTGTACGGGCTTCTTTCCGGACCCGGCGCCAGCTGGCTTATTTCGATGCGCAGGTTCACTTCCAACTATTGCCTTCAAGGGCAGTTCGGGCTGATTGGAGTTGCTTTTTCTGGACTTGCTCATTTTCCGCTCCGATTCAGTTTACGAAGCTCCTTTCCATCGGCGAATCCTTTGCCGGACTCAGCGATGGAAATCACAGAAATTCCTTTCTTTTTGGCGCTCTTCAAGAACTCCGATTTGTTTACGACTATGGTTGCCCCGGCTTCAATGGCCAGCACCTTGCAACCAGAATCGTACATGCTTTGAAGAGTGCTTTCTCCGGTTACCGGAATATCGAAGCGGCGATCATGGTTTTTCTTGGCTACTTTGCAGACAACAGCTCCACCTTTCGCGTACAGACTTCCACCTCGGCGAATACATTGATCGGTTCCTTCCACGCATTCCACGGCAATCACAGAACGCTGACCTACAACTACGGTCTGACCAATATCCAGACGATTCATCTCCCGGGCATACATCATTCCGTAAGAAACATCTTCCAGTTCTTTGTCTTTCAGTTTGCGGCCATACCGACCCTGATCCAGAAAGCAATCGTCGAGATAGGTGGTCTGATCGATTACTGTAATGTTAATTTTTTCCAGCTCCAGAGCGATGTTTTTGAAGATGGTATAGTCGTTCAGGTTTTCCATTCGAGCAAGAAGCAAGAGAGTTCTGGCATCGAAACGTGGATTCTTATAGAGTATGTCTTTACTGGCCTTTCCAATAGAAATTAGACGTTTCACACCCTTCTTTTTAAGCGATGCGAACACGGAAGCATACATTCGTGTAAGCACTACAGGAGTGCAGTATGGCCTGAGTCTGTCTGGAATTGCTTCGTCAGTGTACGGGAAGATATGCACATCTTCCCCTGCTTGAATTGCATTCGCCGCTACAATCCAGGGTAATTCGCCTCGGCCGGCCAGTATGCCCAGAGTTCCATTGCTCAACAGTCAGTCCTTAAGGGGGCAAACTAGCTTGCCTGGCTGCCTCCGGAACTGCTTCCGCCGGACCCACCGGAGCCTCCCGAAGAACTGGAGCCGCCGCTTCCTGAATTTCCACTACCGGAGTTGCCGCTGCCTGATGATCCGGAGGATTTCTTATAATCTGTAACGTAAAAACCGCTGCCTTTAAATACAATACCGGCGCCGCCACCAATCAATCGCTCAACCTTACCGCCGCATTCCGGGCAGTCCGTATGAGGATCATCCTTCATGGATTGAAACGCATCGTATTCATGTCCGCATTGGGTGCATCTGTAGGAATAAGTCGGCATGGGCCAAAACTGAGCGTAGGCCCCCCTGGTTCAATTCAAAATCCCGGAGTCAAATCCTGGAATTAGCCGGGAGCAGATGCTGGCAGCAGAGGTTCATTGTGCAGAATCAAAAAGGCGCATAATACAAGCCAGAGGACAATTGTGATGATCAAAAATACGTCTGCCAGAAGAATATCAGATGGATTTCCATCTTTCACGGATTCTGGACTCTGGAGCAATGTATAGTAGCGAAAGATTCCCAGCACTACAAATGGAATGGTCCAGAACAGGTTGGCGCCGGCATGTGTACCCTGGAGCGTATAGATCGAGTAGTTGATAATGGATATAGATGCCGTGATGTTGATGAAGCTTTTTAGAGATTCCGAATGGTAACTTCCGCCAATCATGGCTTCAGCCGGAGACATTCGCACTTCATAATACCGCTTGAAGAATCCAAGAAATAGAGACAGAAAAAAAGCAGAGCTAAGTAACCAGGGACTTGCCTCCACATCCACGGCAAATGCGCCTGCCAGGACTCGAAGGACAAAGCCGGCCGAAATAATGAATACATCAAGTAGTACAATTCGCTTGGCGCCGGCGCTGTAGATCAGGTTCATCAGGAAGTAAGCCAGAAAGGTCATTCCCGTGGCTTCGTTGAGGTAAAAACCCATGGAGAGCGCTGCCGTTAGAAGCACAGCGGCCACCAGAAAAGCAAGCCCGGAAGGGATGGTACCGCTGGCCAGAGGGCGATGCTGCTTTCTAGGATCTTCACGATCCAGTTTTCTATCTTTGAAATCGTTGATTACATAGATGGAACTTGCCAGAAAGGAAAAACCCATGAAGGCAAGAATAAGCTGAATCAGTATTTCGCGGGATTCATCGGAAAAAGGATGCCCCACCACCTGGTGTAGGTGCGTAGAAAAAACAAAGGGAAGCAGAACGAATCCGGACTTGGTCCACTGATAGACTCGAATCAGCTTGATCAGGGCTTTCACTTTATTCACGAATGCAAAATGCATCCTGGAATCCTGGGGTCAACCAAGATGGCGCAAGCCTGCTAAAAAGAAGGTCAGTAAAATCTAAATCGATTCCACTTATGAATAGCAGCCCTGGACATCTTGAGGAGCTGGCGCCTGTTAGCGTCATTCTTCCGGTAAGGAATCGGCCGGAATTGCTGAAGGAAGCTCTGAGCTCAGTGCTCCAGGGCACGGTCTGGCCCGGAGAGATTTTGATTATCGGAAATGGCACAGGTTCGGATATTGAATCCGACCGGCTTGCTGTGCAGCGCTGGAAGCAGGAATTTCTGAATTTCGAGACATCGAACCAGGCTGATCCCGTCTCTGCGAAACCACCCGGTATCCAGTTTCAAATTTGTAGCGGTCGGCCTGGTCCGGCTTCTGCCCGGAACCTGGGGGCTCGGCTCGCTTCGAAAAAGTATCTGGCCTTCCTGGATTCAGACGATCTCTGGAAGCCTGAAAAACTGGAAAAGCAACTGGTCTTTCTCAGCAAGCGCCCTCATTTAAAAGCATGCCATAGCCATGAGCAGTGGGTCAAAAACGGAGCAGAATTACATGTCCCTCTTCGCTTGAAGCCCGCCACCGGCCGACCTTTACAGGAGAGTCTGGAAACCTGTTTGATCTCTGCCAGTTCACTCATTATAGAGAGGGAACACTTTCTGCAATCTGGCAGCTTCGATGAAAGGTTTCCTGCCTGCGAAGACTATGAGTTCTGGATCCGGAATTTTCTGCAAACGTCTATGGGATGCATCCAGGAACCCCTGGTCATCAAGCGCTCCGGACCATGGTCCCAGGTCTCCACCGCCGGTGGCCTGGATTTGCATCGACTTCGAGCTCTACTTCTTCAAAAGAAAGGGCTGTTAGCTCGTGGCCTGGGCTATGAACTTCAGAAAGTAGCGAGGAATAAGGCCCGGGTGCTCATGCAAAAAGATGATGCAATGGCCAGACGTGCGGATCGGCTACTAAGGGCCATAGTCCGGGATCTGGATTCGGTTTAGTCAAGAATGAGCGGGTTTAAGGTTTGTCCAAAAAGCACGGTTCGCCGAGGTTCAACGCTCTAAGGCTTTTAGACTGAATCATGTACTCCACCGAGTATACCCGGTGCAGGCTACGTCCCTCTAGCCATGACCCAGGGTATGGTTTTCGAATCAAAATCTCCTGAACACGAATCAGCGAGTTGATGAGGTCCAGGTTCCGGTGAATCGAATAGTGAGCCAGAAAGCAGGGAACAATCTAAAGTCTTTCGTCAGTAGATTCTATAGACTCGGGCCCGACACCGAAAACAGGCACTGGCTGGCAGTAGCCAGTGCCGAATTCGATGCACCTAACTTAAAGAATCAAGACTCCCGCAGTCGATCGATTACCTCATCGATGTTGATTTCATACTTGGTAAAAACTGCATTTCGCGCCAGATCATAACGGATCAGCGAAATATTGTAATTAATCAATGCACGAGTCAACGCCTGTCTGGACTGAACCAGGGCATCCAGAGCATTCTTCACAGCATCCGCTGAAAATCGTCCCTGTCGATAGCGACGTACCAGTCCGTTGTAGAAAGCCTGAGTATTGGCCAGAGCAATCCGCGCTTCCTGCACCGAGCGATAGGCAACTTTGATCTGTTCCCGACTCTGACGAATATCATCCGCCACCTGGCGGCTAATTTGCTCTTCCTGCAATCGAAGCTGTCTACGATTAATGCGAGCATTTCGAGCCTCTACGCGAGCCCCTTCATCCCATAGAGGATACTCGATCTTGAATTGCACAGAATACTCCGGGTATTTTCCCTGAGGAACGGCATCGAATGCACTACCAGAATAGCGAGCTATGTCTTTACTGGCATAGCTACCGCCCAGGGTGATAGAAGGTAGCAGGCTGTTCTCTGCGATATCCTCCGAAAGTCGAGCAATCTCAAGCTGTCTGCGAATGATACGAATGTCGGGACGGGTTGCCAGAGCATTTTGAATATCCTGCTGCAGATCCACTTCAGGAGGAGCGGTTTCAATCAATTCGGTGGCACCGGTGAGCTGTAGATTGGGATCTAGATTCAGAACTCGAAGAAGATCTCTTCGCTTGGTATCTCGATCCAGTTCTGCCTGCTGCAATCTGGCTCGGGCCTGAGCCACAACAGCATTCCACTGATTTACTTCAAAAGGCTCCGCCAATCCCAGACCTGTTTTCTGAGCTGTAATTCCGCGAATATAGGCCGCATTTTGAAGCAGATCCCTTGATGTATCTACTTCCTTTTCGGCGATGGCAAGGGTCCAGTAGTCCACCATCGCGCTCACCGTGAGCTGGGCCAGTTCGAATTCCAGACGCTCCCGTTCGATCAATGCCTGTTTTCGCCGGATATCGGTGAGGCGACTTTGATTGTACCCAAAGGCATTTTTTAAGAGTTCCTGTTGTAGCAGGATTCGCACGGCACCAGTATGCAAAGGTGGCTGAGCCAGTTGAGAAAGCAGGGAATTGGACTGAGCCGCCGATCCCTCACCGGCATTGGTATCCAGCCTGGTGTCCGATCCTTCCAGACGAAAGTAGGTGCCGCTTCGGAACAGCTTCTCAATTCCCGCTGTATAGGTATCCTGGTTGGTCTGTGTTCCCTGAAATATGGTAGATGGAGTTTGCTTTTGCTTGTTCACATAGCTTTCGAAACTGAAATCTACTTTTGGGGTGTACTGGGACTCATCTTTAAGCAACTCGGTATCTGACTTCAGGATTTCCAGTTGCTGAATTCTAACGGAGGTATTGTTATTCAGCACCAACTGAATGGTTTGCTTCATACTCAGCGGCCGGGGCTTTCCATTGGGAGCCAGAGGGATCTCTGCATAGTTAGGAGTGGTTTCGGCCTGCTCAACCGGTTCCGTGGCATCTGGCTCTGTGGTCGCTTCCGGGGCCGGCTCGGACTCCTGGGTGACGTTTTCTGGATTTTCACTGGATGAATCCGCTGTGATATCTGGATCTGTACCTTCCGGAGCATTTTCCTTCTGATCCGCGCTACGACAGCCAGAAAAAAAAGTCAGGAAAACAAATAGGAGAAAAATGAAAGATCGGTTCATAATATATTACCCGTTACACCTACTGGGCTGCCGGTTTCGCCTGCAGTGTCCATCCAAAAAACCCGGACCCTGCGCGAAGAATCCCGTCCGCTCAGCAGCTCTGTTCTTTGCTCTGATTCTGGCCGCCTACGTCCATCCTTTATCTGCTGAGAAAGGCCCGGAGCATACCCTGTTGTGGGCCACGTTTCCATACCCCCCAGGGGTATCAACCGAATTCCAGAAAAACCGAGATCTCTTTCTGGCCCCGGTGATGGATCCCCAGGAAGTGGCCCGGGCCGCCATTCGAGATGAGTCGAAATTGACCGATTTCACAGCCAGCCAGTTCAATCGACTGGATGGACAGATTTGTTCCAGCATTCCGGAGCTTCGAAGTTCTGTAGAGGACGGCTTCGACACCATTGGCCGAAGCAACGAGCAACTAGAACGGAGCATTGAACAAGAAGTTACTCATGAGAGTAACGAGCGACGACTCTATTTCAAACTCCGCCAGGAAAGGGATGATGCTTTGCAAATGGCATGGGTGCATTTCCTGGACTGGCAGGAGGCCAGCTGTACCGGTCAGGAAGGCTGGTTCTCGGATCCGGTCAGTGAAAAAAGAAAGCAGGTAGATGTTTCCCTGAAGGACCTGAAGCAAAAGACCCTTGCCCTGCGGTTGGCCTGGTTTCGTTTTCTGAGCCGTCTGGACCTGGATACCCGGCGCAAAATCCTTCTGAATTAGCGCTTGCCTGGCTCTCCGGCTGGCCTGGTTCCGTTCTCTAAGTCGTCTTGATCTGGATACCCGCCGAAAAATCTTGCTGAAGCAATTGCAACCGGTCTCGCCCTCGGGCCGGGGCCATCCAAAAAGGACATGCGCTCACTTACCCGGCTGCGTTTCTGCCCCGGCCGAGTCTCGAAGGAATGAATCGTTCCCCTGGGCTTTTCCTGGTCATTTTTCCCCGTACTTCATTTCGATTACCCGGCCGATAAATCAGTATGGGGTTCCCACGAAGTCTGAAAGGCGCAAGTATTCTCTGGATCGCATTGATTTGCCTTCTGGCAGCCCCTACCCGGGGTCTGGAAAGGAGCAGTTTTCAGGACTGGCAATTGCGTGGCCTGGAATTGATGGAAGAAAAGGGCCAGACCATTCTCAAGATCTCCGGAAGCAGGTCCGGAGCAGCCCAGGATTACCTATTCCTTGGCTTTGATCAGGAGACTCCCAACTTCTTGAGAGATCTGAGCGGAAATTTCCGAGTGCAGGAGTCCGAATATGTTCGCGTGCCAGATTCTCGAGGAGGCACAGGTTCTGCTCTCTTTAATCGCCGCAAAAGCGGAGTCATACTGGAATCACCACCGGAACTCTGGCCAGGATCCGGCCCCATGGAATCCTTTCAGATCTCCTTTCATTTCAAGGTGGCCTATCTATATCGTAGAAATGAACTCTTATCCAGGACCGGATTCCTGGACGGATATAAACGAGGCCTGGAGATACTGATTGAAGATGGTTATCTTCGCATTGGTCTTCAAAATCTATTTCAGGACCTGGACCGCAATACGCATTCCTACGAATTGCGGTCTTCGCAGAGAATTGTACTGGATCGATGGTATCTGTTGCAGTTCAACTACAATGCAAGCAGCGGCAAGCTTACGCTCCTACTGAATGGACAGGAACAGGAAGTGGCTTTCGCACGTACCGATGGTCAGGTCCTTCGCGCAGTCAATCCAGCTATGGATCGCTCTCCCATCAAGATCGCTGGCCAGTATTCCGGATGGATGGATGAATTGCGTATTTCGCCGCTGGGCTCTGACCGAACTACCATGTCCGCCTACGATGCTGCGGAATATGATCCATTAAGTGGACGAATCTACCAGCAAAGGTCGGTGGCTCTTTCCCCGGTCATGAGCTACCATAAGCCCCTGCAATCAATGGATCTGGGCTTCACCGGCCAGGAACCGCCAGGAAGTATGTTATCCGTAGAGTATCGAATCAGTGAGGAGCGATTCTCTCCCACACTGGGTGAGCATGTTCTGCCCTTTAAACGCCTGAAGTCCCCCTCTCGCATTCCCTGGGATGGACCGGCCTATGTACAGTGGAGAGTTCTGATGCAGGCCTCTCCTTCAGGCGATAAGAGTCCCTTCCTTTCTTCATTGAAACTTAATGCGAACCCTGTGCCCACTCCTTCCCGACCCACTGGATTGCGTATTGTGCGGGAACTATCCAACGACCGACAGATCTGTCTGGAATGGAATCAAAACCCCGAATCCTCTGTGGAAAAGCACGGTGGCTATCGAATTCATATAGGCCCCCGTTCTGGTGAGTTTGTGGCCATTCTGGAATACAATCGAGAAAAGAAAAGGATTCGAAATTCCACTCTGGAATTTCCGCTCACCGAACGGGAACGACTGGAGCAAAAAGCTCGTCCACAGGCCATTCGTCGATTGAAACAGCAAAAGGTCCGGTTCATGTTAGATCGGGCATTAATTGAGCGAAATCGCATATGGCTGAATCGACGAGAGGCCTATCCATTGCTGGAGCCTGGCCGAGCTTATTATCTGGTAATTTCGGCTTACATTCATCCGGATGCGCCTTCTGCAGTCTCTTCCCAGATTGTTCATTTGCTTCGCAACTAGGATAAAAAAGGTTTTGCGCGGAAAATTGGCCTGTCCAGAATCGAGCCATGTCTTCGCAACAAGCTGCTCGAGAAACCTCACCTGCCACAGAATTAAGGCATCCGGTACGATTCGTAACCGCCGCTTCCCTTTTCGATGGTCATGATGCTTCCATAAACATGTTCCGACGAATGCTACAGTCCGCCGGGGCTGAGGTGATTCATTTAGGACATAATCGCAGTGTAGAGGATGTAGCTCTGGCCGCCATTCAGGAAGATGCGCAGGGAGTGGCCCTCAGTTCTTACCAGGGCGGGCACATGGAATACTTTCAATACCTCCGCCAGAGACTGAATGAAATGGGCGGAGACCACATCCGGATTTTTGGCGGAGGTGGTGGGGTCATCGTTCAGGAGGAAATTCAGAAGCTTCATTCCAGCGGCATTACCAGAATCTTTTCTCCGGAAGACGGGCGTCGCATGGGCCTTGAAGGAATCATCGATTTCATGATCGATGAGGCGGCCAGCGCCCGAGAGACCAGCCATCCCAATGCATTTCCCTTGCTGGCTCTGGCTCGCAGAATCTCCCTTCTGGAATCAGAAGAAGAGAAAGCCTCCGCCGGGAAAATCACCGTTCCCATACTGGGTATCACTGGCCCTGGAGGAAGCGGCAAATCTTCTCTCACCGATGAACTGGCCTTACGGATCCTGAACCAGAATCCGGATTTAAAACTGGCTGTGCTGGCCGTAGACCCAACCAGGAAGAAAACCGGCGGCGCCTTGCTGGGAGACCGTATTCGAATGAATAGTCTCAGCGCCTTTCCAGAAAGATTGTACTTCCGGTCGGTGGCTACGCGCGGGCAATCCCCCGAAGATCTGAAAGAACTTCTGGTCGGGATTCAAAGTTTAACCCAGGAAGCGGGATATGACTTCATCATTCTAGAGACACCAGGCACCGGCCAGGAAGACAGCTTCATTACAGAGCTTTGCGAAAAGTCTCTATATGTAATGACTTCGGAATATGGGGCGCCTTCGCAGCTGGAAAAGATTGCGATGCTGGATTTCGCGGACCTGGTAGCGTTGAACAAAGCCGAGAAAACCGGTGCCGAGGATGCTTTGAGATACATTCAAAAGCAATTCGCACGTAACAGAAACCTCTTTGATGTGCAACCTTCGGATTTGCCTGTTTATGCCACAGTTGCTGGCCGGTTCAATGATGCAGGTGTGCACAGGCTATACAACGCTATTGCGCGGCTTTACTCTGGTATCTCAATGAAATCCATGGAGCTGGAAGCGGCCAGCGACATCTCTGTAAACATCATTCCCCGGGATCGAGCCAACTATCTTTCGGAAATTGCTCATGCCGTAGAGACTTACAGAAAGAAAGCGGGAAAACAGACGGAGCTAGCTGACCAGGTTCAGTCTCTGCAAAAAGCCCAGGAAGCGCTGGATGCGCGTTCCGGTGATATAGCCGATGGACTGGCACAGCGCTCTCAGGAGCTAAGAGAACAGATCGATCATCATCTTCTGGAATTTCTGGAAAAATTTCCGGAACTTCAGAAGGCCTACGAAGCAGAAACCTTCACATACAATGTTCGCAATAAGGAAATCACGCAGAGAATTCAATACGAATCCTTGAGCGGCCTGCAAATCCCCCGGGTAGCTTTGCCCTCAACAGAAAACTGGTCGGAACTCACAAGGTTTTACTACCTGGAAAACCTTCCCGGCAACTTTCCATTTACAGCAGGTGTTTTTCCCTTTCGCAAGCAAGATGAGGACCCCACCCGAATGTTTGCAGGCGAAGGCGGACCGGAAAGAACCAACCAGAGATTTCATTACCTTTGCAATAGAGACCAGAGCGAAGAAACCAGCCATCCCGTAGCCCGATTAAGTACTGCCTTTGACTCCGTTACTCTGTATGGAGAAGATCCCGATCGCAGACCAGATATCTATGGAAAGATTGGTAACTCCGGAGTTAGCGTCCCTACCCTTGATGATTGCAAACGCCTGTATTCAGGCTTTGATCTTTCCAGCCCGCTCACCAGCGTTAGTATGACCATCAATGGACCGGCGCCGGCCATTCTTGCGATGTTTTTCAACACAGCCATCGATCAAAACGTTGAAAAGCATTTGCGAAGCGAAGGCAGATTGAACGATGCCCTGGAAACCATTCGCAGACAATGGGAGGATCGAGGCCTTCCAGCGCCGGCTTACGAAGCCAGCCTTCCTGCCGGTCATGATGGTACAGGACTGCTACTGGGCATTACCGGCGACAAGCTCGTAGAACCAGAAGTCTATGAAAGAATCAAGCAGGAAACACTGCAAAGCGTTCGCGGAACAGTTCAAGCAGACATCCTTAAAGAAGACCAGGCACAGAATACCTGCATCTTTTCCACAGGCTTCGCCTTGAAGATGATGGGCGATGTACAGGAGTATTTCACCAACAAGGGCGTACGTAACTTCTACTCGGTTTCCATATCCGGGTATCATATGGCAGAAGCCGGAGCCAATCCCATCACTCAGCTTGCGTTTACTCTGGCCAATGGCTTCACCTATCTGGAGTACTATCTGGCTCGAGGACTGGACATCGATGCTTTCGCAGCGAATTTCAGTTTTTTCTTTTCCAATGGGCTGGATCCCGAGTATTCGGTGATCGGTCGGGTGGCCCGGAGGATCTGGTCCATCGCCTTAAAGGAGAAGTATGGTGCCTCGGAAAGAGCGCAAAAGCTAAAGTACCATATCCAGACCTCCGGACGTTCGCTGCATG
>MDTD01014292.1_pt1 | contig 14588 bp, 16 predicted proteins | sample 811221 | NCBI WGS metagenome assembly MDTD01 (sample SAMN05326646, study PRJNA326480) | marine metagenome | isolation source: seawater | place: Pacific Ocean: South West | collected 2011
TGAGTTTAAATTGACCCAAAAAATATAGCAATTTAGAGTAGGTTCCTTCATAGAGTGGTGCAATGTTTAAAAATATTAATGAAGATAGTATCTGAACTTTTTTCTTATCATACCCCTCTTCATCAATGAAGTTTAATAATTGAATATTATATTCCTGTAATAAGTTGTCTATGTTGAATGAAATTTTTATATCTTTATCTTTTATATCGCAACCATAAAGATTTTTCCTTACTATTTTTCCAGACAATAAAAGTGCGTGATTAAGTTTTGCTAAATCATAATAAATATCACCTATATTTATTGATTCTCCAAATGATTCTCTCCAATCAATTAACCAGAAGTTATCACCTTTGGAAATAATATTCTCAGGTTGTAAATCCCCATGAAAATTGTATGGTTCTCCTTTTGACAGTTCTACCCAATCAATTTTGTTAAACATGGTTTTAATACTTTGACATTTTATGCCATTTATAAAGTACTCTTGATCGGTAATTTCATACTTATCCCAAAACTGATTCAATCTAGAAAGAGTTTTTTCATAATAAAATTCTTTACAAGAGGTATAAAATTTTGATAATTCATTTCCTTCTAGTTTGTGTTCTAAAAATAGTTTTGATTTACAAAATTCTAAAAAATTACTAAAAACTGAAAGACTGTCAACCTCACTTAAAAGATTTCCCTCAATAAATTTATAAGAATAAAAATTATCTGTTGATTTTTCTATGTTTGGTACTAAATCTTTTAGCTGGTGTGACCGACTTATTTTTTTTTGTATTGAACTTTTATTAATACTGTATTTGTAAACAAAATCATTGTAAATATATGTAAATTCATCATTTTTAATCAAATTTTGAGTACTGAATCTATTTATTAACTTCGAATAATTTTCACTACTTCCAAAATCACACCAGGTTTCAATTCTATGTGCAAACAATCCAGGACCGTTGTTTATGTTCATTAATCCTTGAAACCCATTTGAAACTTGTACTTCTCCACTAATAATGTCCTGATTATTTTTTAGAGATTCAAAAAATTTATCATAATCTTTTATGAAAGCTATTCCATTAAAACCATTTTCTAGTGTATCTAATGGTGCATTTGGATCTTTATCAAATATGTCTTTAATTTCTTGATTTTTATCGACACCTAGCAAACAAAATAATCTGGTTGACTCAACTCTCGAAACTCCCATCCAATTTTTATTCCAATCATTTTCAATTTTTTCATCAACATAAGCGTCAGTAGGTATCAAAATAAATTCTTCCTTTAGATGCGCTTCACATTCTAGTAAAGAAGTGCCTGGTCCAGAACCAGGACCATCTGAATTTTCAATTTTTACAAAAATGAATTTTGTATTTGGATATAAAATTGGAAAAAATTGCTCATAAATATCCCCGTCATCACCTATTGCAATTACTACTTCACTTAGTTCTGGCAAAGAGTCAATAATATGTGTAATGCCTGGTTTGTCATTTATCGGAAGGAAGCCTTTAGGTAATATTTTCGAATATCGGTTTCTAGAACCCTTCCCAGCAGCCAATATACATAATTTCAATCTAACTACTATGCTCTGAATCTATGTGGCCAGATTGTCTGTTATTGTCATCAGCCCATCTTATAACATCATCTAACTCTGGTGTAGAAATCTCAATTGCATCATAAGTTGTATAAGCAATGACCCTATGTAACTCATTTACCTTATTAGACCAACCATCGAATTTTTTATATATTTTTCTATTTAATGTAGCTAAGTCAATAGATTCAGTTTCATCCGAAGGAGCTTGTTTACCGTATAGTACCTCTGCTTCACCCTCAACTACAATATTTGTTTCGCTTTTAAATTTATGGGATTGTAAAGAGCTTTGAAAACCTTTTTCCATATGAATATTTTTTAAAGCGTAAGGAGTATTACCAATATTTTGAGAATACCATATCTCCCATCCCCAAGGCTTACTTACCTTGTAGTTAGAAAAATCTAAAATCTCGTCTGTAAGTTTTTCCTTGTTTTCATTGGTAGAAATTTTTAAATCCGGAGTAGAACCAATCAATATTTCACAATTGTTTTGTCCCGTAATTTTTATTCTCTTTAAATCTGACTTTATATGAAAACCCTCAAGTTCTGAATATGAACTTGTAATATTGTCATGAATCTCAACATTTAAAATTCCACAAATAACTACAATAGATAAAACATCAGAGTCAAAATTTAGGCACTCAGTCTGTTCTTTAACTTTTAAATTCAATAATTTATATTTTGGATTTTCTATATTTGATGTCATATCAATTGCAGACATTTGACTATCTAAGTCAATTTGGTTATGTGTAATATCCATTTATATCAAATCATTTTAATAATATATTTAAATATAAACATGATTATTTCACATATATGTTTCTGAATTAAATAGTAAAATTGTAAATATGGATTTCATACTCGATGTTGACGGTGTACTTACAGATGGAAGCTTTTTGTATTCTAAAGAAGGAAAAATATATAAAAAATTTGGACCACATGATGCTTACTCACTTAAAAAATTATCAAAAGTTATAAACATAAGTTTTATTTCTGCTGATTCTAGAGGATTCGAGATTACCAAAAAAAGAATTGATGACATGGGATTTGAAGTAAAACTAGTCTCAGAAGAAGAAAGATACGAATATATTGTTAAAAATTATAATTTAGAATCTTTGATTTATATGGGTGATGGTGATGCTGATGCAAGATTATTGAAAGAATCATTTAAAGGAATTGCCCCAAACAATGCTAGGCCTTTAGCTTTAAAGTCTGCAGATTTTGTGACAAATAATGTTGGTGCAAGTGGTGCTGTGGCAGAAGCTTGTGATTGGATTGTTGATAACCTTATAAATTAAAAATTATTTTTTTAATTTAAATAAATTTAAAAGTTTATATTTTATAGATGGGATCAAATAAAACTTAAATTTTAATTTCGATAATCTAAATGATATTAACCACTTCTTTAAAATTCCCTCTAACAAGCCAAATACCCATCTATCTCCAATAAGAGAATTTAAAATTAATAAAACATCAATCTGTGAGCTATAACCATATTTTGGATCTTGGTGCTCAAATTTATAATAGTCTTCACTTACTTGTTCACCTCTAAAGTGAACACCTTGCCAAAATTCATTTGGGATAATAAAGAACTTATTTTTCCAAGCGTCTACTGCTCTAAGGTAAAGACTTTCTGAGACATTATTTGGGTCTACTGCAAAATAATCTTTAAACTCTATCCCCTCTTTAGTTCCATATAATGACCACATAAGCCCTCTCATAACAGAGGCATGTGCACCATCATAGAATTTATATTTTAAAATAGAACCCCACCATTCTTTCATTGTCTTGGTATCGGCGCCCAATATCATATCATCTACTTCAAGGTACCTTGTGCCATTTCTTAAACCATTATTTATCAGTACCTTGTTTTGTTTAAATGCTTCCGTACTTAACTTATAGAGCATTTCTAAATTGATTTCCATATCAGTCCTAGTCTTGACTACATATTCACATCCTAATTTTTCCAGTGCTAACACTCCCTCATACGTTGTCTTTGCTTGCTTAAGTACGTTATTCCATTTCCTAGGACCAGACATTGCTGCTACTTTTCCCTCAAATTTATGTTCATCATTCAAAATCAGTACATTACTGTTAGTAAGTGATTTTGAAATGTCATTATCTTCCCAAGTTACTAGAAGTGTTTCATGAAAAATTTGTTCTGAAGAAACTAAAATATTGCTTACATTTTCTAGACAGTTATAACTTTTCATTGAATTCTTGGTACTAGTTAATTGAAGTGGAGTATAGAACATAGTTTTTCCAGTTTTGCCATATGACACTAATGGTCCCTGAATTATTAGTCCTATTTTCATAAAAGAATTCTATATTTAAGTAATTTATATTTCCAAGATTAACGACAAGTATAATGATTCGTATATGCTTAAAAAATTAATTGATGGAAAGAGGGTTGCTTTAATTGGTCCATCACCACATTTAATAAATAGTAATAATGGAGATTTTATTGACTCATTCGATACAGTGATAAGAATCAATGACTTAGGGGTAAGCAAATCTTTATATAGTGATTATGGGGCAAAGACAAATGTTGCTTTTTTAACTCTTACAGAGCAATCTGTACCAGTTTATAAAAAAATGATTCAAGAATTAGATTTGCATTCACTCAATCTTATAGTTCATCCTCGAGATAAATTAAATTTTAATCCTTATGAAAAAACATACAGCAAAAATAGTTCTTCAGAGTATTTTAAAGAGCTGAACTTAGATGTGGATCTTTTTCAAATTGAAAAACCTTCTTTTGAAGAAAGATGTATATACTTTAACTGCTTTCCTACAACCGGAAGCCTTGCAATATATGAAATACTGCAGCATGATTTTACAGAACTTTATATATCTGGTTTTTCTTTTTATACAACAAAATATAGATACAGTAAACCAAAGATTATATTTGAACAGCAAAATCCCTATGTGGACCAAAAGCATAACATAAGAAAATCTGGGCATAACATAGATAAAGAAGTTGAAATTATTAATAAACTATTGACTTCACACCAAAACAAAAACATAAATTATGACAAATTGTTTAAAAAATTAATATTTAATAAATATCATTATTATCAAGTAAGGAAATTTCTAATTCATAAAGTTAACCTGGATAATATTAAAAATGAAATAAAACTATTAACTAGAAGATATAAAAGTAAGTTTTCTTAGAAGTATTTTGAATAGAGTTTTTTAATTGTGTAAATTTGTTCTTTTACGGTTTCTAATTCCGAACCAGAGTTTCCTCTTGCTAATTGTAAAATAAAAAGACCCTTGTATTTTATTTGACTTAAAGAAGAAAATATTTCGTCGAAATCTGTATCACCTTCAAAAAGTTTCATTGATTCTCCATTAATGCTTCTATCTTTGATATGAACACATTTGATTTTGTCATTAAGGCCTAATATATATTCAGAATGATTTACTTTGTAGGATGTTAAATTGCCTGTATCGTACGTAGCAAAAAAATTAGGTTTTGAATTAACAATTTCAAGATAGCCTTCTAGATCTAGCTCTGCTTCAAACAGAAATTCTTTATTTTGGTAAAGTTCAGCATATTCATTTACTTTATTGATAAAATTGTACCTCTTGGACTTACTCTCCATTGAGCTCTCTTCTAGTAAGGGAATATTTATTGAAACAATTTTTTCGTTTGAACAAACTTTATCTAAAACTTCTTCCAGATATTCACTTACATGTATTTTATCTGTAATTAAATTGTCTAAACAAACAGAGGTAATTTTTTCAAAATAATCAAAATCAGTATCAAAAATTGGATTTCCATCAAAGTAATTCTTATTTATTATCCATTCAACTCCAATTAATTCAAGATGATTAAGAATGTTTAATTCTTTTTTCCAATTTTCAATTGGAAATTCTTGAATTTTATTGTCAACAGGCTCTAAAAGTCTTCCCTGAACAATTCCAAGTTTCACTGAATTTCTATTCTATTTAGTCTGGCTTCTTCAATAATCAAATTATCATCTAACGAAGCCACATAAACTACATAATCTGCAACTTCATGTGGCTCTATAAATGTCTCATAAACTTGTCCGAGTTCTTCAACCTTTTTTCCCATTTTTGTTTTTACTGAGCCCGGAGATACTGTAATAATTCTTACTCCGCGAGATTTAAACTCATTAAATAGTGCTCTAGACATACCAAGCAAAGCATGTTTTGAGGAAGAGTATGCACCAGTATTTGGTGCAGCACCATAAGCTGAAGAAGATACAATGTTTACTACTCTTCCCCAATTTTTTGATTCCATATTATTAATTAAATTTTTTATAAGTAAGAATGGTGTGAAAAAATTAACATTAAACATTTCTTTTAAAGATTGTAGAGATGTTTCTTCGAGTGAATTTACTTCAAAAATTCCAGCAGAATTAATCAAAATATCTATGTGATTATCCATAGAAATCTGTTTAGATATATTTTCCACTTCGTCCAGATTATTAAAGTCACAACAATAAAAAATGCTATTAAATTCTCTAGATAATTCAGAAAGTAGTTTTTCATCTCTCCCAAGTAAGATAATGTTGCATCCCTTCTCATAAAATTTTTTACAAACTTCAAGTCCAATACCCCCTGTTACGCCTGTTATTAGGACTGTTTTGTTTTTTAATAAATTGCTCATAAAATTGATCTTCCTCCGTCAATTATTATTGACTGACCATTTACAAATTTTGACTCTTCAGAAGTTAAAAATTTTACCGCTGAATTTAAATCATTTAATTCCATAATTCCTTTTTGTGGGTTTAAATTTTTCAGCTTTTCTTGAAATTTTTCATCCATGCTTGAATTTATAATTCCACTTGGACAAAGAGAATTAACTCTTAACAATGGAGCTGTTGTAGCTGCTAAATATTTTGTAAACCCCTCTAAACCAAATTTAGAAACACTGTAATGGGCTGGCTTCTGATTTGGAAATGTTTCGTTGTTTTCATTGTAGAGTCTATGGTCTGGCGCTATGTGTCCTAAGTCAGATGAGATATTAAGAATTACTCCTTTTTTGTTAACATTTTTTAAATTTTTATAAAAACTTTGAGATGTTAAAAATACACTCTTTAGATTCGCTACTACAGCTTCTTCAAATTCATTAATATCCTGAGCTTCAAATTCAGCAAAGTTATCATCAGAATTTATTTTTACATCTACACCCAATGAATTCACTAAAACAGTTGGGTCGTTGTGGTTTTCAAAAATATTATTAAAAACAGTTTCAGTATCTTTTTTGTCCAAACAGTCAAGTTCAACTTTGTAATAAGATTGGTCTAGTGAATCTAATGTATTTTTATTATTGTCTATTGCAACAATTTGAAAATCATTTTCAAGTATTTTACATATATGTGAACCAATAAATCCTGTACCAACAATTATTGCAGTGTTTTTATTCATACAAATAGATTAACTTATTTATAAATATTAATATTGGTTTATGCCTTACAGTTCAATTAAATCTGAGGTCATTTGAATAAATACTATGAATGAAAAGATTAAACCAGATTACGAAAAATATTCTAAATATTTAAAAGAATCAATAATTGTTGCTGAAAAACAACTTGAAATTTTTGATTTGTTTATTGAAATAGCAGAAAAAGTAAAAGAGCTTGTTTCCTCTGGTGGCACTGTCTTTTTTTGTGGAAATGGAGGATCAGCAGCAGACTCCCAACACTTAGCTGCAGAATTAATAGGAAGATTTAAAAAAGATAGAAGTCCAATAAAAGCAATTGCGCTAACTACAGATACCAGCGTAATAACCTCAAATGCAAATGATATCGGCTATGACAAAATTTTTGAGAGACAAGTTGAAGCATTGTGCGAAAAGGGTGATGTTCTTATTGGCATATCAACCTCTGGTGAAAGTGTCTCTGTATTAAAAGCAATAGAAGCAGCTAATAAGAATAATGTTTTTACAATTGGATTCACAAAGTCAGGAGACAACACGCTTTCAAACATAGCCCAATTAAGTATTCAAGTTCCAACAGAAGAAACTGGTATTATTCAGCAAAGCCACATTACTTTCGGACAATTATTATGTTATTTTCTTGAAGAAGAGCTTAATTAAATGGAGATTTACAAAACTCAAGACATTAATAAAAAACATACAATGCTCTAATGAATAAATCTATTTTGGTATCTGCTAGATCAGGTTCTAAGCGACTTCCACAAAAACCATATTTAAAAATACAAGACAGAGAAATAATTACATATCTTTTTGAGAATATAAAAAAATCTAATGTAGCTCAAGAAGTTTTTCTTGCAACAACTACAAAAAAAGAAGACGACCTGCTTTGTAGCATAGCACTAGATTATAACTTGAAGGTATTCAGAGGTGATAGTGAGGACAAACTAAACAGATGGCTAAGTTGCTGTTTAGAAAATCAAATTGACTATTTTGTAAATGTTGATGGAGATGACATATTTTTTGATTACGAACTTGCCGACTACGTATTAAAAATTATTGATGAATTTGATTTTATTGATGGCAGTGGGCTATATAACGATGTATATGGTATTAATATCAATGCATTGAAAAAAGTTTGTAATAATAAAAAAACAATTAAAACAGAGTTTGTAAGGCCTTTTTTTTTAAATGAGGACTCACTAAAAGTATTAAAGTTGACGGATGTTGATAAAAAATATACTAAAACAGATTTTCGTATGACCCTAGATTACGATGAAGATTATATATTTTTTAAAAATATAATTGAAAGTCTTAATGACTATTCTTTTGACAATGTATTAAATTATCTGGAAAATAATCCAGAAATAAAAAAAATAAACTATTTCCTTGATGAAGAGTGGAGAATAAATCAACAAAAAGAGATAGGTAAAATAAATTTATGAAAAAATATGGTGGAAACGAACTAAATTATCTAAAACAAGTTTTGAATAATAAAAAGCCAAATTCAGGTTCATGGAATAAAGAGCTTGAAAAAAAATTTTCAAAAGTTTTTAAAGGTAAATATGCAATTGCAATGAATTCAGGAACTGCAACGCTTCACTCGGCACTTGAAGCTTTAGGTGTAGGTGCAGGTGATGAAGTAATTAGTCCAGCTCTTACTGTAATTATGGACACAACTGCAACATTACACGCTAATGCAATTCCTGTTTATGCTGATGTTGATAGAGAAACTTATAATATTACTGCCGATGAAATAGAAAAAAAGATTACAAAAAAAACTAAAGCAATAATAGTAGTTAGCGTTTATGGACTGCCTTGTGATATGGATGGAATAATGAAATTGTCTAAGAAATATAAAATTCCTATTATAGAAGACCATGCACAAACTGTTTTAGCAACCGCAAATAATAAGATCGTGGGAGTTAGAGGTGATTTTGCAAGTTGGAGTTTTGAATCAAGCAAGCACATCAGTTCAGGTGAGGGTGGAATGTTACTGACTAACAATAGCTCTCTCGCACAAAAAGCACGAAAAATTAGTGGTCAAGGATATGCAAATTTAACAGCTGATGGTGGAGTTATTAAATTCGGTAACGATTCGAATTTTCTTAGCCCAAAATTTAATAGACATGATACTCTCGGTTGGAATTATAGAATGAATGAATTCACTGCTGCAATAGCTTTAGCCCAATTAGAAAATATCGAAGAAAAGGTAGAAAAAAGAGTTTATGTAGCAAATAAGTTTCTAGAAATTATAAATCAGTACGAAATCTTAAAACCTCAACATATTCCAAAAGGATTTAGTCATTCGTTTTTTACACTTTCATGTACTATCGAAAAAAAAGGTATTGATTGGATTCAATTTAGAGATAAATTTAATTCTTTTGGTGGTGATGGTTTTTATGCTGCATGGCAAAATCCATATAATGAAAAAATAATTAAAAGTGGAAATTTTAGAAAAAGAAATGAGCATATTTACAAAAACATTGATTATAAAAACACTTCAAATCCAGTAGCGGAAACTCTTCAAAAAAAAATAATCCAATTTAAAACAAACTATCTCAGAGAAACAGAAATAAAAACACAGCAATCAGCACTTGCAAAAACTCTTAATTATTTCAATTATTAAGAAGTAAATCAACGATTATTTCCTAGAATAGTTAGATGGATTGCTTTGATAAAAACTTTAAAACTGGAAAATCTCACATTTACATAACCGCAGAAATTGGCATAAATCATAATGGAGATATTGAAATAGCAAAAAATTTGATTAAAAACAGTAAGTCAGCAGGGGTTGATGCTGTAAAGTTTCAAAAAAGAACGATTGATACCGTTTATTCAGAAGAGGTTTTGAATCAATATAGAGAATCTCCATGGGGTACAACGCAAAGGGAACAGAAAGAGGGATTAGAATTTTCATACGAAGAATATTGTGAAATTGACAATTATTGTAAAGAACTTGATATAGATTGGTACGCTTCTGCTTGGGATTTAGAAAGTCAAGATTTTCTTAATCAATTTGATATGCCTGTAAACAAAGTAGCATCAGCAATGACGACAAATATAGAGTTTTTAAATAGGGTTGCTAAAGATAATAAGCCTACATTTATCTCTACTGGGATGTGCACAGTTAAAGAAATTAAAACTGCTGTAGATATCTTTAACCAAAACGGCTGTGAATTTGTTTTAATGCATACCAATTCAGAGTATCCGTCTAGAGAAGAGAAATTAAATTTAAAAATGATTGACACATTAAAAGAAGAATTTAATTGCAATGTTGGATACTCTGGTCATGAATCAAGTGTTTCTCCTTCTTTAGTTGCAGCAACACTTGGAGCAGTAAGTATCGAAAGACATATTACTTTAGATAGGTCAATGTATGGTTCTGATCAAGCTGCTTCATTAGAATATCCAGGAATGAAAAATTTGGTAGATACTGTACGTAAATTGAACTTAATTATTGGAGATGGAAAAAAAGTGATTACAGATATTGAACAAGAGGTTGCGGAAAAATTAAGATATTGGCTATGAAAAAGTTTTGTTTTGACATCGATGGTACAATCTGCACCATTACAGATGGGAAATACAATGAAGCTGAGCCTTATCTAGATAGAATTTCTCAACTGAACAAACTTCATGAAGAAGGTAACAAAATTATTTTATATACTGCCAGGGGAACTTCTACGGGAATAGACTGGAAAGAAATTACAACTGCACAACTTGATAAATGGGGTGTAAATTACGATGAATTGCTATTTGGTAAACCAGAGGCTGACTTTTTTGTTGATGATAAAGCTACTGACTTATTTAATTGGTTTGGTTGATTAAGCACCTCATTTATATGATAATTTAAAAAAAATGATTAATTGCGTAATAATTCACAAAGGATACCAACCTTATCTGAAATATAATTTAGAAATAAGTTCAAAAAATAATTATGTATACCTAATTGGAGATGATTCTTTAGAGTTTCTGGGGTCTAAATTTAAAAATGTAGAATTTATAAATATACAAAAATTTGAAAATAGTAAAAACTTAATACATTTAAAAGAACAATTCAAAAACTTTAATTCAAACTCATATGATTTCGAGTGGTTTTGTTTTGCAAGGGTATTCATGATACATGATTTTCTAGAACAATATGAGCTTGAAAATGTTTTTCATATTGATAGCGACAATGTCCTTTTAACCAACATAAGTAATCTAGAATTTCTCAAAAAAAATGCTTACTTAATTCCACCAAATCAGGAAGCCTACAGGATGTCTGGTTCAATTCACTCAGGATTAATTGATAAATCATTTTGTGAAAAATTTATTAATTTATATAAAGATATATATGTTAATAAATCTAAATTTCATCTAATAGAAGATAAAGTTAATTATCATACTGAACAAAATATTCCCGGTGGAATCTGTGATATGACACTCTACTATCTTTTACAACGTGAGGAAATACTAGATACTCAAAATTTATTTTTTCCAATAAAAGACAAATCGGGAAGTGAGTTTATTTTCATGAATAATTTTAGCAATAGCGAAGGACCAAATGGAAAGAATAGTTTTCAGTTTGAGAAAGATCAAATATCAATAATTAATAGAAATAAGATTTTTGATACTATCAGTAAGAAAGAATACAATCTATGCAATATACATTTTCAAGGTGGTGCAAAAAAGAAACTCAATAGATTGTTTAAATACAAAATTTCATATTAACTTTTAATTAAATATTTTCTTAAGAACAGAATCTATTTCGTTAATATTCAATTCAATACCATCTGTATCATCTAAATTAGACCTGTAGTAGTAATAATTATGATTTAATGCACTTGCCATGGCAAAGAATGCATTGCTCTTTTCTGTAAGCTTTGTTTTTATTTCAAGCACTACTGAACCCTCATCCATAAACAACATATTTGTTAAACCGGCACCATGTATTCCACCAATAAAAGAAGCTTTTGAAAAAATATTTACTTCATTTTCAAATGTTAAATCTTCAGAGTAAATTGCTTTTATTTCATATTTATTTAAGACTTTAAGTAAGTCATCTTTATTTTTTATCCGTCTAGATTGGTTTTCTTTTCTTATAATCCAATATTTAGAATTTACAGATTTTGAAGTTTTTAAGTATTTACTGAGTTCCTTTAAATGTCCTGGATTAAAGTTACCAGTTGTTGCAAGAGGCTTGGAAGTCGTAAAATTAGATATTTTGTAAACTTTATCAATATCGTAACATTCGTAATCAAAATTCAACTTATCTATAGAGGAAATAATATATTCATGAGTTTTCCAATTATTTGGTAATAAGATTTTCTCTTTATATCCATATTTTTTTAGCAGTAGTAATCTTGGCAAAGCTTCAGATATCCAATGATAGTAGTTAAAACAGTGATCATTTATGATCCATAGATTCTCTTGTTTTAAAATTATCTTTTTGTTTTTATAAATGCTTTTTAATAAATGTTTAATAAACGAACTGGCTTGTAGTTTAAAATCAATAGCCATTGATAATCTATTTAAAAATTTCAACTTATTAATAAAAAACAAGTTAAACCCTGAAACAAGAACATTTTTATAAACTATTATTTCAGGGTCTGGGATAAAAACTCCTTTTTCTAAATTGTTAAATATATCTTTATCTTTTGTATTAAAATTTTTGGGTAGCTCTCTGTATATTTTCATTTTGAAGAAAAGTGTTTAAATACCTCTGAAAACGATAAGGAGGATTGAAATGTTTTTGAATTATTAAAAGCTTTGAGGTTTTTCTGATATTTTGATCTAAAATTATTTAGAAAAATTTTATGATTAATAAGTCTTAATTGGTCTTTTGTTAATTCTGTGTAATAGTTATCGATTAAATGAATTAAAGACTCTAGATAACAAAAACTTAAAAGCTTACCATTAGTAGTTCTAATGGTAATTGAATCTTCTCCACCCCAAAGGTTAACAATGCTTTTATTTTGAAAATAACTTTTTTCACCTAAAAATGTTGGGTAATAATTCATAATTAAATCATTCCCAATGGGATACTTCGTACAATTCTTATTAACTTCAGAAAACTTCATTGCCTTTACAAGAAGGTTTGTTGCCAAGATAGAAGCAGAGGGGGTTACCGGCAAAGGTGGAGCTAATTTTAGAATTGAGTCAATTACAATATTCGTATTTAGTTCACAAGTTTCTTTTGCATAATAATTGTTAATAGGTTCATAGTTAAACGATTTAGCATATATGTTCGTATTGTATGTTATGCTTTTAGCATCTAGATTAAAAAGATCTTGCAACATTGTGCTCAAAGCATTGGCCTCTAACCAATCATCATCAAACAAAAATTTTGAATACTCCGTATCAATATTAGTGATTAGTGATTTCCAATTTTCAAAAGGTGTAATACTTTTTTTATGACTTATAAAAGTGATCTTTAAATTGCTATTGAAATCTCGCCATTTTTGAATTACTTTTTGCGTATTATCAGTGCTTGAATTATCTGAAATTACACAGTGTATGTTGATATTTTTACTTTGACGCGAGATAGACTCCAAAGATCTATTTAAAAGTTTACTTCTATTAAAAGTTGGAATTAAAATCGTAACTTCATTTATCATTAAACGTTATTTTAATTAAATAATTTTTGATAAACATATTTAAGTTTTAAATTAGTTACAAATATTGAGGTTTAGAATAATTAAATGAACTTTGTTACATGTAATTTAGTTGGTCCATCAACTATTGGTGGGGTTCATTATTTTGGATTAGCAAATCAAATGTTCCAAATAGCAACTGCAATAAGCTATGGTAAAGAAAATAATTTAACTCCTATTTTCCCAATGCTAAATAATAAAAAGTATGGAAACTACACAGAAGATATTTTTAGAAAATTATCATTGGATGAATATAAATCTGAAGATATAAAATTACATTATTGTGAGCCGAGCTTCAGCTTTACAAAAATACCTCAAAATGTAAATGTAAAACTTGATGGATATTTTCAAAGTGAAAAATATTTTTTAACTAATAGAGACTTAATTTTAGATATATTTTCTCCAACAAATAAAATATTAGATTATATAAAAAGTAAATATAAAAGTATCCTTGAAGATTCTATATCAGTTCATCTTAGATATGGAGATTATGAAAAAATACAAGACCACCATCCACTTATTTCTAAATCCAATTATTACGAAAATATTCTAAAAATTAATAAGAGAAAAAACATTTTAATTTTTAGTGACAATATTAAAAAAGCTAAGCGTGTGAAAGCATTTAAAAATCATGAAGTTCATTTTATTCATAGTGAAAATGAAGTCACAGATTTATTTTTAATGTCTATGTGTAACGACAATGCTATTGCTAATTCATCATTTTCATGGTGGGGAGCATGGCTAAATAATAACACCAACAAAAAAGTTTATGCTCCAACTGTTTGGTTTGGTCCAGCTAAAAATGATTACGATACAAAAGATTTATTGCCAGAAGGTTGGATAAAAGTAGAAAGTAAATTTAAAAAAAAATTTTTTGAACTTTTTTAAATATTGTGGGTCGGGTGGGAATCGAACCCACGACCTTGAGCTTAAAAGGCTCCTGCTCTGCCGATTGAGCTACCGACCCGTTCAA
>MDTD01121211.1_pt1 | contig 14588 bp, 17 predicted proteins | sample 811221 | NCBI WGS metagenome assembly MDTD01 (sample SAMN05326646, study PRJNA326480) | marine metagenome | isolation source: seawater | place: Pacific Ocean: South West | collected 2011
CATGACAAATAGAGTGAAAAAAATCCAACTTTTTGATATCCAATATTTTTCCCTCAATGTACAAAATTAAAGTCATTGATAGGATTAAGCCTAAATATATTAGCCATAAATATTTAGCTGTTTGTCTGATTCTGGGAGTAAGCTTATCTGCTGTTGGTCCGGCAACCTCTGCCTTATAAAGCTGCATTCCTCCGACTCCAAGAAGTGGTAGGATAGCAATACTAAAAACAATTATTCCCATACCACCTATAAAATGTGTAAAGCTCCTCCAAAATAGTATACCGTGTGATAAGCTTTCAATATTATTAAGAATACTTGCACCTGTAGTAGTTAGCCCGGACATTGCTTCAAAAAAACAATCTGTATACGAACCCATATCTGAAAAATAAAACGGGAGAGCAGAATAAAAGGTCATAAGTATCCAACCGAGGGTCACGATTGCGAATCCATCTCTAACTGAAAGTTTTTCTTTCTTTTTTTGATATGTTCCAAAAAAAAGAATTACTCCTGAACTGAATGTTATTAAAACAGACTTAATTATTGCCATAAAATCTCTTTGAAAGTTTGCATCAGTCTTGAAATATAGCGACCATCCAGCACTAAATATCATTGAAACACTAAGGAGAAAAAGTATAAAACCAATCACATTTACGACTAATCTATACTTCATTTACTTAAAAAGAGACTCTGCTTTTTTTATATCATTAGGTTTCAAAAATAAAAGCAATTCATCATTTTGAAGAATCTTAGATTTATGATCAGGAATTATTATACTTCCTGCTCTAACTATTGCTGCAAGAGATAGAGTTTTAGGTATATCTGATATGGTGAAATTATTATTCACAAAATACGAGTCATTACTTACTCTTAATTCAACAGCTTCAACATCTAAGTCCTCGTATCGAGAAATTTGAATATTCTCTTGCTCACTTCTAATAAACTGGAGGATTTCGTTTACCGCTGAAATATTCTTACTTATGACAATTCCTATATCCATTTTTTTGATGACTTTATAATAGTCAGTAGTTGTTATATGCATTATTACTTGCTTGACACCAAAATTCTTAACAATCATACTTGAGAGAAGGTTAGTTTGTTCATTTTCCGTAACAGCGATGAAACAATCAGTATTTTTGATATTTTCAGACTCAAGAAACTCGACATCTAACCCATCACCAGAAAGCATAAGTGTATTCTTAAAATTAGAACTGAATTCCTTTGCTTTATCTTCGTTCTTTTCAATCATTGTAACACTGTACTCATTTTCAAGCGATTTAGCCAATAGCCTACCTATTTTACCGCAACCTAAAATCATTATTGAATTTATCTCATGATTTGGATTTCCAGTCATTTTTTGAACTTCTTGAACATCATCACTTTTTGCTACAATGTAAATATAATCATCTTTTCGATACTTAGTATCTGAGTGTGGGATAAAACTCTCATCGTCTCGATATATCAACACTAGCTTATGTCTAATATAAGGATTAGAATATTCAATTTCAGATACAGTTCTACCAATTAATGGAGAGTCAGACTCTAAATGGAATCCAATCATATTGATTTTACCATCTTTAAATTCATGCACTTCGTCTTCAGAGCCTTTTTTAATTATATGATCAATATCATTTTTTGCAGCCATCTCTGGGTAAGTAACATATGATATGTTAAAATCGGAGGGAGAAATTATTGCTTTCTTATGGATATATTCGGTATTTCGAAGCCTACAAATGACATGTTTAGCACCCATCTTTGATGCAATTTGCGATGATACAAGATTAACTTCATCTATTCTAGTGAGAGCTAAAATATAATCCACTTCTTGCATATTTATACCAGAAAGAAGTCTCTGAGAAGTACCATCACCTTCAATCACTTTAGCATCAATAGTATTTTGTACTCGAACACATTTTTTATGATTAATATCAATAACTGTTATGGCATGGTCTTCTTTACTTAAATATTTGGCAAGATTAAAGCCAACTTCACCCGCACCTATAATTACTATATTCAAACTCATTTTTATAATGTTCTATCTTTGTTCTCTGATATATTATATGAAATTTGTCTTTTAAACAAATGAATTCAGTAAAAAAAAACCCCTGCTAAGCAGGGGTTTTAAAGCAATACACAATTTGTTAAGTGTTATTTAAGGAGTGTTATAGCTTGTTGGAATACTTGACCATTTGCATCCATTCTTACTAAATACATACCACTCGAAACCTGTGAGTTAAAGTCATTTTTTCCATTCCATGTAATTTGATGTAACCCTGCATCTTGGTAATTTGATACTAGAGTCCTTACGATGCTTCCTTTCATATCATAAATAACGATTGAAACATCTGATGATGCATTAAGATTATAGTCAATCGTAGTTGATGGATTAAAAGGATTTGGATATATATTAGATAATTCAGTTGTAGTAGGAATAAGATCAGTTGCACTTAATTCATATACAAAAGAGTCCTGATAATCAAGTTCTTGACCATTTGCTCCAGCAAGAATGATATTCTCGAAAGTTACTGAAGAACTTTGTACATAACTGTCAGTTGGAGTAATATTAAAATTTATAATATCTGATAATTCATTGCCTGCAGAAATTTTATTAAGATCCATGCTAAACATTACTACCCTTACAAAACCGGGTTCTTTAACTTTGCTAAATAAGTCAACGCCGCTAACAAGAGAGCTTGTGTTGTTAAGCTCTTCAATAGTAATTTGAGATGGATCGTAACGCATATCAAACTGAATCCCATATACATCTTCAGAAGTATTGACAGCTAATTTCATATCCTTATTGAAGTTTATACCACTTTGAATAGTAGCAGAAAAGGATAAACTAACTAAAAGAAAAATCGATAATAGTGTGTTTGCTTTTTTCATAATTAAACGCTCCATTTTGTTTTTTAACTACTTAGAAATTAAATCTAATTAGTCAAATAAGCAAGTAATCTGAATCACATTTTTGTAACAAAATATTTCAACAAAGTTATCAAAGATTTGTATCTTGCATTCTTTGAATTCTTCCTCCGATTTTTTTTATTTTTTTTTCTATACCTTCATATCCTCTATCAATATGGTAAATTCTTGATATATAGCTAATGCCTTTAGTAGCAAGAGCTACTAAAATTAATGATGCGCTAGCTCTTATGTCCGTTGACATTACTGGAGCAGGGCTAAGCGAATCTATTTTAGATATGTAAGCAGTATTATCTCTAAAAATAATATCTGCACCAAATCTTACTAGTTCGGAAATGTGTGTAAATCTATCTTTATAAATAGTTTCAATAACAGAAGATTTACCATCTGCCATACACATCAAAGCCATCCATTGTGCTTGTAAATCCGTTGGAAAGCCGGGGTATTCTTGAGTTTTTATAGAAATAGGCTTAATCACACCCTGAAATTTAATTTCTAATGAGCTATTGCCTTCTTTAACATAAGCACCAACTTTTCGTATTTTATCTGTTACAACTTTAAGATGCCTTGGATTGACATTATTAAGCTTTAAATGTCCTTTAGTCATGATTGTAGCTATCATAAAAGTGCCGGCTTCAATTCTATCAGGGATAACGGAATATTCGATGTCTACATTTTCTGATTTTTTCATTGGATAAATTGATAAGTTTTCTGTTCCAACTCCATCTATTTTGACTCCTAATTTAATCATAAAATTACATAAGTCTTCTATCTCAGGCTCACAAGCCGCGTTTTCAATTTCTGTTACACCTTTTGCGGAAGCTGCGGCCATAATAATATTTCCGGTTGCGCCCACACTTTTCTGTTCGAATTTAATTTTATTACCTTCAAGTTTTCCTGAACATAAAATATTACCATCCTTGAGCTTTATTTTAGCTCCCATTTTTTTCAAAGCTTCAATATGAAAATTAACAGGACGAGGTCCCCAAGCACACCCGCCCGGTAACGATACAGATGCCTTACCAAATCTACTCATAAATGGTCCAAGCATGTAAAAAGAAGCCCGCATTGTTTTTACAAGATTGTAAGGAGCAACAGGATTATAGCAATTTATAGTATTTATGTTTAAAATATTTTTTTCGAATTTGATGTCAGCACCAGTTTCTTTGATTAATGAAATCATTGTTCTGGTGTCTTTTAAATTTGGTACATTTTTAATTACATATTTTCCTGGCTTTATAATACATGCAGCCATAATTGGAAGAACTGCATTTTTTGCGCCACTAATTTCTACATCTCCAGATAGAGGAATTCCTCCGTTAATTTTAAACTTATCCATTTGATATTAACTCATTGGCCTGTTTTAGGCTATATTTTGTTATTTTATTTCCACTAAGCATTCTAGCAATTTCTTTCTCATGATCTGATTTGTCCAACACTTCACAATTTGATACCACCCTATGTTCATGCTCTATTTTTTTAACAAATAAATGGTTATCAGACTTTGAAGCAATTTGTGCAAGATGAGAAATTATGACTACCTGTCTACTAACCGATAATTCTTTCAAAAGTATGCCAACCTTATTTGCTGTAGAACCTGAAATACCTGTATCTATTTCATCAAAAATCATAGAGCTTGAGAATTTACTTTTGTCTAATACTAGATTTATTGCGAGCATAATTCTTGATATCTCGCCACCAGAGGCAATATCTTTAATAGGTTTAAATGGCTCACCTTTGTTGGTAACTGCAAAAAATTCACAAATATCTGTTCCATTATCTGCTAATATTTTATTTTTTTCAAGATTTATCTTTATCTCTGCTGAAGGCATATCCATATCTTTAAGAAATTTATTTATATCTTTTGACATAGTCTTTGATTTGGATTTTCTAATTTTAGTAAGTTTAGCAGCTAATGATTGGTATTTATCATTAAGCTCTTCTTGCTTTTTTTTAATTTTTTGAATTTGAGTATCGAAAGTTGGCATGTTTTTTAATTCATTTTTAATTTTACTTTTATAATCATGTGCGGACCTCAAACTTCCACCATACTTTCTTTTAATTTCCTCATACTGATTTACTTTTGCTTCATATATTTCTAAATCCTCAGGATTGTAATAATATTTTTTTTGCAATGAATAAATCTCTGAATCTATATCATTAATTTCAATTATTATATTATTTAATCTATTAACTATTTCATTAAGACTCTTATCAATGCTCGAGTATTTACTAAGTGATGTTTTTAGATGGCTTATTTGATCGGAAGTTGAATTTTCAGAGTATTCGTTATTTTTATTGTAATTATCTAATTCTTTTAAGATATTTTTAGATTGCAACATAACTTTGAATTTTTTAGCGATTTCTAATTCGTTGGAGGTGTCAAGATTAATAGAGTTCAACTCTTTAAGCTGATAGTTATATAAGTCAAACTTATCTCTATAAATATTTTCATTATTTAAAGTATCTTGAAGATCTCTATTGGTGTTATTGAGCTTAATGAAAACTTTTTGAATTGTCATTAAATCATTTGAGTTATTTGAATATTGGTCCAGAAAGTTAATATGCTCTGATGAAACAAGAAGTTTGTTTGAATCATGCTGTTTCTGGAATTGAAACAATTTGCTACTTAAAGATATAATTTCCGATTTAGTAGATTTTTTATCATTTACCAAATAGATAGATTTCTTCTTAAAGTATCTTCTTGAAATTGATAAATTTTCACCTTCAAATTGAAATTGACCTAAGATTTCAAGCTTTTTTTCTTTATTCCGCAAGAAGTTTATACTTAAGTAACCCCCAAAAAGTATATCAATGGCATTAAGTATTAGTGATTTCCCTGAACCAGTTTCTCCAGTGATAACATTAAGACCATCTGTAAATGTAGCCTCGAGTGAATCAATTATAGCAAAATTTTCAATTTTTATTTTTTTTATCATAATAATTAGTTGCTAATATTGAAATAAATATGCCTGTGTACAAACCTAAAAGATTAAATAAGAAATCTAAATGGTCCACAGTCCTTCCAGAAATGTGCTGTACAAAATATTCATCTAAATAAGCAATTGAAAGGACTAATATATAAAATATTTTAAATATATTACTCTTTTTATTTACTGCCAACACTAGCAAATATCCCAATATAAGGTATTCAAAAAAGTGAAATATCTTATCAATTCCAAATTGATGAATTTTTCCAATGAAGCCATGACCAGGAATAGATGATATACTAAATATTAAAATTATATAAAGGAATAAAACGATATTTTTATAAACAGAGTTCATTTAGCGCAATTGGTATTGTTTTAATCAAATCGCTTGGAGACATTGAATACTTTGATTTCTTTCTTGAGAATATTTGACTACAAAATCCATGAACATAGGTTGCTATCATTGTTGAATTATCAACGCCATATCCTCTAGAAAGGAAACCTAATATCATTCCTGCAAGAACATCGCCTGAACCAGCTGATGCAAGTGAACTTTGACCATTATTTATAAATGATATATCACCTTTCGAAGATATAATGATATTTACTGGTCCTTTAATTAGCAACACCCTCGAATCAAGAATGGGTATTATTGATTTACAAAACTCAATAATATCATCTTTTTTAAAATTTGGAAATATCTTTTTTAATTCACCCTCATGAGGTGTCATAATACATTTTTTAGGTAAATCGTCTATTGACATACTCCTGTACAATGGTTCAAATCCAGAAGCGTCTAATACACATTCAGAATTCTCTGATTTAATACAAGCAAGTAAATTTTGGATTAGTTTTGAGGTTGTCTCTAGTTTTCCTAATCCAGGGCCAATTAATACTGGTGATTTTTTTTTAACAAATCCTAATTTCAAAATCTCTTTTAAATCGCTTTCAATTAAATAGTTACCTTTACCAACATAGTTATTTACGGCTCCATCGTTAGAAGAAATTATATTACTTATATTTTGTGGCATAAAAGTCTTAAGATATCCCGCTCCAGTTACAAGTGCAGATTTAATTGACAAAGCAGCAGCGCCTGGATAAGTTTTGGAACCAACTATAGAATTGCATGGTTGATCGTATTTATTCCTTAGTGAATTATCTTGCTTTACAATCTTTTTTATGTCCGAGTGTTCAATCAACTTGGTGCTAAAATTATCTGTATCTGGAAGTCCAATATCAAGAATTTTTGTTCTTGAAAAATTTTTTTTTCCAAAATTAATTATATCTGAATATTTGTAATTTCCCATTGATAAGATGAATTTTGGTTCAACAAATGTATCGGAAATATTTTTTCCAGAATCGCAATGAATTCCAGACGGAATATCTAAAGAAATAACATTTTTATTTTTAATTAAATTAATAATTTTTTTATATTTTCCGATTACACCTTTATTTAGACCAATACCAAAAATACCATCAATGTACCAATCATAAGATTTAAAAATATTAATTTCAGTTGTAAGCAAAGTTTCTTCAAAAGAAATATTATATTGATTCATCACTTTTTTTGATTTAGCATAATCGAAAATATATAAATCTACCTTAACACCATATTCTTTCATATAATGGTACATAATAATAGCATCTGCTCCATTATTACCTTTACCAGCAAGAACCAGTGTTTTTTTATTAAAAGGATTATTAATTTTTTCTAAAAAAAATTGTGCAGATAGCTTACCTGCATTATCCATTAATTTTTCAAATGAAATAAATTTACTTTGAATAGCAAATTCATCAAGTTTCTTTGCTTCATATTTTGATAGTACATTAAAGCTCATTATATATCAATTAAAGCAATTGCAGTAGCATGTTTAGTTGTATGAGAAATTGACAAAGATATATATTTATATTCATTTGTATTTAATTTCATTATTCGGACATATGGCTCGCCATTTTTTTTATTTAGAATTTCAATATCTTTTGGAAAAATATTACTACCAATCATAGCTGAACAAAGAGCTTTCTTTACTGCTTCCTTGGAAGAAAATTTACCAGATAAATGAATAATTTTATTTTTTTTGTTGATTACATTTTTAATTTCTGCATCAGAAAAAATTTTTTTAAGAAAATGATTATCGAATTTTATAAAAATTTTTTTAATTCTGTCAATTTCGACTATATCATTGCCAACAAAAATCATTTTTGATTTACAGTTTTAACGTAGTCAACAATCTCACTTATATCATTAAGAATAATATCCGCATCAACTTTCTTAAGCTTATTTGATGAATTTCCATATTTAGCAAAAGCAGTTTTCATACCAACGCGTTGAGCGCCGTAAATATCTTTCTCAGGCCAATCACCAACCATAATGCTTTCATGGGGTTTAATTTTAAAATGATTTAGTATCATTTCAAATGGTATTTTAGATGGTTTTTTATATCCTGAATCATCAAAGGTTATAACACTATCAAAAATATCATGAAAATTAACAGAATACAACCTTGTCCAAGCTTCTCTTTTTGGAGCATCAGTTATAAGTCCAAGCTTTAAACCAAGTTTAGAAATATCAATTAGTGTTTTATTAGAATTTGGATAAGCAATTAAAGCTTCTTCTTTTGCTCTTCTGTATGATACTATTCCCGCAGCAAGTATTTTGTAGTCAATCTTATTACATTCACTTTTAATAAATTGATTTAGAACTTCCTGATATTCATATCCTTGTTGGTCATAAATATTGTATATTTTTTTTTTTGCTTCTTCAAAAGGTAATTTTAAACCTGATTCAATCATACCTGTAACTGCAGCTTTCACAGCTTGATTTTTCATATGCATGAAATCTATCAAAGTATTATCTAAATCAAAAATTACAGCTTTTATCATAAGACTATGATTAATTAAGTTCTTTTTTAATTAAATCAATTTCGTACTGAGCAATTTTTCTCCATTTACTCGATTTCTTTGCATTTTTAAAAGCTTCCATAGCAGCAATTCTATTACCAAGACCTTTTTCTGCAACGCCAAGTTCATAATACGCATCTGGATAACTTCTCTTAACTTTTATACAATCTTTAGCATACTTTTTTGCTAAATCAAATTTTAATAAGTTATTATATACAGATGATAATCTTGCCATAACTTTATAATTTCTCCGATCATATGTTATAGCCTGCTCATAATAATATAAGGCTTTTGTATATTCTTTAGAATTACCGCTATCGGCAATATTTTGAAAGATTACTCCAATAGTCTCGTATGCTTTCGCATAATCTTTTTTTAAATCTATTGCTTTTTCTAGATACTCCAAGGATTTTTCAATATTATTTTCACTAAAATAAATTTGACCAACAGCTAAATATGCTTTTTCATAATCTTGATTAACATCAATAGCTTTGAGATAATTTTGGAGAGCCAGTTCTCTCTTGTCTAATCTTTTCTGAACGTCACCAATAAGTTTGAATGCTTCGAAATGAGTGTCATCTAAACTTAATAGTTGATTTAATATTTTTTCAGATTCAGAATATTCTTTTAGAAAAAATAAGGCTTTTGAAATTTTGAATTGTAACGCAATTTTCTTTTGAAAATCTATCTCGGTTTCATTACTACTCAAATTATTAAATGCAAACATATACTGATTTTTTGCACTACTAAAATCTCTCATAGAGTAATATTCATCTCCATCTGAAATGAACTTACCGATTATAAAATTCATAGATAATCTGTATTTTTCTCTGAAAGGATTAATTTGAACTGCTTTCTTAAATGAAGAGAGTGCACTTTCATAGTTTTCTTCTTGCTGATGCAACTTGCCTATACTATAATCTACTAATCCACAATTTGCGAAGTTTAATGCTTTCAAATCATCAACTGCACCCAAATAGTCTCCTCCCTCTTGGTATTTCTTTAAAGCTATCTCAATATCTTTACGCATTCTTACAATTCTATCCCATTCATCTCTATAAGATTTAATATCTTCTAAAGATATTGCTTTTTTAAGGTATTTGATAGACTTGTCAAAATCATCTATTTTTAAAGCTATTTCAGATGCGGACTTATAAAAAGTATGATCAAGCTTTATACTTTTTTTAATGGCATCATCAGCCAAGTCAATAACTTTAAGATAATCTCCATTACTTTTTAGAATGAATAGGCTATCCGAGTAATTATTAGTAAAGATATATCCAATTAACAAAAAAATTATAATTTTCATATACATGACTCCGTTTTGTGCTGAAGGCGGGACTTGAACCCGCACGAGATTTCTCTCACTGCCCCCTCAAGACAGCGTGTCTACCAGTTCCACCACTTCAGCAGTTATTAGTTCAAATATGATAAAACAATAGCTATGGTCATATACAGAAATGCCAAGCCAACTGTTATACGTACTAAGAGTTTATCTGCTTCGGCAGAACCGAGAGCAGAGTTAAGAGCAGTATTACCTGCCATTCCAGCTCCCATTCCTGATTTACTACTTTGAATTAAAATTATACCGACTAACATAATGCATATCAGTATGAAAACTACTAGAAAAAAATAAAACATATTGTTATCCTTTATTTGTTTTAATTAAATCCCAAAAATCATCAGGATTTAAAGAAGCACCCCCAATTAAAAAACCATCTAAACTGCTAATATTAATAATACATGATAAGTTACTCATATTAACACTTCCTCCATACAAAATATAAAATTGATCATTATTATAACCTAACTTATTCATTTGAAATTTAATTTCAGTATTTACATCTGATATATCATCATTATTCGCTGCTTTTCCAGTTCCAATAGCCCATACAGGCTCATATGCAATCAAAATTCTTTTAAAGGTTTTAATATTTTTTAAGCCTTTTTGTATTTGTTTTTTTATAACATTTTGTGTCTCTTTATTTTCTTTTTCAATTAAAGTTTCTCCAACGCACAAGATAGGATTTATATCATTCGAAATAAGTTCTTTAATTTTATGATTTATCTGTTCATCAGTTTCATTGAAAAGTAATCGCCTCTCTGAATGACCAACTATACAATATCTAGCCCCTGCATGATGTATCATTCTTGCTGATATTTCTCCGGTGTTATTGAGATTTGTAAAATGACTAATATTTTGAGAACCAACCATAATACTGTTTAAATTATTTTTTTTAAGATATTTTACAAAATCAATAATATCTATAAAAGATGGACAAAAAATTACTTTTTTATCTTTATCATCTCTATACAAAGTGACAAATCTTTTAACAAAGTTTTTAAAATCACCACTTGCATTGTTCATTTTCCAATTTGCTACAAATATCAACTACACATCCTCCATTGATTTAATCGCCGGTAAAACTTCACCAGAAAGTAAACTAAGACAGGAACCACCTCCTGTTGAAACATGAGTAAATTCATTAAATTCCTCTCTTTCAAGTAAAGAGCTGGTATCCCCTCCGCCAAGTATGCTGATTAAACCATTTTTTGTATACTTTTTTAACAATTCGATTATCTTAAATGTTCCTTTAGAAAATTCTTTTTTTTCTACTATACCCATTGGCCCGTTCCAAATCACACAGCTGGCATCTTTAATAATACTATTAAACTCTATCAATGTTTGAGAACCGATATCTGCAGCTATATCAAAGTCATTAATTTCATATACTTTTCTAGTTACTCCTTTAGGTTTGAAAACACTCTTTGAACAAATCAAATCACAAGGCAAAACTATTTTTTTATTTTTCGATAGTATACTTTTTGCAATCTCTGTTGACTTCGATTCTATAAGAGATTTGCCTACTTTGAGTCCCTTTGCCAACAAAAAATTATTAGCCATCGCTCCTCCAATCAAAATTTTATCCGCTATAGACTCAAATCTATCAATAATTTTGATTTTATCAGATATTTTAGAACCGCCAAGAATTAAAATAATCTTTTTTTGTTGACTGAAAAAATTTGATGATAAATATTTGAGTTCTTTTGCAAATAAAAACCCAAAATACTTATTATCAAAAAATTTTGAAACACCAACGTTTGATGCGTGATTCCTGTGAGCTGTACCAAAAGCATCATTAATAAAGATATCTGCATGTCTAGATAATTGTTTACTAAAGTGTAAATCACATTGTTTTTCTTCTTCATGAAATCTTAAATTTTCTAAAACATGGACTTCTCCCGAATTCATGTTATTTGAAACATTTAGCGCCTCACTTGAAATACAATCATTACTAAAAAATACTTTGGTATTTAATCGTGATTTTAAATATAAATAAACTTTATAAAGTGAGAAAGCACTCTCTTTAGCTTTTGGCCTTCCTATGTGCGAAGCTAATACAATTTTTGCTCCATGATTAATACAAAAATTTATTGTCTCAAGCGATGAATCTAATCTAAAAGTATTTATGATTTCACCATTTTTCATTGGGACATTGAAATCTGCTCTTATTAAAACGGTTTTATTTTTAACGTTTACATTCAAAAGATCATTCATGTTCTTTAACCTGGAGGCCAATTAAGTTTCTTGCCTGCAATCATATGCATATGTAGATGATAGACTGTCTGTCCGCCATTTTCATTACAATTAATTACTAATCTATATCCATCTTTTGCAATTTTCTTTTTTTTAGCGATATCTCTTGCGACAATAAACATTTTACCAATTAAATTAGAATCGTCTTCTGAGATTTCATTTATAGATCTTATCTTTTTTTTAGGAATAATTAGAAAATGAATCGGAGCGCAGGGATTTGCATCCTCAAAAGCCAAAATATGGTCATCCTCAAAAATAATATTTGAATTTAACTCTTTATTGATAATTTTTGTAAAAATCGTATCCAATTGTATTAATTGATTATTTTTCTAACTCTTCAAAATCTGCATCTTGAACAAATTCAGTATCAATATTAATTTTCTTATTTCGAATATTTTTATTTTTGATATCTTTTTTTCTAAAAGCAAATTTAATAGTTTGTAATAGTTTTATTAAAATAATTAATAACGCGAAAAAGATAGTTAGTTTAACTAACACTTTAATTAACCTATACTATGTTGAGGATTAAAAAACTTTGTTCCAGAGAACGGAGTTTTAACAACTTCTAGAATTTGATTCAAATCATTTTGATTGTCAACAAAATCAATATTATTTGTATTAATAACTAATAAATTTCCCTTATCATACCTTAAAAAAAACTGATTATAAACATCATTAAGTTGAGAAAGGTATTCCCAGTCAATGTCTCGCTCATAAGACCTTCCTCTTTTACTTATATTATCCATTAATCTATCGACATCTGATTGTAAAAAAATTACTAAATCAGGATATGTTACATTTTTTTCAAATATCGTAGCAAGCTTTTGATATAAAATCATCTCATTATCATCTAAACTTGTTTGAGCGAACAACTTATCTTTAGCAAACATATAATCCGAAACAATTTTATCAGAAAACAAATTAACTTGCTGAAGTTGAATCTGTTGGTAATACCTTGAAATTAAAAAGTTAATTTGTGTTTGAAATGCCCATCTTTTAGGATCTTTATAAAATTCTGTGAGAAAAGGATTGTCTTCAAATTCTTCTAAAACTAATCTCCCTTGTATATGATTTGCAAGTATTCGAGCAAGACTAGTTTTCCCTACCCCAATTGTGCCCTCAACAGCTATATGATATATCTTTTTCATTTATATTGTATTTACACTTTCTAATTTTATCACATTTTTTTCTTAAATCTGTTATTAAATCTTTAATTTTTTTTCCACTTCCAGGCATACTGATGTTACCTTTAAGCTCAAAAATTGGCACTAGAACGAATTTTCTATCAAAAATACCTAAATGAGGTATTCTTAAAGCCTCACTTTCTATTGATTCTTCTCCATACAGCAATATATCAATATCAATTTTTCTGGGTTGATTTCTTTTAGAATTCTTAGTTCTTCCAAGTTCAAACTCCAAAGATTGTGTAACTTTAAGTAGTGTATGTGGTTCAATAGTTGTTTCAATTTCAACAACACAATTAATGAAATTTTTCTGATCAAGATTATACATTGGTGAAGTCTCATAAAGTGAAGATGATCCAATCAAATAAATGTTATCAGTATTTTTTATTAACTTAATACAGCTCATAATTCGTTCTTTCCTAGGGGATATATTTGAACCTAAAGATAATAATACTTTTTTACTTTTCATTTGAATTGTGCTCTACTTCTACATAAGGGACATTCATACCTATTGGATTAAATTTTCTAATTCTAATACAAATATTGTCTAATATTAAATTACCATTAATGTTTTTTTTCTCATAATAACTATTAATACTATAAGCAGTTTTTATTGCTAATTCCTCTAAAAGATTATAGTTATTTAGATTAAATTCTTTCCTCACAATATCTACAATTTCAGCGTAATCAATAGTTGTCTTTAAATTGTCACTGCCTCTTAATGACTTGTGTCTTGACAAAAGAATTTTAATGGATATATCAAATTCTTGACCCTTAGATTTTTCTTGTTGATAGCATCCATGATATCCATAAATTTTGATATTAGGTATTCTTATTGTTAATCTATCACTCATAATTTTTGCATTTCAACAAATACTTCGTTTCCAATCCTTGGCTTAATAGAATCAGGATTAGGATTAAAATTTATAATTTTGAATTTTTCTTCAAACATTGGCAGTACTGTATCAATATTGACATAAAAAGGCGGGCCAGAAGATTCTCTAGTTGGTTTTTTAGTTGGAAAAAAAAGAGCTAAGCACACAGCTTTTTTGTACA
>MDTD01178202.1_pt1 | contig 14588 bp, 15 predicted proteins | sample 811221 | NCBI WGS metagenome assembly MDTD01 (sample SAMN05326646, study PRJNA326480) | marine metagenome | isolation source: seawater | place: Pacific Ocean: South West | collected 2011
GGAACCATTTCAGAAAGAAGATTTTAAACAAATTTTTGATATTATGGAAGGAAGCCCAGTTACAATTAGGCTGCTGGACCCTCCTCTTCATGAATTTTTACCTAAACCAGAGGAGAACCTAAGCGAACTATCAAATTCCACTGCCATTTCAGAGGAAGAACTTAGTTTAAGAATAGAACAATTGAAGGAGTTAAATCCTATGCTTGGTCATAGAGGAGCTAGATTAGGCATTACTTTTCCAGAGATTTATCAAATGCAAAGTAAAGCAATTTTTGAAGCTGCAATTGAAATTGAGCAAGAAAAAGGAAAAAAAGCAAATATAGAAATCATGATCCCACTAATATTTTCTGCAAAAGAACTATTGTTAATAAAAAATTATATTAATGAGATTTATGATGAATTACAGAATAAGCATAATAAAGTTCCTAAATATATTCTAGGTACTATGATAGAGTTGCCTAGGGCCGCTTTGGTAGCTAATGATATAGCTAAAGTTGCTGATTTTTTTAGTTTTGGAACCAATGATCTAACCCAGACAACTTATGGTATAAGTAGAGATGATTCTAGTCGATTTTTGGACACGTATCTTGAAAAAAATATCTTAGATATAGATCCTTTTGTTTCTATAGATATTTCTGGTGTTGGTAATTTAATTGATATTGCATCAGAAAAGGCAAAAAATGTTAATAAAAATATCAAACTGGGAATATGTGGTGAACACGGAGGAGACCCAAATTCGGTTTATTTTTGTAATTCTCTAGGATTACATTATGTATCATGCTCACCTTTTAGGATACCCATTGCTAGATTAGCAGCAGCACAGGCATGTATATTAAAAAATTAATTTATCACTACTTTAGACATGGGAGGTATCTTGTAAAACTTTTCATTAAGAACATCTATTTCTGTTTTGACTAATGCCATACCATGTTTACCTAAATGAGATTTCATAACTCCAATTTTCTTTTCCAGATATTTAAGTTCAGTATTAAAAGCCGGAAAATTTCCCTCTAAAAGGTTTAAAAGTGTAAGTTTATACTTTTGTTTTCCTCTGTATTTCTGCCTAGCAGTATTTTCTTGACCAACATAGCATCCTTTATCAAACGATATTGCATTAATTTCATCAAATCTAAACTGCAATATAAAGCTTTTGTTCCTTTCTAAGTCAAAGTTAGAATTAGGAATTAGTCTTTTTATTCTCTCCTGTTCTATTTCTAGTTTATAGGATTGTTTATGTAAATTTAGTGGTTTTTGATTATCACCATGTTTAATCCATAATCTTACTAAGAAACTTTTATCTCTAGGATCCTTGAAACTTTCAAAAATTTCTAAGGTATTATGTTTTTTTGTCAAAAGTTTATCTTTGAAATAAGCAAAATCTTTTTTCAAGCAAACAAAGGTTTTTAAATTATTTTCTTCTTGTATATCAAATTGTTTTCTAAGGTCATATTGATTAAGCAAGTTTTTAAAGTTTGTTATTTCATTATTATTTATTTCCACATAAAAGGAATTGTTTTTCTTAACTAAAAAAAAATCATTTAGAAATTTTCCTTGAGGAGTCAATACGCAAGTATAAATAGATTTTTCTTGTTCTAATTTTGTAATATCGTTTGTTATTAGATTTTGCAAAAAATCATCAATTTTTTTTCCTGAAACTTTTAAAATTTTTGTATTATTATCATTCATATGTAAAAATTAATTATGCGTATTACCTTTATAGATAAAGTAACTAATATTACTTCAAAATCGCTTGATTATAAAGCAATTGATTCCAATCAAAAAAAAATTATTTTTTTTGCAAAAGAATTGGTTAAAAGAAATCATATTGTAACCGTAATTAACCAAAATCAGCGAAACATAAATCAAGACGGAATTTGTTGGACTTACCTTAAAGAAGCAAAAAATATATCTTCGGATATATTGATTGCTATTCAAGATCCTTGGCTATTAGATAATAATTTTGATGTAAAGAAAAAAATTCTGTGGCTGGTTGGGACATATTCTTCTTCAGATTACAAAGATTTATTATTGTTGCTCCTGAAGAAAGATTGTAAAATAATCTATGATAATCACTTCCTCATTGACATATTACCTCATAACTTTAGAGTTGTTCCAAAATATTTCTTAGGAAATGGAGTAAGTGAAAATTATTTTAACGTTATTCCTCGTAAATCTGGAGATTGTAATGCATTAGTTACTACTCATCCTCTCAGAGGTTTAGATTGGTTGATAGATGTATGGAGTAAATTTATACATAATAAAATACCCTGGGCAGAGCTTCATGTTTATTCAAAATTACTTAGTAGAGGAGGTTGGTCTAAAAATACTAAAATAAATAACTTGAAATTGAAATTGTATTCATTTAGAAATAATGGGATAATCATAAAAGAACCTCTTCCATGCAATAATTTTTTAAGAGTCTTACCTCAGTATAAAGTGCATTTAAACCCTTCAAATTACAATGACACGTCAATTTTAACATTATTAGAAAGTCAAGCAGCTGGAATTCCAATTATTTCAAGAACAAGTAATATCATATACAATTCAATTTTTGATAACGAAACCGGTTATATAACTGATAATAAAGAAAAGTTTTCTCTTAAAACGGTAAATTTGTTATCTGACGGCAAATTATTTAATCAAATAAGTCGTAATGCAAAATTAAATACTAATATTAAACCCTGGAAAGAAATTTGTGATAATTTTGAAAGGTTTTTTTTATGAACATTTTATTTATTGGTAATTCACGTTTAGGAGACGCTATACTTTCTACAGGAGTATTAGATTTATTTAATAAAAACAATAACAAAATTACTATTGTGTGCAGTTCATTATCAAAAGAAATCTATAAAGGTTTTACATCTGTGAAAAAAATTATAGTAATAAAAAAAAGAAAAAAAAGCCTTCATTGGATAGATGTATATAAAGAATTGGAGAAATTAAAATGGGATATAGTAGTAGATCTAAGGAATACTATACTTTCTAGAATAATAAGAAAGCGAAAAATCTACAGATATAGCAGAGCAAGCATGGATAAACATTTGTTATTAGATCTTAAAAGTTTAATGAAGTCAGAAAAAATACTTATACCAAAAATTTATACTACCTCTGAACATATAAAAAGAGCAAAATCATTTATTAAAAAAATTTCCCCTGAAAATAAAATTTTAGCAGTTGCTCCAGTAACTAATTGGAAAAGAAAGAATTGGCCTTTAAATAATTATAAGACTTTAATATCAAAAATAATCAAAAATAGAAAGAAATACAATATTTCAGATATTTTTATACTAGGTAGTCCCGCAGAAAATTACCTTTGTGAACAGTTAAAATCAAAAATAAATTATGGAAAAGTATACAATTTAGCTGGTAATAACGATATTCTTACTACCTATGAATTATTAAAATCTTGTAAAATTTTTATAGGCAATGACTCTGGACTAACTCATTTAGCTGCGGCAACAAATAATAAAACCTTGGCTTTATTCGGGCCTAGTAAAAATGAAAGATACAAACCTTGGGGCAAAAATTCCTATTTTGTAAGAACAAAAGAGTCTTATGCAGAATTGGTTGAACATTCGAAATATAATAGATTTGAAGAGTCCTCTTTAATGGATGGATTGTCTGTAGTTAAAGTTCTGAAAAAGTTTGATGAAGTTATGAAATAATAATGGTTTAATCTGTTATTACTATTTTTTGCGCTTTTTTTTGCAAAGGAGGTGTTTTTTTTAAGTCTATACATAGCATACCATTTTTTAAACTAGCGCCTGATATTTTTATGTTCTCAGCCAACTGATATTTTTTTTCAAATGCACGATTTGCTATACCTCTGTAAAGATATTGAATTTTCTCATCATTTTTGATTCCTTTGCTTGTAATTCTTAGTTCCATTTCCTCAAGAGTTATTTCTATATCTTCCGCTACAAAACCAGCAAGAGCTAAAGAAATTCTATAGTTATCTTCAGAGATTTTCAAAATATTATAAGGTGGATAGCTTGAGACTTGAGATTTGTTTGAAAATTCTTCTAGAAATCTGTTCAGATGATCAAAACCAATCGATGTATGAAATAGTTGACTAAGGTCTAGCTTCATATTTTCTCAATATTAAAAGGTATTATGTAACCTCATTTATAAATATTATCCTTATCGGGAAAGTTACCTGATATAACGTCCTTAGAATACTTTTTAACTGCATCATCAACATTTTTTGTAAGATTAGCATATTTTTTTACAAATTTAGGAGTAAATTTATTGTAGAGTCCTAACAGGTCATCTGTTACTAATATTTGACCATCACAGTATCTACCAGCTCCAATTCCAATCGTAGGTATTGATAAATTTTTTGTAATTTTTCTTCCTAAATTTTCTGTAACTGCTTCTACAACACATGCAAATGCTCCAGCTTTTTGTATGCTTTTAGCATCATTAATTATTTTTTTTTCCTCATTCTGAGATTTTCCTTTAACTGAAAACTTTCCAGTAGATTGTATTCTTTGAGGCAATAACCCTATGTGTCCTATAACAGGTATACCTCTGTCTACTAAAAATTTAATAGTTTCAGCTAGTTCTATGCCACCCTCAATCTTAACTGCATTGGCTTCTGTTTTCGAAATTAATTTAGCAGCAGTTGCAAATGCTTTTTCTTTGCTGGACTCATAAGTTCCAAATGGAAGATCTATTGCCACTAAAGATTTTTTAGTAGTTTTCACAACAGCTTTACCATGATCAATCATCATTCTCAGTGAAACTTTAATAGTATTTTCAAAGCCATAAATAATCATTCCTAACGAATCTCCGACAAGTAAAATATCAGCGTACTTATCAAAAATTGAAGAAAATTGAGCGGAATAGCAAGTCATAGCCACTATATTGGACTTTCCTTTCTTGGAGGTTATATCTAAAATTATATTTCTTCTATCCATGTAAAAAAGTAAATCTAAGTAATTAGTAACATAGTTAGTTGAGATTTTTAAGCGAATATTTAAATTACTTTAATATGTTTTGATAGAATAATAATTATTCTTAATGAGATTGACTTTCATTATCACATGTTATAAATTTTATAAGGGAGAGAAAATGTACGTTTGTATCTGCAACAATTTAACTAGTAAAAAAATACAGGAAGCAATTAAAAAAGGAGTCTGCGACTATAGAAATGTTTATTCATTTTATAATTGTGTTCCAAAATGTGGAAAATGTTTAGAAGTTATGAGTGAGATTGTTAACGACAAAGAAAATATTATTGATATACCTAATTGTTAACATTTAAGAATTTAGACAAAAATATTTTTATTTCTATCTTGATCTAAGTATTTAGCACTATTAATAGTAAAGTCTTCATTGAATTTAATAAATAAAGGATTTCCGGTAGGTATTTCTAAGTTATTAATTTTAGTATTATCTATTTTAATTAATTTTTTACACAAAGCTCGCAAAGAATTTCCGTGTGCAACCACTAAAACATTTTGATTTTGTTTCAATAAGGGAAGTATTTTTTTTTCAAAGTAAGGAATTACCCTATTGTAAGTATCCTTTAATGATTCAGTAAGAGGAATACTACCAGAAGGAATTCTATAGTTTGACTTGCTAAAAGCTTGAAGAAAATTACTGTCTAATTCTATTTCAGGAGGAGCTGTTTCCCATGATCTTCTATATTTATTAAATAATTTTTCACCAACCTTTTTTTTTGTTTCCTCTTTATTGAGACCAGTTAGAGATCCGTAATGTCTCTCGTTTAGTTCCCAAGCCTCTTCTAAACAAAGATTTTCTTTATCAATAAAAGTGCAAATAATTTCAGCTGTTTTTTTTGCCCTCTGCAGTAATGATGTAAATACGAAGTTTAATGATATATCTAATTCTTTTATAAAAAAACCAGATTTTCTTGCCTCTTGTTTTCCTTTTTCAGATAAAACAGCATCTACCCAGCCAGTAAATTTATTCTTGGCATTCCACTCACTTTGTCCATGCCTTACTAAAATCAAGTTGCTCATTTTATTCCTTTTCAAATACTTTAGATAGATTAAAAAAATAAACCATATCAAAAATCAACCCGTATATAAGAAAATATATCATTTTTTTTTAAATCTGATACAATATTACTTTTAGGAGATTAAAATGCGGGGAAACGAGAAGGTGATATCTCACCTTAATCAAGTACTAAAAAATGAACTAACTGCTATCAACCAGTACTTTTTACATTCCAAAATGTTTAAAGATTGGGGATACACAAAACTAGCAGATTACGAGTATAAAGAGTCAATAGATGAGATGAAGCATGCAGACCAAATTATTAACAGGATTCTTTTTTTAGATGGATTACCTAATGTTCAAGACATGCACAAAGTAATGATTGGAGAGGAGCCTGTAGAATGCTTAAATTGTGATTTAAAACTCGAAGATAAGGCCTTAGATGACCTAAAAGAGGCTATAACTGATTGTGAAAAGTTCAAGGACTATGTATCTAGAGATTTATTTAGAAGCATTTTGGATAGTGAAGAAGAACATGTTGATGTTATTGAAACACATCTAGGTCTTGTAGATAAAGTAGGAAAAGAAAACTGGTTACAAAGTCAAATTTAGGTTACTATAAGATGCATGAAAGGATCATTTTCTAGTACTGAATCATACATTGCAACTGGCGATCTAGTAGAGGCAGTTAATGCTAGTATAGTTTTAGAAAAGCCACTCTTAATAAAAGGAGAACCAGGCACTGGAAAGACTATGCTTGCAAGTGAAGTTGCTAAAAAAATTAAAACTGATTTAATACAATGGAATATCAAGTCAACTACTAAAGCGCAGCAGGGTTTGTATGAGTATGATGCAGTATCAAGACTTAGAGATTCGCAATTAGGAAGAGAAAAAGTTCATGACATCAAAAATTATATAAAAAAAGGTGTTCTGTGGAATGCTTTTGAAAGTAAAAAAAAACCTATTTTGCTTATAGACGAAATAGATAAAGCAGACATCGAATTTCCAAATGATCTCCTATTAGAACTTGATAAGATGGAATTTTTTGTTTATGAAATTTCAAAGACGATTGTTGCCAAACAGAGACCAATAGTAATAATAACTTCTAACAATGAAAAAGATTTGCCCGATGCTTTTTTGAGAAGATGTTTCTTTCATTTTATAAAATTTCCAAATGAGAAAACTTTATCAGAAATTGTTAAAGTACATTTTCCTCAAATAAAGAAAAACATCCTAAATGCTGCATTAAATTCTTTTATAGATGTTAGAGAAACTCCTGGTTTAAAGAAAAAGCCCTCAACATCGGAATTGATAGATTGGATAAAACTTATATTATCTGATGACTTATCTTATGAAGATATTTCCAAAAAAGATAATAAATCTATATTACCACCTCTTTATGGAGCTTTATTAAAAAATGAAGCTGATGTTGAGCTATTTCAAAAAATTGCATTTATGAGTAGAAGAGAAAATTAGTGTTTTTAAGGTTGTTCAAAACCTTAAGGCATTTTGGGGTCCCAGTTTCCCTTAGAGAATATATAACTTTATTAGAAGGCGTTGATAAAGGACTTTGCAATAAAAATAATAATGTGAAAGACTTTTATAACTTTGCAAGATTATGTTTAGTTAAAGACGAAAAATATTTTGATAAATTTGATAAAGCATTTAAAGATTTTTATGAAAGTAATAATTCTCTTATAGATATTTCTGCAAAAGTTCCCCAAGACTGGGTGCTAAATGAAATAAAGAAATTTTTTACTGAAGAAATGAAAATGGATGTAAAAAACAACAAAAAATGGCAAGAAATATTAGATGAGTTCAAGAAAAAATTAGAGGAACAAAAAAAAAAACATACGGGAGGAAACAAATGGATTGGTACTTCTGGAACGTCTATGTATGGAAATTCAGGGTATAACCCAAAAGGTATAAGAGTTGGAGGTAAGTCAGGAAATAAGACTGCTATTAAAATTTGGGACAAGAGAGAGTATAGGGATCTAGATGATCAAGCTACAGTAAACTCCAGAAATTTAAAGGTGGCATTGAGAAGGTTAAGAAAATTTGTAAGAGATGGTTTTAATGAAGAGTTTGATTTAGATGATACTATATCTTCTACAGCAAAGAACTCTGGTCTACTTGACATTAAATTTCGACCAGCAAAAAAAAATAAGGTAAGAGTTTTGCTACTCATCGACATTGGGGGTTCAATGGATGACCATGCAGAGAGCTGTGAGCAACTTTTTTCTGCAGCAAAATCAGAATTTAAAAGCCTAGATTATTTCTATTTTCATAACTGTATATACGAAAGACTCTGGAAAGTTAATAGAAGGAGAGAAGATAATTATATAGCGACTGACGATATTTTAAGAAAATATAATAATAAAACCAAAGTTATACTGATAGGGGATGCTTTGATGTCTCCGTATGAAATAACTTATCCTGGTGGGAGTATTGAACACTGGAATGATTTACCTGGAAATGTTTGGTTAGAAAAGTTAAAAAATCATTTTGAAAAAATTATATGGCTTAATCCAGAAGAAAAAAATAACTGGAATTATTCTCAATCTACTCAGATAATCAAAGAATTGTTTGATAATAAAATGTTTCAACTTAATTTAAAAGATATGGAACAAGCAATAAAGGAATTAGCTAAATAAAAAAGGTGTTCATATGAAATTAGATAATAAAGTAGCAATAGTTACTGGAGGTGCCTCCGGATTTGGTAAAGGGATAGTAGAGAAATTTGTTAAAGAGGGAGCAAAGGTTGTTGTTGCTGATACAAATTACGAGTTGGCTTTAAAGCTGGCAAATAAATATTCTCCAGAAAAATTTTTATCAATCAAAATAGATATTTCAAAAAAAGAAGATGTGCAAAGAATGTTAAATGACACTATTTCTTATTTTGGTAAGCTAGATATTTTAGTTCAAAATGCTGCTATAGGAATGAAACCTACACCGCTAGTTGATACTTCTGAAGATTTATTTGATAAAATTTTTAATATTAATGTAAAATCTATTTTTATGGGAGCTAAGTACTCCATTCCTATATTTAAAAAGCAAGGTCATGGCGGAGTAATACTAAACATTATATCAACAGCAGCAATTAGACCAAGGCCTGGTCTTACCATTTATAATTCTTCCAAAGGAGCCTTAATACCAATGACAAAAGCTCTAGCTTTAGAAACAGCTGAATTTAAGATCCGAGTCAATGGCTTATGTCCTGTAGCAGGTGAGACGCCAATGCTTAAAGATTTTTTAGGAGATGATAACCCCTCTAATAATCACAAAAAATTTATTTCTACTGTTCCTTTAGGAAGATTGGCAGAGCCAGAAGATATAGCCAATGCTAGCCTATTTTTATGCTCAGAAGACTCAAAATTCATTACAGGAGTGATGTTAGAAGTTGACGGTGGAAGAACTATCTAAAAAAAAACAACCTTAATTTTGAAAAAAAGGGTTGCCGAATGCTACTAAGTGCATTATTTTAGTAATAGTTTTAAATTTATAACACTCACAGTTGGGAGGATATTATGACTGTACTTACGGTTAATGGTGTTAGTCAGGTTGTTGATGCACCTGCTGATACAAGGTTACTTTGGGTAATTCGTGAACATTTAAGATTGACTGGAACTAAATTTGGTTGTGGTTTAGGCTTGTGCGGAGCATGCACAGTGCATCTAAACGGGGAAGCCGTTCGTTCTTGTCAAATCGAGATAGGCGATGCGGAAGGTGCAAAAATTACAACCATTGAAGGATTAAATGGAGGTCAAGGAGGGCACCCAGTACAACAAGCATGGCTTGAACTTCAGGTTCCACAATGTGGTTACTGTCAATCAGGTCAAATGATGAACGCGGCAGCTTTTTTAGCTTCTAATCCATCACCATCAGATGATGAAATTATAGAAGCACAACAGGGTAACATTTGTAGATGTATTACTTATACCAGAATTAAATCTGCTATAAGAAGAGCATCAGATATATTGCAGGGAGCATAATTATGACTAAACATATTAAGAAATTTGGAAATCTTTCAAGAAGAGAGGTACTAGTCGGTTCCGCTGCAGGTGCCGGGTTAGTTATCGGCTATTCAGTTTTACCACATGCCGTTGATAGCGCTTCTAAAGCTATTGCTGCAGGCAATTGGGATCATCAACAATATTTAACTATGGATACTGATGGAAAAGCTTATGTATATGTAACTAAGTGTGAAATAGGTCAACACATTGGAACAGCATTAGCTCAAGCAGTAGCTGAAGAACTTGAGATCAATTGGGATGACGTCAATGTTATTTATCCAGACTCGCATGCCAAATGGGGACTTATGATTACAGGCGGTTCATGGTCTGTTAACTGGACTTTTGACAGAAATTCTAGAATAGGTGCTTCAGCAAGAATAGCTCTCACAGAAGCAGGAGCTAAGCTGATGAACGTAGATGCGAAGAATTGTGTAGCTAAGAATAGCACTATTCACAGCAATGATGGTAAATCTATTACATATAAAGAAATTTTGAGTCAAACAACTATAGATAGAACTTTTAGTGAAGATGAAATGAAAGCTATCAAACTAAAAAGCTTTGGTGAATACAATGTAGTTGGAAAATCTAAGTTACCTTTTGATTTACCCGCTAAGCTTGACGGAAGTGCTAAATATGGTAGTGATGTTTTTGTACCAGATATGGTTTATGCTATACCAGTGCTAAATCCAGTAAGATGGGGAGCTATTCCTAATTCAGTAGATGAAACAGATGCCAAGAAGATTGATGGATATGTAGGAGCCTATGTTGAGAAAAATGGTTTTGCAAAAATAAATACTGGGTATGTTGTTGCTTTAGGTGAGACCATTTGGGCAGCAATGAATGCAGCAAAAGCCTTGAAGATTGATTGGGATTTAGGGGAAAATAAGAATATTTCCTCCAAAGATATCAGAGATGAGTCAATCAGGCTTCAAAAAGATCCTGATTCTGGATTTTTATGGGTTTTAGAAGGAGATACTGACAAAGCTATTAAAAATGCTCAGACTAAACATACCGCAGTTTACGAAACAGCAATAGCTTATCATGGTTGCCACGAACCTATGAACTGCGTAGCATATGAAAAGGAAGGCGTATGGCATTTGCATGGAGGAAACCAATGGTTTAGTATGGCGGCACCTTCTGTAGCCGCTGCTATTGGAGTAGAGGCCGATAAGGTCGTTTGTCACCAATACCTTGCAGGAACTGGTTTTGGTAGAAGGACTGAACCCGATAATTTTATCTTAGCTGCTCAAACCTCAAAGTTTCTTGGAGGAAGACCAGTAAAGCTAATGTTTACGAGAGAACAGGATATGATGTTTGACTTTCATAGGACACCAACCTATCAGGTTATCGAGGGAGGCGTTGAGTTTGGAAAGCTGATGTCTATGACTCATGATGTTGTCGCTGGTTGGTCTACAAAGAGAGCAGCTCCAGGTTTTATGCCAGATTCTGTGGATAAAAAAGGAAAAGTTGACCAATTTTCTACAAATGGTTCAGATCATTGGTATGATATACCAAACCATAAAGTCAGATCCATCAACAACGAGTTATCTGATAAAGCTCTACCGGTAGGTTTCTTGAGAGCTGTTGCACCGTCGTGGACATTTTGGGCAGTTGAAAGCTTCATGGATGAAATGGCAAAAAAAGCTGGTGAAGATCCTCTTGCTTTCAGAATTAAGCATTTAACTGCGATGGGAAAAAATGCCGGATCACCGCCAAATACAGTTGGTGGGGCTCACAGATTAAGAAATGCATTGTTGGTCGCAGCGGGAAGAGCAGGATATGGCGTTAAGCCTATGGGTAAAAATGAAGGAATGGGTATTGCCTGTGTTTCTTCACAAGAAAGAGGGTCTCCAACATGGACAGCTGCTGTAGCAGAAGTTAAAGTAGATCCGAGTTCCGGTGAACTAACTGTAAAGAAAGTCACCATAGCCATGGACGTAGGAACTGCAGTTAATCCAGAGGGTATTAAAAAGCAACTAGAAGGTTCTTCTTTGCATGGTATATCTTTAGCCTTATACGAAGATATGACTATGAAGAATGGTTCTATTGAGCAAAGTAATTATGATACCTGGACCCCTATGAGATTAAATCAAGCTCCAGAATTAGAAACTGTTATAATTGAAAATGGACATTATCCAGCAGGAACTGGCGAGCCAGCTACTACAGTTGTAGCTCCTGCTATCGCTAATGCCATTGAAAATGCAGTTGGAGCTAGAGTAAGATCAATTCCTATTACTCCAGAGAAGATTAAGAGTGCACTAAGAGAAGCTTAGTACAAGAATTAGAGTTTAAAAAGGCAGATATTTCTGCCTTTTTTTCTCTATTTACTTTAATCTCTCCTAATAAAATAAGGTATTTTTTAAAAATCATAATACTGTACAATTCATATAATTTATATATTTTTAAATAGTATTTATATTAAACATTGGTTATATTTACTGTAAATTATTTACAATATATAAAGGTAAAAATGATGATTAATGTTTTTTCTAAGTCACTACTATTTATTTCAACTTTTTTAATATCTTCACTAGCGTTTTCAGCCGAACAAGGGAGTAGCAATTTGCTTAATCTTAATATGATCTTAAGTGCTCCAGCAATATTTTCATTGGTAACTTTTACAATTGCTTACTTCTTTGTAATGACAGAGGAATTTAGTCATTTAAGAAAGTCAAAACCTGTTGTTGTTGCTTCAGGTATTATATGGATGGCAGTAGTAATTACAGCTACAAAAAATGGAATTTCTTATGACAGTATAAACTACACATTTAGACATGTATTTCTAGAATTTGCTGAATTATTTATGTTTTTATTAGTTGCTATGACATTTATAAATACTATGACTGAAAGAAACGTTTTTCAAAGGTTAAGGGCATGGTTAGTTACGAGAGGTTTTGACTATAGAAAAATCTTTATAATTACAGGTATACTTTCATTCTTTATATCACCCATAGCTGACAACCTTACAACTGCACTTCTTATGTGTGCTGTAGTCATGGCAGTAGGTAAAGGAAATAAAAAATTCATTTGTTTAGCATGTATTAATATAGTGGTAGCAGCAAATGCAGGGGGTGCATTTTCTCCTTTTGGAGATATAACTACTCTGATGGTTTGGCAAAAAGGAGTAATTCCTTTTTTCGGATTTTTTAGTATTTTTGTACCTTCAGTAGTAAATTATATAGTGCCTGCTGCTATTATGTATTTTGCAATTCCAAAAGAAAACCCAGAAAAATCTTCTGAAGAAGTTGTCTTGAAAGATGGAGCAATAGTTACTATTATTCTTTTTTTATTAACAATTACGTTAACTGTCATAAGTCATCAAAAGTATCATTTGCCTACCACGTTCGGAATGATAACAGGCCTGGGAGTTTTAAGTATTTACGGTTTTTTCTTAAAGAAGAAATCACTCAAAACAAATTCTACAATAGAAGAAAAGTTTGATATTTTTAAACAAGTTGGTAAGGCTGAATGGGATACGCTTTTTTTCTTTTATGGAGTGCTAATGTGTGTTGGTGGTTTATCTGCTTTTGGATATTTATCTTATACCGCAGAAGTTACATACATTGATTTAGGACCGACTGTAGCTAATATTCTAGTAGGAATATTTTCAGCAATAGTAGATAATATACCAGTTATGTATGCAGTTCTGACTATGTTTCCTGAAATGGATCAAGGTCAATGGTTATTAGCAACACTTACTGCAGGAGTTGGAGGAAGCATGTTATCAATTGGTTCCGCTGCAGGAGTTGCCTTAATGGGTCAATCTAAAGGCAATTATACTTTTTTTGGACATCTTAAGTGGACTCCAGTTATTGCTTTAGGGTATGCAGCCTCAATATATATTCACATATTATATAACAGTGATAAATTTGACAATATACCTATTGTATTAGGATGATATTTATAGTATACAAATTAGCTCGGGGCGTAGCGCAGCCTGGTAGCGCATCTGCTTTGGGAGCAGAGGGTCGAGTGTTCGAATCACTCCGCCCCGACCACATCTACTAGCTGGTATGAAAAGAGTAATTGTCTATAAACCACAAAAATCTCCAACTCAATCTGGGTTAAAAAAGTCTAGTTGCTGGATACTAGAGAGTTCTAATAGCCCGGATTTCGAAACAGATCCATTAACTGGCTGGAAAGGCAAAAATAATCACGATTTTTATATAAAATTAAAATTTAACAGCAAAGAAGAAGCTATAGCTTATGCCACTAAAAATAAACTCCATGCTAAAGTAATAACAGACAAGAGCAAAACAATTAAGATTAAAAGTTATGCTGATAATTTTAGATTTAACAGAATAAAAACAGAATTATAATTCTTAATATATAAATAAATCAATTTGATAATACTTTTTGATTTATCATATAAAATTTTCTAAAATATGAAATTAAACTTTTAGCTATTTTAAAGTAATTTTTTCTTAGGAAAAATATTTACATCTTATTAAGATTTAAAGAGTTAAATTTTTTAACATTTAATTTTATTTTGTTTTAGTTTATATTTTATACAGTGTCCTCGTAGCTCAGCTGGATAGAGCATCTGCCTTCTAAGCAGAGGGTCGCAAGTTCGAATCTTGCCGAGGACGCCATCAAATCTTTTATAAATTA
>MDTD01149458.1_pt1 | contig 14586 bp, 13 predicted proteins | sample 811221 | NCBI WGS metagenome assembly MDTD01 (sample SAMN05326646, study PRJNA326480) | marine metagenome | isolation source: seawater | place: Pacific Ocean: South West | collected 2011
ACATCCTGCCCTTCAAAATACGAAGAAGCCGCTGAAGAAGGGGATTGAACCACTGCGTTGGCTTCATATAGGCTAAAGGTCGGCCTCATCACGGGATAGGTGGGGAGCTCGGCGTACCCTGTACCACAAATCGTCGTTATGGTGGACCGAACGCCTTGGGGCGGCGAAAGCGGTCGCATGGTTCCCGTAGGCGGACGTTGATGTCTCGCCCCCACATGACTCGGGTGTCATGAACCGTCTCCGGAAGGAAACGGGAATTGGATAACCGGGGGACTAGGTCAGGCCGGGAACGGAGCAGCCCTACCTGGGGCCATGGGTGCTGTGGGGATCCGGGATGGAGGAAGCTTGCGGATTTGGCCGTGGGAAGCGCACGTCCACCCTTGGCCCTCCCACCTCAAATATCGAACACCACATCGGCGTACCAGCCGGGTCCCTCAAACGATGGAACATCCTCCCATTCACTGGTCACCTCTCTCCCCGCAGCAACTTCTTCGACAATCAATTGGTGAGTCGTGACCGCTTTGACTTCAATTTCCCGCTCAATGGTTTCAGCTTCAACCCATGAAACTTGGGCAACGGCGACCAAACCTTCGGCCGCGTTTTCAATACGGACCATGGCATCAACATACCATTGATTCTTGACTTCAGCACGGTAAAGAATCTCATCCAACCAAGCAAGGTAGAGGAAATGCCTGTCATGGGGGTTGTGCTGCGAGCGAACACGCCATTCACCGCTTCTTCTCACGTGCTGGTTGATGGTTCGAGCACTCTCTTCGCTCATCAAGTACATCTGGACACCGTTTGCTGCCTCAGTCAACAACGACGGGAAATCCTTGGCGAATACGCGCATACCGATGTCGGCTGTTGTCGGCCATAACCAAGCGCTCATCGGCTCACCCTAGCGCTTTGATACTTGCAAATTCCAGACATGTTCGCCCACGCGGTGAATCAAATCATCCCTGCTCAGCACGAAAGAATCGGTGCGTTCGGCGCCCAGAATACACTCGCACGCAGCGTTCGCCAACAAGGCGGTGGCGTGCACGTCCAAGTTTCTTGAGAGAGAGAACGCAATGGCCACCGCAGCAGCATCGATGAGACCGATCATTTGCCGTAAATCGACCAAGCCACATGGAGCATGTACGGTTTCTTCATCGGCAGAATAGATCGTTACGCCCGCTTCCCCTGAAAGGACAACCAAATGGCTCCACTTGTATTGAGCAATCAATTTCTCAGCCGCCTCGGCTCCTGTGGTTGCGCCCAATCGTCGACGCATCAACTCCAGACCTTGGGATTGGAAAAGAATCCAATCCACGCCTTCCGTCCGGTGCAGTCCTGTCAATTTCGGGTCGGCGATGACAGGGATTCCATGTTTCTTCGCTGCGGCAAACAGGCGTTCAGACCCCTTGTCGGTGATGACCCCTTGGCCGTAATCTGAGGCGATGAGCGCTGATGCTCCGCCCAAATCTTCGATGGCCTGTTCGTACAACGCCTCTGATGCATCGAGTGGTACGGGCGCATCCTCCTCAATGTCCCAGCGAAGCAGGAGTTGCTCGTCGCGAATAAGGCTCTCTCGGGAAGCCAGCATTCGGGTCTTGACCGTGGTGGTTCGGTCCTCAACAATGGCAATGCCGTGGGTGGTGACGCCTTCTGCTTCCAAGGATTCAATGATACTCAAACCAGCGGTATCATCTCCCACTACGCCAAAGAGATGGCTATCGAGGCCCATTGAGCGCAGACCTCTGGCAACGTGTGCTGCTGCACCGACGTCCTCCTCTCGCGAGGTTTCCCTCAAAACTGGAACGGGTGCTCGCGAATTCAGATTGTTGGCGTAGCCGTGGATGTAGCAATCCATCATGACGTCACCGATCAATACAATCTTTGACGATTCGTTGGACCTCAGGTGCTTTTTGAGCTCAGATAGCGTATCGTGCAACATCGCTTCTTCGTCGGTCATCCCCATGTGTTCACCTCTGTTCAGTTTTCTTCAAATCGTCCATGATTTGTTCATGCTCGGCCTCTGATATACCCAAAGTTCCTCGAAGTGTTCGGAGGATGGCATGTTCGTCAACCGTGATAATTTGGTCTTGCATGGCCGTCCGTACGGCGGCAGCATAAGCGTGGTATTGCTCGGATTGAGGCGGGCTGTTTCGTGCTTTTTCGAGAAGGGTGTTGTGGGTGAATTGGTCAATGCCAAAATGCACTCGAAAGGTGTCCAACAAGTCAATTTCTTCCTGTACGATTTCCCCATCGTCAAGGGCTTGGAGGATCATTTCGTAGTAAACCTCCTCTGGGGGGGGTATCTTCAGTGATTTTCTCGCTTCGTTTGATAATCGACGAACACGTTCCGGATGCATCCCGAGGAATTCAACGACTTCACTTAGGAGCGATTGTTCATCCTTTGTTATCTTCCCATCTTCCCACGCTCGTGCGAACATCCTGCGTACCAATTCCTCTCCGTACTGCGCATCAATTGAAGCGATGCCTTCGGGGTTGGACACGGGAGAAACCAAAGCCACATCGTGATATGTCATCCCTTCATCCAGATGAGAAAGGAGTTCTAACATCGGTTGGGGCGATGTCCACAGCGTACGAAGAGCAACACCTTGGCCGTTGTGTTGCACCTGTTCGGAAAGGATGCGGTCTCGTAAGGACTCTGCACGCTCCTGACCCGATTCAGTGAGTGTGTAGACGCGCTTTCGCTGTTTTCCACCAGGGATGTGTCGTTGTGCGACTGTGAGCAAACCGTTTGCTTCCATTCGTTTCAGCGTTCGAGGAATATGTTTGCGCTGAATGTGAACGGCTGCAGAGATGCCAGCTTGCGTGAGTGTGGCGGGTGCTTCCCATCCACCACTGGGCAATTGTTGGTGAAGGAGATGGAGAAGCGTACGCTCCTCGGTGGTGAGTGTACCCAAATACCCATCCACCATGATGGTCCCCTTGGGGAGGTAGCACATAGGACAATCGGTTTCAAGCGACGGAATCAAAAGTACAAGATGGCTCGGGAAATCATGGCAGGTCGGGAGCGAAAATACACGCCTCGTGCCCGTACCACTCGCCCCATTGGAGCGGCAAGGACCTCAAATGCACCTCCAAACCAACCACTTCAACCACCCGTGAACAGAAATGGGCTGTGGTTTATTCCCGAACCATTGTCGCATCGCTTGCACGATAAAAGTGCACTTGGCCAACGAACAGATGGTGGGATTTTGCTAAGTGGCGAAGAGGTCATGTTCTGTCATTGGTACCGTCATGTTCCACTTCCCGGTGGTCCCGATTGGTTTGAACAGCAACTGATGGTCAACGAAGAACTCGCAAAGCGGACCATCGCCCTTGATGTGCTGCGCAATGGAGGAGAACGCGTTGTCCCAGTTGTTCACTTAGCCGAGCGTTTTCCCTCCCTTCCCACCAAGACATGGGCCATACGCTGGGAACGCCATGAAGCCTGGACTTCCCATCCTGGTTACAGTCAGGTTCGATTGCAGCGTACTCAGGATGAACTTGATTGGAAAGAACTTCATCAGTGGGTGACCGATGTCATGGCCATCGGACATGTTGCCGAATTATGTGTGATTGACGAGGAATTTGACACCACCATCTATCACCTCTCAATGGCGCAGCCAAGGGGTTCACATGTTCTGATTGAAGACTTGAGCGAATCGGACATGAAGTCGTTGAGGGATGCATGCCGTCAAGCGACTCCTGTCGAGGGAGGTCACTTTGTAGGCCACGACTCAACGTGGCCTCTACCTGCCATTGGTTTGCCTCACTTCTCCGGGCGTTACCTGCGAGGTGAAGAATACAGAGCCATCATGAGTGATGAGCGACCTGAGGATGACCTCTACGGAGAACTCCTCTCAAAAGGGCTCTTGCTTCGTCCAGGTTTCAAGTACGGGTGTCGCTGGCGGGCTTACGAAGAGGGGATTGAAGTCGCCCATGCACCGTGGCTGGTTCAACCCGAAAGAGATGCTCCAACAAATTGGGAAGAGGTGTGTTTGGCCGTCCGCCTGGCTGAGGGCGTCAACAAGCGATGGATTTGTGCACAGCAATTTGGCGATTCACATTCCTTCCTCAGCATCCAACGATTCGGATGAATCCAACTGGTCAATCTGTCGGCCCCATGCATCCGTTTCTGCTGGCACGGGAACTCCTGCCTCAATGTGCGTCGCATTTGCTTGCGCTGTGTCTTGAGTGGGAGGTTTTCTGGGCCATGCCGATGTGAGCGCAGACAGGCCCACGATGGTCAACATCAAGCCGATGACTCGCCCTGGTTGTGTCCACGGGCTGGACCAAGTGTCTTGGGTACTGGTTGCTTCAAGGGCTACATCAATCGTCCAAAGCATGCCTTCATCAGTCATCAGTTCTATTGAACCGTACACCAGCATGTTCTCAGTGAGAAGTCCGTTTGGTTCAATGGTTAGCAGGTAGGTCGAATCGTCGCTCAACACCACACTGGATGGGCCGGATGCGACTCGGGAGAGGGGGCCGTCAAGGTGAACAGAGAGACGTTGTTCATCTCCTCCAACTGAATTGAGCGGGACATCCAAGACGGTTGAACTTGCTGGGTGAACAATCGCTTCAAACGTTGATTCAACAGGTATCCTGTTCATGATGAAAACTGAATATTCCAAATTGATGGTGTGTCCAGAACACGTTATGGTGCCTTCAATTTTGACGAAGGAATTCGCTGTTCCATTTCGAGAAAATTGCAACCTTGCTCCTTGTTCATCTTGCACAAGGGCGACGCCACGCCCATCGGAAGAGGTGAGGGAACTCGCACAATCGGAGGTAGCTCCTGAAAGATCAATCGAGATGTGTTCGTTCCGCAGAAGGGTTGCTCCGTGGTCTGCTAGGTCCAGTTCAAACGGCGGTGTGCAAGATTCTGCAGAAAAGGAAACGCTGAGATTCTCTTCCCCATGTACCGTGGCCGTCCATGGAACGAGGATCCCGTCATGGGAGCGGATTTCAACGCCGTGTGCTCCGAAGGAGGTGCCATTACGGAAGAGGTCACTTTCCTCGCCTTGATTAGCGCCGCTCACCAAATCATCGCCGTTGTCCGCCTCTATGACTTTCAACCATGGTTGGTGAGGGTTTGTGTTCACTTCATTTCGCTCAAAATCACCTACGCTCAAATCCTGGTAAGAGACGAGGATGCCGTGTCCAGGTAGGCGGCTGTCGTATCCGGAATCCGAACGATGTTCAATGAACACGGATTCATTGTCGTTGATTGGAATTTTCAGCACATGCCCACCTTCAGTGATGCCTTCCATGAGGATACTTGGACCAATACAGGGGGCTGAGGCGGAGGACGGCCATTCCAAATCAAGCGTTTCAATGCGTTCTGGACGCAGCAATTCCATGTTGGCCCCCGTTGGCATGGCTGGCCAACGACCGCCACCGTTCCAGTTTCCGCTGGCCATGATATCCCAGTCACCTGGTCCTTTCCATGCCTGGAAGCCCACTTCATCATGTACAGGATAGAGATCAACGGCTCCCATCTGGTGGAGCATTTCGTGAATCATCGTGCCCACGCCGCTTGAGCCGGTCTGCAAGCTGGCCATGGTGTAGTGTTCTATCGACATTGAATTCGGCAATGAAATCGCCGTATCAAATTGCGTAAAATGACTCCAAATACGGTTTTCAATGGCTGGATTTTCTTCTTGTCCTTTTGTGGTGTGAAGGATGAGGAAACGGTCCACACGGTCGTCGCCGTTCAAATCAAATTTCGACCAATTCACGTCATTTCGAACGCTTGCAACGGCTTCTTCTGCCAATTCTGCGGGAAGGAATGAACCATCGGAACCTGTGTCTTTCCCGTTTACATCACTGCCATACTGGGCAACAATCTTTGAGGCACGAACGACTTCTGGGTGGAGGGTGATGTCGAGCTTGGAAACATTTCCAGACATCTGTTCAATGTAAGGAACAACCGCTTGTTCCATCAGCGTCTCAGCCTCTGTTGGGCCCCATCCATTACTCGCCGGTGATGCTTCAAAATCAACAACGACTACAAACCACCGCTCTTCGGTTTGAAGCGGAATAATTTCAATCGTATCATTTTGTTCGATGACCAACTGCCCAACCAGCCAGTCTTCAACAACCGATTCGTTGAGGAACGTCCATGCTGCAGACGATAAGAAGACCAAGGCGATAAGCCCCGCCAGCGTCCGCTTCATGCCTTGGACTCTCAGCATCTCCGTTTGAACCTTGGCCGTCCATGTTGAGTTTTTTCGTGTTGTTCACAACCCTGTTGTTCGGCATGCAGGAATCACGATATCGTTCGCAGAACGGTACAATCCCCATGTGGTGGTGTCGTCTAATTTGAGCATCTGAACGTCTTCTCTCAGCCAGTTCTTGTCCTCTATCAAATTGAGCAACAGCGTTTCGCTGACATTTGGGGGAAACAGTGAGGGTATGGTGGCGAACGCTAACTGAACATCCAATTCAGGGTGGGGAGAAAGAACCCGGATGTTCTGCAAACTCATGAGATTCAATCCATGGACAGCCACCTCGAGTTTGTCCATGTTGGCATGGAAGGCCGATGAACAAGGACTTCCGTCGCACCCGGTGATGACGACATCGGTGATTCTTGATTGAATGACATGCTCGAGCAGTTTGCTCCGGCTATACGTATCTGTACAGAGGCTGATAACATCCACTGTCGAACATCCCTTGACTTGAGCATGCCCATAATGTGTGTTCGCACCCTCACATGAGCAGTCGACCATAGCCACCCTTCGGCGGCGCCCTTCTCCATCCAAACGAACCGAGGGTACGCCATGGACAGCGAGTGTTTTGGTGAACCAACGATGGCCAATGAGTTCACTGCTTGTCCAATACGTGGCCAGCAGTGGCAAGAGCATCGATGCTGCATGTTCGGGTATACTCAACGTCAACATCAGGCTGCCTACACCGTAGAGGCGGAGGCGCCAGTAATCTGCAGTTTGTACATTCAATACGCCAAACGCCCCCATCATGGCGATGGCGTTCCATGTCGCAACGACCACCAAGAACGCCCAGATGCAGTAGGCGGCTACCAACAACATGTCCACTGCACTGTATTGTGGCGCCAATCCTGCCTGTTGGTGCTGCTCAAATCCAATTTGGTAGAGACGAGGCAAACCTTCCTGGACCAGAAAGAAGGCTCCTGCAATCAAAACAAGTGTTGTGAGAATGAGCCACCTGTTGAACGCCCTGTACTCAGAGGCTAACAAGCCGGGTTTGGAAAATTGCAACACTTGGAAGAGGATAAGCGGAATGGTGGAGAAGATGCCTAAGAGCAAACACGTGAGCCACCGGACAGCACTCCACTGGGCAGGGTCGTACACATTCAAACAATCGCCAACACACGGTTTGAGCGTGGTCAGAATTGTTTCAAGAAATTCATCAACAGTGAACGACCATGCAAGGGTGAGCAATGAGATGGAGGCAAAAACGAGCGTTGTGCGCCACGTTAACTCATCCAAGTGAGATTGGACGGAGCGTTGTTTGTCATGTTCCAGAAGAACGGACATGCGCTTTCACTCAAACAAGGTCTGTGTATTGCTTAGGTGCTCGTGCTTGAACGATGGTTCTGTAGACGCCGTAAATCGCCCAAAGCGTGAGCATACCTGCGACCAGAGCATAGCCCCACGGCTGACCACTGTCCACGAGATAAGCGAACAACACCGCCAATCCCGCTGCAAGGACGCCGCGGCGCAAGCCTTGTGGGACGGCCAGACTCTTGTCGAGGTGAGTTGGTCCCCCGCCAAATCGACGTTCGTAGAATTCACCTTGGATGACGGCTGCGACGATGATGAGGGAAAGCGTGGTCCAGTAGTAGAGGTTCCCGTTGGTGAAGAAGTCGTGGGCAATGCCTTCTTGGCGTTCAGCTTCAACGGCTTCGGGGTCTTCCTCGGCCACGAACAGGGAGTCATAATCACCAACGCTGATGGTTCGAAGGGCGACATCTTCGTCGGTGGCGATTTCAGTTGCCCCAGGTGCACTGATGGTGAAGGTCAAAATGTTCCACTTATCGCCCTCGTCAAAGTTTCCGTTCCCGTTGACAGCGTTGCCAACCAGTTGGAAGTTTGCAGGTCCTGCGTCTTCAGAAGGAGCAGTCCACTGGACGGCCCAGTTGTTGCCTGGTTCGGATTGGGAGAGTGCTCCGGGCTTGTCGGCTACGGTCTGGCTGCCTTCGCCTGCAATGAGTGTTCCAATATCGCCATCCCAAAACAGGAAGCCGCCGCCGTCGTTGGAAGCGTGTTGCAAGGTGATGACGAACTCGTAGGTTTCGCTCACGTTGTAGGCTCGTGGAACACCGGAGACCGAGACCACCACTTCGGTGGAGGGTGCACCACCACCGTGGCAGGTGCATCCAGTCTCAATGACAAGATTACCGCCGTTATCCCATGGTGGCCCGTTGGGGTTTCCAAGAACTGGTGCAACGAGCATGAGCGTGAGAATGCTCATGAGGGTGATGTTTCGGAAGTTGCGTCGCATGAACTCACCTGTTTTTTCCACTTGGCCCCGCTCTTTGAATGTTGCTTCATCACCGGAGGCTTTTGGTGCCATCAAATCTCCTTGATGGCGTTGTTCAAACCGGTCATCATGGCCTTGCCGTCTCCAAAGAGCATCATGGTCTTGTCCATGTAAAACAGGTCATTGTCAACACCAGCGTAGCCAACGGAGAGTGAACGCTTGATGATCACCACGGTGCGGGCCTGGTCGGCGTCGATGATGGGCATGCCAGCCAGCGGGCCTTCACCAGTTCGTGCAGCGGGGTTGCACGTATCGTTCGCTCCAATGATGACGGCAACATCGCACTCGGGGAATTCTGGGTTGATTTCGTCCATCTCGATGAGTTGCTCGTAGGGTACGTTGGCTTCAGCAAGCAAGACGTTCATGTGCCCGGGCATCCGACCCGCCACCGGGTGAATAGCATACTTGACTTCGGTGTCAAACTTCTCGGCAATCAAATCAGCAAATTCCTTGACCTGGTGCTGGCATTGTGATACAGCCATACCGTAGCCTGGAACGATGATGACTTTCTGTGCCCCGTCCACCATCATGGCCACTTCGTCGGGGTCGGAACCAACCTTGGTGCGAGTGACCTGTTCTTTGGTGCTGCCACCAAAGGATTTGAACAAAACATCAGGTAGCGTTCGGTTCATGGCTTTACACATGATGAAGGTCAAGATCAAACCGGAAGCACCGACCAGTGAACCTGCGACGATAAGTACAGGATTGCTGATAATGAAGCCCGTAAAGGCTGCTGCAATTCCCGAAAGGGAGTTGAGCAACGAAACGACAACCGGCATGTCTGCACCACCAATCGGGAGAACCAAGACGATACCAAGCAGGCAAGAAATACCGATGATGGCCCAGAGATAGTCGGTGTTGGTAGGGTCGTTGATGGACAAGACGATTAAGGCCAGGACGCCCAAGGTCAGTGCGACCTTGACTGGGTTAAGCCAAGCAGGTCCCCATGTGGGCGTGCTGAACCACTTTCCGAGGATTTCAACGCCACCCTTCAACTTGAACATGGCGAGGATAGAACCGGTCAAGGTCATCCATCCAACCAAGGCGGACAAACCAGCGGCCACCATGATGACTTGAAGCGTCAATCCAGTCGGCAAGGCCATGGTTGGGTCTTCAATGTACTTCCACGTCTCAGAAAGGGCTACCAAAGCCGATGCGGCTCCGCCGAAGCCGTTGAACAACGCAACGAGTTCGGGCATTCCCGTCATCTCAACCTTGACGGCCATGATGATGCCGATGATTGAACCGACCAGAAGTCCAGCGACGATCAATTCCCAGTTCATGCCACCAGCGGAAAGTTGCATGTCGACGATGGTGGTGATGACAGCGACCAGCATACCCATAGCTCCGTATTGGTTGCCACGAGGTGCCGTTCGAGGGTGGCCCAGTTTCTTCAGCCCGAAGATGAACAAAGCAGCCGAGAGCAAGTAGCCAAGGGGTATCCATGCTTCCATCTCAAGCCCTCCTGTTCTTGCCGGCAATCATGTTCAGCATGCGGTTGGTGACGGCGAATCCTCCGACCACGTTGATCATCGCTAGGACCAAGGCGAAAAAGGCCAACAGCCCAGATACGAGGGTGTCGCCACCCTGATAGGCGACATTGGCGCCAAGGAGAGCACCGACGACGCTAATACCTGAAATGGCGTTTGCCCCGCTCATGAGCGGGGTGTGGAGGGTGGCAGGAACCTTGGTAATGAGTTCAAAGCCAAGGAAAATGGCGAGCATAAACAACGTCAAGTTAGCAATCAGAGAAGCTTCAGTAATCATTCAACCACCCCCGCAAGGCGAGTTTGCTTTGGATGGATGGCACCATCTTTGCAGATGAGCACACCACCCATGCCGCTCACATAGAAATCAGAACCCTCTGGTGCACCGACCAAGATGTCGTCCTCATCGGAAATGACAACAGCGCCAGATTCTTTATCGACAAGCGAGGTAAAGAAGGTCGTCAAGTTGTTGGAATAGAGCATGGATGCCGTGTTGGCGAGTGTGCCTGGAAGATTGGACGTCCCCACGATGATGACACCGTTGTCAGTTGTGATGACTTCACCCTGAACGGTGTCTTCGCAGTTTCCACCAACATCTGCGTTCATGTCGACCACAACGGCACCAGATTTGAAGTTAGCAACAGCGGAAGAGGGAACGGTGATGGGTGCTGGACGACCGAATATTCGGGCGGTAGTTACGATGATGTCAGCATCGGCAGCAACGCCACAGACGGTGTCGTTGACTTTCTGGATAAATTCAGGTGTGAGAGGTTTTGCGTAGCCTGATTCGTCTTCAAAATCATCCATGCCGTCAACTTCAATGAAACGACCACCGACGGATTCAATTTGTTCAGCCGCTGATTTTCGCACATCTGATGCATAGACAACTGCACCCAAGCGCTTGGCGGTGGCGATGGCTTGCAGGCCTGCCACACCGCTGCCCATAATGACGACTTTTGCAGGTCGGATGGTTCCAGCCGAGGTGGTCATCATGGGGATGCCCTTGGGAACTTGAGCTGCACCAAGGAGCACGGCTTTGTATCCTGCTAGGTTGTCTTGGCTTGAGTTAACATCCATTGATTGTGCCCGTGATAGGCGTCGAGGAATCATGTCCATGGAGAGGAGCGTAATGTTGGCGTCCATGCAGGACTTGACGTATTCTGGGTGGCGAAACGGGTCGGAAACACAGGCAAGATTTGTGCCTGCGGCGATACCATCAACACCGGGGAATCGGATGCATACGATGTTCTCACAAGCAAGTGCTTCTTCACGTGAGACAATGGACGCCCCTGCCGCCTCGTAATCTGCATCGTGATAGTTGGCCGCAAGGCCTGCACCGGATTGAATGAAGACCTCAAAACCGGCTCTTGCGAGTTTCTTCATGCTGGAAGGAACAATGCCGACTCGTGTTTCACCTTCGGGCTCTTTTGGGACACCAAGTTTCATCCAATCACCTGCCGATTGCACCACCGAAAGGGTAGGTGCAAATCGTCCACATGAAGGAGGTTTTTAGATGCCACGCTTTGATTCACTGCAGCGCTTTCGCCGTGAACTCCAGAGGGCTTGTTGAAAATCTCTCACCATTTGACTTATGGACTGGCCGGAGCAGGTTCCTGTTGAAAGGTGAACACCATGGTGAGCGGTCGACGAAAAATTGCGGTGATTGGAGCAGGAAATGTTGGAGCGACATGCGCTTTTGTTCTCGCCCAAATGAAAATCGCAGACATTGTTCTTCTTGACATCTACGAAGGTTTCGCCAAGGGCAAGGCGCTTGACATGTCACAAAATGCCAACGTGCTGAACTATAACGGGACCATCACGGGTACTGCGGATTACAAGGACATCGCCGGAGCAGAGGTAGTTGTTGTAACCTCAGGCTTTCCCCGTCAGCCCGGCATGACGAGAGAAGATTTGATCGGAAAAAACGCTGATATCGTTTCCCAAGTCGGGGCTGGCATCAAGGACCACGCACCGGATGCTGTTGTCATCGTCGTCACCAATCCACTGGACTTGATGACATACCATATGCAGCAGGTCACAGGGTTCCCACCTGAGCGCGTCATCGGACAAGCTGGTGTTCTCGACAGTGCACGAATGGCCCATTTCATCGCTTTGGAACTAAATTGCGCTGAAGAAGATGTTTCGCCGATGGTTCTTGGCGGACACGGTGACACCATGGTCCCCTTGCCTCGGTACACGACGGTGGGTGGCATCCCCATCACCCAGTTGATGAGTCAGGAGCGTATCGATGCTATCAGCGCTAGAACCGCGAGCGGTGGCGGAGAAATTGTCAAACTCTTGGAGCGCGGGTCTGCTTTTTATGCCCCGGGTTCGGCAGCCGCTGTCATGGCTGAATCGGTGTTGAATGACCGACGAAGGTTGCTTCCCGCCTCCTGTCTGCTCACCGGACAGTACGGTTTGAGTGATGTTTACATTGGTGTGCCGTGCATCATCGGTTCGAACGGTGTTGAGCAAATTTTTGAGTTGGAATTAACCGATGATGAACTTGAATCTCTCCAAGGCTCCGGTGAGTTTTACAAAGGCCAACTCAAAGACGTTCTTGGTTATTGAGTGCGGACGATGCAAAGGCTGCGTTCTTTGCCTTGAGTTGTCGGTTTTTCCACCGGATTTGATTGCACAACGAGGTGGCGTCCTTGCTTGCCGCGACTTCGCATCCGTGTAAGTACTTCTTGGCCCACATAACATCCCTTTTGGGGATGAACGAGCGGTTCAAGTCCACATGCCAGAGGGTGATGGGCGCCCGATATTTCGTGACCGTGGTAGGGGATGAGGTTCGCGATTCGGTGCTCATTCCATTGCTCCATGGTCCATGTCGCTTGCCAATTGTGTTTGATGGGCACGATGAACATCCTTCCAAAAAATGAGGTGTGCACTGTTGCGTCTGGTGGAATTTCCGAATCGCCGATATCGATGAAGACATCATTGAGCTCACTGATGTCCGTGATGGTGATGGCCTGGCCGAGAATACGTTCAGCCAAGTGAGCAGCGAGTGCGCTTTTGTTCATTGCATGGCCCACAATTGCGACATGCTCACCGACAGGGACAATGTCACAAACATCAATGATTTTCGCCGCACGTGTCGTGAAGACCGTGGTGCAGGGTCCGTCAACATGGTTCGTGGAAAGACCATCCAGGAAGGAGAGAAGTCCCTTGCCTTGAAGCAAAAGGATGGATGCCTCATGACGTACCAGACCCATGAATTGCCCTCAAGAGAACGATTCACCGCATCCGCAAGAAGAACTCGCATTTGGGTTGTTGATTTTGAATCCGCCACCCATGAGCCGGTCGACATAGTCGATCTCGATGCCGTTCAACAAATGGCTTGAGGCGGAAGGGACCAAAATGCGGAAGCCGTTGATGTTCAGTTCTTGGCAAGGCGTGTCCGTTGATTCTACGATTTGAAGGTCGTACATGTAGCCTGAACATCCCCCGCTGAGGACACCGACGAGAAGAGCATGACTTCGGTCGTCGCCAAACGCATCCTCCAACATGGTGGTTGCTTTCTCCGTCAGCGTGAGTTCAACATCCACCTCATCTGGTCGGTGCACTTCCAGAGGCGTAGCCGATTCGCAGGTGCCGCAGTCCATGATGCCCCCAACCCTTCACCGTTTTTGAACTTGACCGCAAGCGTTCAGTGTTCATCGCTTCTTTCGCTTTTTATCCACGGCCTTTTGCAAAATGTTGCACCGACGAATCTGGTCCTTCGCACGACGCTTGGCCTCATCACTCAAACCACGTGGTATGGCTTGCTCAAAGCATTTGATGGCATCTTTGTATCGCTCCATTTCAGCGTAGGCCGTTCCCATGTTGTACAGTGTTTCACCGCGAACTTCTGTCGGACGAATCAACATGGCTTGGTGGTAGGATTCAACGCACTTCGGATATTCCTCGAGGAAGTAGTAGGCGTTGCCGCGGTTGTTGAGGATACGGATAATCATGGCGTCATCGCCTGCAAATGCAGGGAGTGCACGATCAAAACACGAGAGGGCTTCTTTGTATTTTTTATCTTCAATCAACTGCACGCCTTGATTAAACCAGGCGACATCTTGGTTGGATATGGCGTTGCTCGTCGTCGTTTGAGGCGTGTTGACAGCAACGGTTTGCGCTGCATCCAACGCCGCTTTCGCAAGGTCAACTTCGGGTTGAGGCGCTGCTTCTACCTCTTTTTGTTGCGGTTCAACCGGTGCCAAAAGCATGGCTGCATCCATTGCGGGCGAAGGCGCTTCAACTGCGGGTGGGGCTTCGTCCGTTTCAGGGGCTGAGTTCAACTCGGGCAGGGCTTGAACAGGTTCTGAAACAAGGACTTCAGTCGTTGGTTCGGAAAGGGGGGTGTCCTCTGCTCCAACTCCTAGGATATCCACAGGTTCTGGCTCCGGTGCAACAGCGAGTGTTTCTTCGGGGGCCACAGCGGGAGGAGCGCCCATGTTGGTGGCTTTTGCGTGGCACTTCTGTGCCGTTTCGTAATCCCCGGCCTGTTCGAGTGATCGGGCCAACCCCGTCCAGTGAGCGGGCTCGTTTTGGTCCTGCTGAATCAAAGCCTTCCACATCAACACCGCATCGC
>MDTD01111526.1_pt1 | contig 14585 bp, 10 predicted proteins | sample 811221 | NCBI WGS metagenome assembly MDTD01 (sample SAMN05326646, study PRJNA326480) | marine metagenome | isolation source: seawater | place: Pacific Ocean: South West | collected 2011
GCATGATAACCATCGCTGACAATCTTGATGGCCTCAATTGATGCTTCAATCGTGCCTTCGATGTGGTGGTGGTTGGGCGTTTCTTCCCAACAGGCGGCAGCACGCTGCAGATTCTCAAGTGCCACCTCGGAGTGCTCACCTCTCGGTTCAACGGTCACGTGTGTGCCCTTGGTGCCGAGGACACGTTGAATGTACATCGAGAGGCCACCGCTTCCGATGCCGGCTTCCAGGACACTGTCGCCGGGGCCGAGGCCGAGTTTGGCAATGAAAAAGCCGGCATCTTTGCTGCCGATGGTCTGCGCACGGCGCACCATGCCCCGACTCAATTCAGGGAGGCGGGGTGCGACTCGCTTGAGTTCCTTTTGTCCGATTTCCACCCGCTCATCGACGGTGACATCAGCCAACTTCTGTTGAGGGTTGAAGACTCCCAATCCTTTGATTTTGACCTGCTGGTCAACCAATTCAACGACGTATGTTTTGCCGTTCTCCTCGACCAAGACGGCCCAATCTCCGGAAGTCACAACGAACCGCACAGGGTGGTTGATGTTAAGGTTCGCATGGAGGGCTATTAACGGGCAACTGCACAAAATTCGAAAAGCAGTGCCACTGTCAACAGGGCGAGTAGTTCATATACCCGCGGAAGTGTGCTATTAACATGAATACCGCTTCGCGTAGCCTCGCCCTTGTCATCGTTGCCGTTTTCCTCGGCAGTCTTGCTTCAGGCATGATGGCTGAATTGTACCAACCAGCCATCGAATTGGAGGAAGAACCCGTCGTTCAGAACCCGTCTCAAGCAACCAGCCCCGGCCATGTTGTCTTTGGACAATACATCTCTTCGGATAACTGCGGCCACTGTTCCAAGACGGGCGGAGGCTCCGATGCCCACCACGCCATCAAGCAGAACCACCCCGACGAGTATGTCTACATCACCTACATGTCGGCATCCTTCGGCGACACCGACACCGCTCGTGCTGGCAACGTCGCCCCCTACAACTGGCCATGGTCAACGGGCGGTGCTCCCGATGCCTACTTTGGGGACCGCAACGACAAGCGCCAACAAGGTGCATCCTCCAACTACGACACCTATGACAGCCAGTTCTCAAGCGGCGGCGGCATGCACAGCACCGTGAACGATTACGGAATGTCCGCAGCCGTTTCACAGAACGGTGGCAACTACGACATCAGCATCTCCTACAAGTACAAGGGTTCAGGCACCCCTGCTTCCAACATGAAGCTCTATGCCGCTCTTGTTGACAAGGACTGCACAGGCTACTCCTACTCCTCAGGTATTCCTCACGGCTACAACTGCTGGATGGCTTGGCTCACCGCTGGCGACACCTACAAGTCGAAGGGTGCTGGCTCCGGAACCGCTTTCCACAGCGTCTCCGTTTCCTCTACTGAAGCCACAGAGACCTGGACCTCCGTGCCGACCTCCGTCGTTCCTGGCGGAATCAGCAAGGCCATTGTCGTGGCCGCCCTCATGAGTGGAAACCAAGTGTCGGTGGGTGGCAGCAGTCCTCACGTTTACCACGCTATCGACTCAACCATGGGTCCCAAGATGGACATCAGCGTCTCCGGCCTCACGGTGACCAACGACCAAGGCACCGACTCTTACGTCCGTGGGGACACAGTGACCCTTGAAGCCGATGTCAAGAACACCGGTGACCTCGACTACACCAGCGGTGGCTCGCTCGAATTCTTCTACAAGAACGGCGCCACCATCACGGCGATTGACACCGTGTCCATCCCGACACTCAACGTCGCTCCCGGCTCACCTTACTTGACTGGCACCGCCACCTTTGATACCTCAAACCTTCCAAGTAATGTGTGGTCCACCAACTTCGGTGCCCGACTTACCGGCATCACCGGCGACATGGCCTCCAGCAATAACGTCCAAGAAATTGGCGTGAACCACGATCGTGCTCCGCTCTCAAAGACGCCTCAAGTTCTCGGTGATAATGTCGTTCAGCGTGGTGAGTCTGTCGAAGTACTTGCCAAGGGCGACCCCAACGACAACGTCGACGACATCGACTCCATGAGCTTTGAAATCGAGGTCTCGGCAGCAGGTGCAAACCTCTGGGACTCAAGTTTGGTTTCTGGTGGCGAGACCGTCCTCTATCGGGACTCTCCCCAAGAGGGCCGACAATACTTCGTGACCCCCACAGCAACCATGAGCGCTGGTGATTACGACGTGCGCACCCGTTCGGTGGACAGCCGTGGCCAGACCAGTGACTGGTCTGTCGTGAGCGACATGTTTGAACTGGCCAACGGCCGCCCACTCATCGTTGCTGACCCCGTTCCAACCGTCATGTGTGATACGAGCACCAAGGTGAGCATGGTTGGCCATGTCTCCGACCCTGAAACGCCCTTGGGCGACCTCGTCATTACGAGCAGCAGCGAAAACTTCGTTGCGTGGCACGCCGACTCCGAAGAAATCGAGGTCCTCTTCCCGTTTGACAACGGTTGTCCACTCGGCCAGAAAGGCATTGAGGTCAAGGTTGACGACGGTGGAGATTACTCCGACACGGGCGAACTTCCCTACGGAACGTTGCTCTTCAACGTCATTGAAAACGGCCAACCTCGATGGGCAGGCTTGCCGATTCAAGTCATTGATGAGGGTGGAAGCGGACTTTTGACCTTGTCTGACTACCTCTCCGACACCGACGATAACGGTCAGCCAGCAGACACTTCGGCTTTATCGATTGAAATTCTCGAAAACTCGAACCCTGAAGTCTTCACCGTTGAACTGCGCGATAAAACCCTCGGCTTTGAAACGGTGGACGACGATGTGAACGGCGAGACCACGGTGAAACTCCGAGCCAGCGACGGCGTTCAGTGGTCGGACCAAACGATTACCCTCCGTGTCAATCCCATCAACGACGCTCCTCGTCTTGACTTGACGGACATTGAGGAATTCTCGTTGAAGACCAACCGCCAGAAGATCATCAACCTCAACAGCCGCCTCACCGACGTTGACAGTCCGCAAGGTACCTACTGGGTGAACAACCCTCAGTCAACCGAGACGGGTTCGGCCCGATTGGTCACCGGCGACCTCATTCTCAACTTTGAGGAAGTTGGCGTCCAAACCGTGACCATCTCGACCACGGATGGGTACGCAACGAACAGCTATGAAATCACCGTAAACGTCTTCGATTCCTTAGATTTCTATGTATCCAAGACAGATGACGGGTCTGGCCACCTCTTTGTGGACATGATGAACTACACCTACGAGTCCCAAACACCTACGGCATCGTTCAAGTTGACCGAATCTGCACCAACGTTCACGGTCATCTCGGTGACCTGGTCGCTGTGCAATGAACTCTCGGGTACGTGCGATGGTTTCTGGGAATACGACTTGGATATGTCTCGCTCCAACACCGGATGGACGCAAGAAATGAACATCCCCTCGTCCTACGGCGATGGTGGATTCGCCCGTGTCAACGGTATGCGAGACATGGACTACATCGGTCTCACCGTTCAAGCCGTGGACGACACCGGTCAAGATTACAAGACCAGGGACACCACGAAGTGGCTCACAACCGAGTCGCTTCCAGAGCCTGCTGAAATGGAAGAGGTCCTCCTCGACTGGTATGTCGGCGAACTGATTGACGACATCGCTGAAGTTGAAGAGCAACTCGCCGACCCAGCAAACACGCAGGACAAAGCTTCGCTTGAGGCACGATTGATGGAATTGAATACCAAATTTGACGCTGCATGTGAGGACACGCGTGCCAACTGCCCCGTGGACGAAGTTCAAGGCAGCACTTCGGGCGAAGAAGATGGCATGAACATGAACCTCATCCTGATTGTTATCGGTGTGTTGATCGTTGCTGCTCTGCTCGGCCTGATGTTTATTCGAGGCGGCGGCGGTCAGCCTGAAGAAACCAAGTGGAACGAGGCAAACCTGCCCGTCCATGACGCCGTGGCCAATTCGATGTACGGCGGTGCTCAAGACATCTTCCAGCAACCCGTCGCTCCTGTTGCAGCGGTTCCCCCGATTGCAGCCGTTGCACCACCGCCTGCTCCTGTCGCAGCCCCAGCAGGGCCACCTTTGCCCCCCACCGGTCTGCCAGCAGGTTGGACCATGGAGCAGTGGACCTATTACGGCCAGCAATATCTGGACCAAATGAACAACCAGTGATGCAAGATTTATGACCCCTTGACAGGGGTTGTAAGAAAAGCATAGCCCTAAAGGGGAGTGAGGAGAGGAAGTAACGTGGCCGAAGACAACGTGGAGGTTCCTGTTGAGGATTCTGAGGAGGTCCCTCAGGAGACTCAAGGCGAGTCGGATGCTCGTCAGGACGACATGGCTACCATTTGGTCGCCCGAACCCACCGGGGCTGATGAAATCCTCAGCACCTCCATCGAGGAGTGGATCGCCGATGTTGAATTCGAATCCACGGCTGATGTCCCAATCCCTGAGCGACTCGTCGACCAGGTCATCGGTCAAGAAGCCGGTTCAGTGGTCATCAAGAAAGCCGCTGAGCAGCGCCGCCACATGTTGATGATCGGCGACCCCGGAACGGGGAAGTCAATGCTGGCCAAGTCGATGACGGACTTGCTTCCCAAGGACGCTCTCGAGGATGTGCTGGTTTACCCCAACGAAGACGACGAGAACGTTCCCCGCGTTCGCACGGTGCCTGCCGGGCGAGCCGAACGCATCGTGAAGGTTCAGAAAGAAGCCATTCGCCAACAGCGCGAAAAATCGCAGCGCATGCTCTTCATCGCCTTTGCCGCTATCGGATTTTTGTTGCTCATCGCAGCGCTTCAATCCGGTGATTTGTTCACGCTGCTCTTTGGCGGGTTCCTGCTCGTCTTCGGATACATGTTCATCCGAAGCCGTCTCGGTGCTGCCGATGACAGCCGTATTCCGAAGGTGCTCGTCAAGCACGACCTCAACGAATTGCCACCCTTTGTTGATGCAACAGCCACGCTCTCAGGCTCGTTGCTCGGCGATGTACGCCACGACCCTTTCCAGTCTGGCGGTATGGAAACGCCTGCCCACGATCGCGTTGAGCCTGGTGCCATTCATCGTGCCCACAAAGGTGTGCTCTACATTGACGAAATCAACCTGCTTCGCCTCGAAGAACAGCAGGCTTTGCTCACGGCCATGCAAGACCGTGCCTTCCCCATTTCTGGCCGCTCGGAGCGTTCTTCGGGTGCACTGACCAAGACCGAACCGGTCCCCTGCGACTTCATTTTGATCGCAGCAGGAAACCTCGATGCCATCCAAGGCATGCACCCTGCACTCCGAAGCCGTATTCGTGGCTACGGCTACGAGGTCTATGTCAATTCGGAGATGCCCGACACCTCTCGAAACCGCCGCCGCTTGATTCGCTTCATCGCTCAAGAGGTCCTGCGGGACCAAGACACCGTTCGTGAGATTCCACACTTTGACAAGAGCGCCGTCGCCATCATTCTCCGTGAAGCCCAACGCCGTGCTGGTCGCCGAGGAAAACTCTCCCTGCGACTTCGTGAACTCGGTGGTTTGGTCCGAATCGCTGGGGATTTGGCCGTTGAAGCTGGCGTGCCCTTCACTTCGGCTGAGCATGTTCTCGGTGCCCGCAACATCGCCAAGCCGCTGGAACAACAGGTCGCTGACCGCATGATTGAACGCCGCCAAGATTACGCCATGCTGGTCAACAGCGGCGAGCGTGTTGGTCGTGTCAACGGCCTGGCCGTGCTCGGTGCCAACTCCGGACTTTCCGACTTCAGCGGCATCATGCTTCCAGTCGAAGCCTTGGTGACGCCCTCGCAAGGCGGCGGAGGGAAAATCCACGCCACGGGTGGGCTGTCTGATTTGGCCAAAGAAAGCGTTACCAATGTCAGCGCCGTCATCAAGAAACTCACGGGCAAAGACATCTCGGATTACGATATCCACATTCAATTCGTTGACACGCACGGTGTGGACGGCGACTCAGCCTCCATCACCATCGCCACCGCCATCATTTCTGCGCTTGAGAACATCCCCATTCGCCAAGACCTTGCCATGACGGGCTCGCTTTCTGTTCGTGGAGAGGTCCTCCCCATCGGTGGCGTAACGGCGAAGATTGAAGCCGCCGCTCGGTCCGGTGTCAAAACCATCGTTGTGCCTCGTGCCAACATGCAAGACGTTCTCCTGGACGACCGATTTGAGGACATGGTTGAGGTCGTCGCTGTTGACACACTTGACGAAGTCATGCAATATGCACTCATCAAGCACGAGCAGAAAGCCAGTCTTGTCGAGCGCCTTGAAGCGGTCATCGACCGACTCACACCCGAAGTCCAAAGCAAAATCTCCCTTGTATGAGAAAACCATCCCCTCGGCGGGATTATTGGGGTCGCATTCTAAAACAAACGGTGTTGAGCAAACATCGGTCACCATGTCAACGACGACACGTGATGCAGGAAAGGGGGCTCTTTTGGCGCTCTTTTTGGTCACGATGATCGACATGATTGGATTTGGTATCATCATACCATTTCTGACATATCTCGTCCAGGACCTTGCTGCAGAGCAAGGCGTGGTTCAAGTTGGTCTTTGGGTGGGCCTGTTGATGACGGCCTACTCGTCAGCCCAATTCATTTCCTCACCTTTTTGGGGGTCGCTTTCTGACCGAATCGGGCGACGTCGGGTTTTGATGATCGGTCTGGTTGGAAACACCGTCTTTTTCACGGCCTTTGGTTTGTCCAACACCCTCCTCTTCGCTTTGTCAATGAGGTTCTTTGCAGGCATCTTCAACGGAAACATCGCTGTAGCACGGGCGTACATAGGGGATGTCAGCACACCCAAACAATTGGCCACACGCATGGGCCTCATCGGTGCAGCCTTCGGTCTTGGCTTCACCATCGGGCCCTTTATTGGTGGAGAGTTTTCAAGCCCTGCTGAACGTTGGGACCTCTTTGTTGGAACAATCTTTGAGACCTACCCTTACTTGTTGCCGTGCCTTATTGCGAGCATTCTTTCAGCAGGTTCCCTCGTGCTTGCGTACTTCAAACTCCCTGAGTCCATTGACCTTGAGCGTGCCCGCGAGGACGAGCACCTTTCATGGGGTCGTCAAATGTCCATGATCGCAAGTAATTCGGTGTCGATGCTTCGGACGGCGACCATCGGTGCAATGATTTGGGTCTCCATGCTGTTCATGCTCGGGTTCACCGTCATGCACTCTGTGTTCATCTTGTACACGGAAATGGATCCTGCGAACGGCGGGCTTGGATTTTCGGAGCAAGACAACGGGCGTATGTTCGCCATGATTGGTCTCTTGGGTATCTTTACTCAGGCTACGTTGATTGGCCCGTTGACCCGTAAATTTGGCACACGCCGACTCATTCCCCTCTCCATCATCCTGACCGGTATTGGGCTGGTCATGATACCTTACACGCAAACGAACTTGGTTTGGCTCCAAATGCTGCTGGTGCTTTCGTGCATAGCGATTGGTAACGGTGTGTTTCAACCCTCCTCGAGCACCTACCTCACGCGTCTTGCAAGGGATACAGATTACGATTTGGGGGCCGTGATGGGAGCTCAAGAATCCTTGAGTGCCTTTGCCCGTATCCTCGGTCCGCTTTCTGGTGGTCTTGCTTGGGAATTAACCGTCAACGGCTCCTACCCTTGGGACTACCACACCCCCTTCCATCTGTGCGGTCTTTTGATGTTGATATCAGGGCTCTTGACCCTTCGGTTGCCCGTTATGCCTGAGCTTGACGAGGCAGAATAAGCCGTTTTTCTGTTGGAGATGTTTTGAAAACCAAAGCCGTGCAGGCTAGGGTTATGGAGACTGAGTCTTCGGCATGGACGGGTCAGCAATTCCGTAATCGGCTGACGGTGCTATCTCATGCTGCGGTCATCATGACGTTGGTTACCGTCTGGTTGATTCAACTCATTGATGTGCTTCAGCCATTGTTCATCGCTCTTGGTATCTATTTTGTTTTGAAGCCTGGAGCTGACGCCCTCTCAAAGAAGGGTTTCCCCATCATGCTGTCGTACATCACCATGCTCATGCTGGCGATTTTGATTGTGTTGAGTGCGGGTTTCTTCGCTTATCAGCAAGCGGATAATTTTCTCTCCGACGAGGAGCGCATGGATGAGTACACCCTCTTGCTCGACGAACGTTGGTCCGACCTAAAGGAGATGCCCGTGGTTGGTAAGTCGCTCTTGGATGCAGGTGCAACCGTTGAGGGGACCCTTGATGACGACCTGGCAAGCATGGGCTTGCTTGATGAGGGTTCTGGGATTTCCGAGGCCCTTAACGGATTGCTCTCGAGCGTTGGGATGTTCTTCATCACCGGAATCACCGTCCTCTTTTTCCTGCTGTTCATCATCTTTGAAGCCAGTTTGCTCCCGGGACGGATTGAACGGGCTTATCCCGGTGGAGCAAGTGAACGCGTCCACATGATTCGCGACCAAATTGAAGCCAGTGTCAACACCTATGTGGTGGTCAAGACCGGTGTCGGTTTTGGTACAGGTGTCTGTGCAGGATTGGTCATGCTGGTGTTCGGCATCGACCTCTGGTTCACCTGGGCGTTGCTCACCTTCCTGCTGAACTATGTCCCCTACATCGGTTCCTTATTGGCCACAATTCCACCGATTCTGCTTGGATTTATCCTTCTTGACCCTGCAATGCTGGTGCTGCTCACGGTCCTCCTCTTGACCAATCAGCAACTTTGGGGTAACATCATCGAAACACGATGGGCCGGTCGAGCGCTCGACATCTCACCTGTGCTTCTCCTGGTGGTCACGGCCTTTTCCTTCTGGGTTTGGGGCATCATTGGCATGATTCTCTCCATCCCGCTCGTGGTCATTTTGAAAATTGTTCTCGAGAACATCGATGCCACCCGCCCCCTGGCCATCCTTCTTTCAGAACGTGCGCCGACCTTGGAAGAGGCATGGCGCGAGGCCATCAAAGACGGCCGAATCACGGCCTATGAGGAGCGCATGCTCAATGAACTGCAAACTGTTCTGGGCTACACCGACGAGCAGGTGAAACTCATCTCAGCTCGCATTGCGGCCGAATACGCCCTGCGGAGAGGTCGCTTGAGTGTTGACCAAATTGCATTGATTCGAATCGGTATTGACCATATGCATGACGGCGAGGACTGGGATGAGCAATTCGAAGCCATCGTTACGGAGGGCAAACTCAGCGTCAAAGAGCGATTATTCCTCGGCCGCCTCGTTTTCGCCTTCAGCGACGAAGAAGAGGAAGAAGAGTGATTCAGAGCACTTCGGTAAGAATGCGCTCAAGTTCGGTGTTGATGGTCAAGATCAGCGTGCCGAACTCGGGTGGAATGTTGGGGTCCTCGTACAGTTCCTCCAGTTTTGATTGAGCCATGGCGATGCGAACATCCAGTTGTCGGCCTTTGTTCAGCAGCCAGTTTTCACAGGCTTCTTTGGCCTGTCGGCGGATGTTTCGTGGGACTTTGGGGTCGTCAATTTGATTGATGACGGACGCAACTTGTTCTAATCGTTCTTCGATGTCCATGGTACTCACCTTGTTGCACGCAAAGACGGCTGGTCGGTGGCCGTCTTTAAATTGATGGCCGCTGTGGTTCATCCATGCAAGCGACCAACGAGGCCATCTTGGGATGGACACGGGTCGCCGTTCTTCTCCTCGGCATGGGCTGGGCAGCGTGGATGGACCATAAGACGCGCAGAGTTGCGAATGAACATTGGATTGTCTGGGCGAAACCCGCCATCTTCATCTGGGCGCTGGATTTGATGGTGCAAGGAGCAGACTGGACCATCTACCTGACCGCTTCAGCCGTCATCGCTTATGCCAGCGTTTCTGTGTTCGGCCGACCGACCATCAAGGACGCTTTGAGCGGCTCTTGGATGGACAGAACATTCCTGTTTTGGTACGGAGCGAGTATGATTGGCTTGGTTGCTGGTGCGGTGCAGTACCAAGCGACCACACCCCTCGAGGTGGTGTTGGATGACGGGGACGGTCTCGGCATGTTGTGGTGGCGAACAGCTTCACTGCTCTTGGTGATTTTGTTCATTGATGTTGCCTGGCGCCTCCGCCTTTTGCACGGTGGTGCCGACGCCAAGGCCTTGATGTGGGTCACGTTGATGTTTCCAACTTGGGCCTCGGTCCCGCTTCCCTTCAGCAGCATGGGTGAGGGTGCCGTCGTGGCCTTACCTGTCAGCATCGCCTTGCTGATTTGGGGTGGCCTCGCGTTCTTGTTCATTCCCGTTGTCATGCTCGCTGTCAATCTCAAGCGGGGAGATGTGCGAGGATTTGGCGACCTCCGCTTGGCCTGGCATGCATCCATGATGGCCGTGGGCGAGGTGCCTCACCGGCACGTGTGGGTTTTGAGCGACACGATGGTCATGCCAAGCGGTGAGGAACGTGTCGTTCATGCGACACGGGCCCCTCGAAAAACACCAACCAAGGAGGCGCTCGCCGAACACCTCCAGCGTCTTTCATCTCTTGGCGTGGAAAGGGTATGGGTCAGCCACAAAATGCCGCTGTTGGTCTTCTTGTTCCCGGCCGTGCTTCCGCTGGTGTTGTTTGGAGACCCAACAACCCTCTTGATGCAGTGGATTGGGTAGCGTCATCAGTTACCCTTGCGCTCGATGTTCTTGGGACGCAGTCCCTTGTAGCCGCACTTTCGGCAGCGAGTAGCACGAACAGCGTTGCGTGCGTTGCAGCGCATGCAAATCTTGCGGTGAAGCAAGCGGGCTTCTGCCTCGGGGAATCGTGCCATGATGGGGCGACCGAATTCCCCTATTTAACCGCAACCACCTGCTTTGGGTATGTTCAAGGTTGACCGATGAATGGGCATCCCATGAAGGTCGTGAGGTTGCCGGGCATCCATCACGACGGGAACGTTGTTCTTGTCTCGGGGTCGTTAGGCCATCTTCTCATCAATGCAGGAACTTCATGGTACCAGGCCCTGCAGGTCGAACGAGTCACTGGCCAATTGGGCGATGAGCGCTTGGACCGCATTCTCTTGACCTCACGACGCTTTCCAGTATCGGGTGGTGCCGCCCATGTTGCCGAGGCCTTCGGGGGCGTTCCTGTTCACATTCACGCCGATGGCCAAGCCGCCCTTGAGACGGGCGATTTTTTCACGACATGGGCCAATCGCTACGACTCAGACATGCCCCGTACGGCCACCGAGGGATTGAGCGAAGAGGATGTTTTTCCCATGGGCGGTGGCGAAGTGGTTTCCATCCATCTCCCCGGCCATGCCAGTGAAGGGATGGGTTTTCACATACCTCACCTCTCCACATTGGTCGTGGGAGCACTCATTCCGAGGGCTGACCGTCCGACCCGTTGGGACCTTCCCGGTGGCTCCTTGATCGATGTCATCGCCAGCATCAAACGCATGAAGCGGCTAAACCTGACCTCCATCGTGCCGTTGCAAGGTCCAGCCATTCGTGGAGCGGAACATGTTCAGGAGGTGCTTGACCGGCATCTCGCCTTCCACGAAGAGGCCGTGAACAACGAAGGTCGACCACCATCCTCGTGGGACCGACCAGCCCCAACAGCCGTTTGGTTAACGCCGCGTACGCCATGGCCGCTTGAAGAACACGAAACGGTCTAAGCCGGATAGGGCATGAAATACGTTTGACTGAGCCGCTTCTGCCGTTTTACGCGGTAGGCTGCAGCCGTGTTTTCAACATCATGGGAAGTTCCGTCCAGTGTTCGAACGTGATGCATCCAGCCGCTGCGGACATGCACTCGCTCGCCTTCGATGTGGAGACTTGAGACTGGGCCGTCAATGGTAAATTCGTGGATGCATCGCTTTGCTCGCCCGTCGCACACTGACCAGACAGCGCCGTGTTGCGTACCGACAAGAAAGTGGAGGCCGCCCTCATCAACCAGCGTCAATGCCCGTATGCTTCCAGAATTGAGGGAGAACTTCGCAACGGTTTCCAAACGGGGTATGGTCAGGACGACGACATTACCGTCGGCGCATCCGATGGCCGTTGCGTCAACGGGGCCCATTGGCCCGCGCATGGCGAGAAGAACGGTCGGCAAGCCTTCGAGTTTGGTCCTCGTCGCTCGGCCTTCACGTGGTTTCCACGAGACAACACCGTCGTTCATGGCGACCAGTGTGCCGTCGTTTGTCGTGAGACTGCGGACAATTGTACGTTGATTCATGGGGTGAATGAAGTGCTGGAGGTACACCTTACTTTTTCACACCCAACGGGAGAAAGTGAAAGTGAACATCAGTACATTTCGTCGTTCTTGTTTTCCTTCTTCCACTTTCGGTAGCAAGATTTGCAGACGCGCACACGTCCCTTCCGCATTTCGTAGCCGTTGGAGCCCCACATTTCGATGGCGTCGTCAACTGAGAGTGAACGTCCGCCAAAGGATTTGTCTGCGAAGTTATCGCAGCCTTTCACGCCGCATGGCAGTTCGCCTTCTTTGGCGCTGGATTTGGTTTTCTTCTGATCCTCACCGGCGTCTTTCTTGTGCTTGCGCGCCTTCGCCTTGAATCCCATGCAGAGGGCTTGCAGGCCCCGTTCATGAAGGTTGCCTCGCTCACTGCAAGTTCTGGTACTGACGAATTTTCTCCAACAGTCCGTCGATGATGCGAAGCAGACCACGCAGCGTGACCTCAGAGACGTTCGCCACTGCACAGACTTCCGATTGGGTGCGAGGCGTTCCCGCATCGTTGGCAGCCTTGTAAATGAGTGCGGCAGCCACGCCCATCGGTTTCTTTCCTTGCCAGACATCGTCGTGCGGTTGGATGGTCCTCCACAATTCGTCAAGCGGGGTTCGGATGCTGGGTTCAAGTCCGAGGTCAGACATGAACTTGTCAAAGTACTCGTCAGGTGCGGTGATTTTGTGCATGTTGAGGCGGCGAGAGACCTGGCGAATCAAGCGGGAGAGGTCCTTTTCAGTGATGTCATAGGCCTCAGCCACGTCGGGAATTTGGCGGGGCAACCCTTCTTGTCGTGCGACGAGGTAGGTGCACGCAGCGGTTACGCCGGCGATGGAACGACCGGTGACGAAGCCTTCGCCGGAGAGGCGACGGTAGAGACGGGCCGCCTCTTCTTGGAGCGGTGCGGGCAGACCAGAGCGGTCACGGATGAATTGGTTGGCTTTCACCAAGTTTCGCTCACGACTCTTTCGAGTCTTCGAGCGTTCGTCGATGACACGACGGCGTCGCCAGTCTCGACGGGCTTGGGAGCTCATGCCGTGACGGGAGGCAATACCGGTGTTGAGGTCGCGAACATCGATGGTGGTGTTGAGGCCCTTATCAGCAAGGGTGTAGGTCATGGGGCGACCGACACGAGACCGGTCCTCACCGTTGTCTCGGTTGGTCCATTCGGCGCCCGGGTCTGGGACGTTTTCCTCAGCCACCAGTCCACAATCGCCGCAGGTGATTTCACCACGGGAGATATCAAAATCCCAGTTGACGGCGCCGCACTCTTCACAGGGTCGAGTGTGGCCCTCGAGGGTTCGGCGGGAATGGTCGTGAGGCGTCATGCCGGGCAGGGTTGGGCTCGTTGCGGTCTTGGCCTGTGTTGGCTCGTTTTTTTGTTTCATCATCTCAACTCCTTGTTTAGTAGTGGAACATTGTGTTATATAAATCCGAGGTTTCTTTGCACACACTTGGTCTCGCTCAATACACGGTTTAGACCTGTGAACAAATCGGGTACCTCATGTGTGAGTTCACGTTTCTTGTTATAAACGGTCGTTCCTGTTCATGGGTGCGCTCTGCACGCTCCGACCACGGATTTGAACCAAACAGCATCACAGGGTTCAAAGGCGTCCCGCGGTGCCAAGCGACTTGAGGATTGAGATGCCAGCCACCGTGATTCTGGGTGCTCAGTGGGGCGACGAAGGAAAAGGGAAATTGGTTGACCGATTGGCGGAACAAGCTACGTGGGTCGCCCGATTCCAAGGTGGAAACAACGCTGGACACACCGTCGTGCTCGGTGAACAGGTGCTGAAGTTCCACCTGCTTCCTTCTGGCATTACCCGCAAAGAATGCCACCTGGTGCTCGGCGATGGCATGGTCATCGACCCGTGGGTGCTCGACAAGGAATTGAGCGGATGGAAAGAGACCACCGGTGAAGACCCCCGTGGTGAACGCCTTTTTGTCAGCGAGCGAGCCCACATCATTCTCCCCTACCACCGCTACATGGACAGTCTCGACACCAAAATCGGCACCACCGGTCGTGGCATCGGACCCACCTACGCTGACAAAATCAACCGTGTCGGGCTTCGCTTTGGCGACGTGGCCGAAGTGCTTGGCGACGACGACTGGATCAACGCCACGGTGGCCCGCATGAACGCATCCCTGGAAGCGGCCGGTTCCGGTGAACGAGTCTCAGCTGAAGGTTTGGCCGGCGACATCGCATGGATTCACGAGAATTACGCAAGCTCCATTGCGAACACCGGCTTGATGCTCGACAACGCCCTGAAACTGGGCGAGCATGTCATTCTCGAAGGCGCACAAGGCTGCCTGCTGGACATCGACCAGGGCACCTTCCCCTTCGTCACCTCGTCAGTCACCTCGCGAGGCAACGCCACCCATGGGGCCGGTATCCACCCTGGGCATGTGAAGGATGTCATTGGCATCACCAAGGCCTACATCACCCGGGTCGGCCACGGCGCCATGCCCACCGAACTGGACGACGAGGCGGGTGA
>MDTD01189039.1_pt1 | contig 14585 bp, 14 predicted proteins | sample 811221 | NCBI WGS metagenome assembly MDTD01 (sample SAMN05326646, study PRJNA326480) | marine metagenome | isolation source: seawater | place: Pacific Ocean: South West | collected 2011
CTGGAATGTTGAGAAAACATGTTGAAAAATAAAAATTTATTTTGATAAATAAAAATACAAAACTTTATATCTCTATCGCAGCTAATCCAGGTAACATAGGAGCAAATTTTTACAATAAAAAATTTAAAATTAATTCCCTAAACTCTATCTATTTACCGATTAAACCTAATTCGAATATTAAAAACTTAAAAAGCACACTTAAGTTTTTAAATATAAAAGGATGCAGTGTTTCAATGCCCTATAAAAAAAAAGTTATTTCTATTTTAGATAATGTTGAAAAAGTTGCAAAGAAACTTCAGTCAGTAAACACAATAGTCCAAAAAAATGGAAAATTAATTGGATATAATACAGATGCACACAGTATTTCAACAATTTTAAAAAGTGTTCTTAAAAAAAAAAATCAAAGAGTGCTAATTGTAGGAAATGGTGCTATGGCAAGAGTTTTCGTTCATTACCTTTCACACTCAATTTTTGTAAATACAATTTATTTAACCTCCAGATCAGTTAAGAAAAATAGTTATAAAATTTACAATAAAAAAAGAATCTCTTTTGTTGATTGGAAGAAGAAAAAAGATATTGAGTGCGATTTATTTATTAACGCAACACCATTAGGGATGATAAAATATCCAATATTCCCTATAAACCAATTCAATTTTGATAAAAGCTATCAAATTTTAGATGTTGTAGCGTTGCCAGATGTGACAAATTTATGTGAGTATGCAAAAAAAAATCGGATAAAGTACATTGGTGGAAAAAAATTTGCCAGTTTACAAGCTGATAAACAGTATGAAATTTATTGTAATTTAAATAAATAATTAACGAAATATGAATAGATTAACAACTAAATCGAATTTTTTGGAGGCGACTCTTGTTTCTTTCCCCATTTGGATACCTTTTCTATATTATTTTCTCTTAAACGAATTCCCCGCTTATGAATTACTTTACCTGTATTTTATTTTTTTTGTATTAGGAGAATTTCATTTCGGAGCAACTTGGGTTTTTTTAATTGATAAATCAAATAGAAATTTTATGAGAGAGCACTTTTTTTATGCGTACACAGTACCAATATTAATGATTATATTTTTTGTATCTACTTGGTTCTTCATAAGTCCATTTATTGCTTTTTTTTTATCAACACTATTTAATATATTTCATGTAACTAGACAAAGTGTGGGCATTACTAAACTATATGCCTCTGACCCCATCACAAGAAAAATTCCCCAGATCATTGTTTATGTTAATTCTTTTATGCCATTATTTTATGGTTTTTTAAAATATATAAATATTGACTTTATTAATCTTCACTTTGTTGATTTGGTCTTCTTTGTAACTTTATCAATATTAATCATTTCTATATTAGCCTCACTATTCATTCTTTCTTTAAATTTCAAAAAATATTCAAATCTATGTTTCTCCACAATTACAGGAAGTGTTCTCTATGCACCCTTCTTATTAGATATTTCTTTTATTCAAGCAGGAGCAATGGGGATAGGAATGCACTATATACAATATATTACACTTCAAATGATCATTTTTTTCAGAAAAAGAAAAACAATATCTTATGAGGGGATATATGACAGAGTTGCAAACAATTTAATTGTTATTAGTTTATTCATTTTATTCTACATATTGATCATGGGAATGCTTCTGTATTTTGGAAGAGATCACACAGCCAGTAGTGATGAATTCTTCGCAAGTGGTCTTAATTTTTTATATTTTATTCCATTTATAATGCATAACATACATTTTTATGCTGATATGTTTATTTGGAAGTTTTCAAATCCTCATATAAGAAAAAATATTGGTTCCTTTTTATTTGGATAGTTTTTTTGCTCTAATACCCCAATTGTTACCTGCACTATCAAAAGTTTTTTCAACTTTGAATCCAACAGACTCAATCTCGCTTATTATTTCTTTTTTTGAATAAAATTTTGCATAAAGAGGATTTAACTGATCAAAAATAATTTGTTTTCTATTTAGAAAATTATTTCTTGAAAACCTTTTTAAAAGATACTCTTTCATAGGTAAATTAAATGGTAAAATTTTACAAACAAGCATATAAGGTATTAAAGAATAATTAATGAAAGACGAGATAAACATAAGTATTTTATCATCAAGTTTAGAGCAGAATCTCAATAATTTGAGCATCAGCATCAAAAATTTATTATTTTCTTTTGCATAGACAGAGCATAAAAATATCCCATTATCTTTAAGATGATTAAAAATATTTTCCAGGACATCTTTTGGATCTTTAATATGATGAATGACTCCCAAAGAGAAAAAAAAATCTATTTTTTTATCAAGTTTAAATGAAGCACCATCTTTATTAATAATACTCAAGTTTTTAAATGAATTATTTTTTTTTATTACATCAATAGAATTGGAGGGTTCTATGCTATAAAAATATTTTGGATCATGATTGCATAAAATCTTAACTATTCGTCCGGATCCAGAACCCACTTCCCCAATTTCTTTATCTTTTATTTCGTTGAAATCAAATACATCGCCTAATAAATCGGAAACATGCTCATTTCCTGCCCAATAAGGATCATTAGCCTGATCAAATATATGAAATTGATCACCAAAGTTTTTGACAGTAGTTTTTCTAATTTCCTCAGTACTCATTATTCAAGTATTCTTTTAATATAATTTTTTATATTTTTTTCAATATTTTCTTGTTTTTTAGGTAGTTTTTTTGTTAATGTTAAATTCGAAAAATATCTTTCAGTTTTTCTTGAACCAGTTTTTATATTTATAATTTTGATTTTGATATTTGTCTTCATAAATTCTTTTTGAATTATTTTTGCAATATCATTAAATGATACTGAGAAGGATGACGCTAAATTAAAAGCTCCTGTGATTTTTTTTGATATTGCTAACTTTATGTAGCTAACGAGATCATTAATATAAAGGTGATTTCTTATATCTTTACCATTATTAAAAATTTTAATTTCTTTATCTTTAAATGCACTTTTAATAAATCTATTTGGCCCATAGGAATTATGAGTATCACCATATCCATAAATAATTGTTGGCCTAAGAATTAAAAGTTTTTGAGGATCTATTGTGTTTAAACAAATCTTTTCTCTTGTGAAATGCATTAACCCGTATAAATCCTCTGGTGAGGGTATAGACTTATCTGTTATTAATTTATTTCCAAGAGAAAAAACTGCGTCTGAGCTAAAATAAATGAAATGATTTAATTTTTCGCTTGGGATAGATTGGCATAAATTAATTATCATATTCAAATTTAATTCAAATGTATCTAGTCCTTTTCCCTTATCAGGTGTCAAGGCAGATAAAAATAAAATATTAATTTGTTTTTGTTTTTTAAAAAGGTTGTAAAGTTTAATTTTTGAACTCGATTTAGACAAGTCTATATCTTTGGATGATATAAATTTTAATTTTATATTATTTAAATTAAGCTGCTCTCTCAAACAACTTGCTACAAACCCACTTTTTCCAAAAACTAAATAAATTTTTTTCATATATGAACTATCTTAGAATTCTTAAATTTCAAGTTATATAAAATTTTGAATGGATCAATTATTAATTTACATTTCTTAAAATTTTTAATCTCATTTTTTGTATAATCATCATTCATTAAAATTACAATATCAGATCTTTTTTGAACATAATTTAAATCATGCATAGTAATTTTCAATTTTTTTGACATACTGTCTAACTTTCTATCATTAATTAATAAATTACATTTTTTTTCGAGATATTTTTTATATCTCAATGAGGGAGAATTTTTAATAGACAATGAGTCATTCTTATAACGTAGCCCTAAAATACATACATTTGTATGCTTTTTTAGGACAAAATTATTGTTAAGACAATTAAGAAGTTTATCTTTTTTAAAATCACTAAATTTTAAAAAAAGTTTCGGAAAATTTATTTTTTTATCAATTGTAATTTTAGATAGATTTTCTAAATCTCTCTCTATATTTCCACCTGAAATTCCAAGCCCTGGCGATAAGTATGATTTGTTCCCTATTCTTTTATCTTTTTGAAGAGAATTTTTAATGGTATCCCAATTTAAATTATTTTTTATGCAAATTTCATTCATATAGTTTGTCAGAGATACTTGTGAGGCTAAAATTAAATTAATAAACATTTTATTTAATTCTGACTCTTCATATAACATTTCAAATATTGGACAGTTATATTTTTTAAGAAAATTCAATAGCTTTTGGTTTATTTTGGTATTTATATTTGGTTTACCTAAAATAATTCTTTCAGGATACAAGGCCCTTTCGATAGCATTTCCAAAAATTAGAGTTTCAATAAAATGGTATTTATAGTTATCATACCACTCTACTTTTCTTGTATAACCAACTGGAACTTGGTTCATAATTATTAATGGGACTCTTGACTTATATTTTTCTATCTTTCTTACTAATTTATCTACATATTTTAATTTATACTCATTTTTATTATTAGTTTCTGTATCTTTTGCAAGAAAGATCATCTCTGCTTTTTTTAAAATTTCAAAATCTGATGAATATGATAAGTTTTTAGAAAATTTCTTTTGGATTTTTTCTAATCCATTTTCATAAATATTTAACTCTTTATTTTTGTATTTAAAAATTATCTCTTCAAAATCTAAAATAACTATTTTTTTTCCTTTAGTTAAAGCAGAAGCAGAATAGCACAAAGATAAGTGTGAAAGTCCAACAAATACAATCATTTAATTAAAATATTTTTTAATACTTTGCTTATTAATTGATCATTATTCAAGTTTGTATATCCAGGATTTAATTTTCTAAAATATTTTTCCTCTAGTTTCCATGTAGGATCATTTTTTTCGATTACTCTAGATTTTTCAAGAGGCTTTCCAGATGGTAATTTTCTTTTTCTTTTTAAAAAGGTACTAGGCCCCCATTTGCATAGAGAGTAAATGTGAAAACTATTTGTTTTAGTAATTAAATTAGTTTCAAAGTGATTTCTCCAGTTAATAGTTGAAATTGTGAAATGAGATGAAAATCTTTCATTTGAACCAAACTTCACAAAATCATAGCAATTAAGTTCATTTTTTTTTCCAAAAAAATAATCATATTTCTCGGGGAGAAATTCAAAAAGAAAAAGAAAGGTATCAAGCAGATGTACGCCTAGATCGAAAATAATAGAATTTTTATCTTTTGATCTCCATGAATTCTTCCATAGGCCAATTGTTCCATTACCGTACATCATATCCAAATTATAAATTTTTTGGTTAGATAATCTTAATTCTTTTTTTAGACTCATAATATGTGGCTCAAACCTATGATTGTAAGCTGTGTAAATACAGGCATTATATTTTTTTGCTTTTTCAATCAAATATTTATAGTTTTTGGTACTTAGTATTAATGGTTTCTCAACAAGAATTTTTTTATTTTTTTTTAAAAAAAAATTAATAGCTTCAAATTTTTCTTCCTCGGGTAAACAAATATATATATGTGAGTAATCTGCTGGGTTCAGATTTTTATATTGTTTGAAATCAGCTTCTTTATTGAATAGATCTACAGTTTCTATTTTTTGATTAGAGATATTAAGCTTCCTTTTATATCCTTGTGTCCCTAAACCAATAATAAGCGATTTCATCTGAATTAGTTACTGATTAAATTTAGCTTATCTTCAATTAATTTCAGTTCTTCGATTACTTTCTTATAACTTACAGGATTATTACCATCAGTTCTACTGACTAATGCTGAACTTACAGAACCTAACATTGATGCAACTAGCGGATCTTTAGAGCTGTAAAGTCCCAATGAGGAATATGCTAACAAGCCATCTCCACATCCAACAGGATCAATAGCATTATTTTCTAAAGCATCGATAACAAAAAAAGATCTATAGTCATTCGGTTTAATTTTTCTTCTTAAAGTAATAATTCCTCTTGAACCTAATTTTAAAATTAAATATTTACATTTTGCCTTTTCATATAATGCAGATGCTAAAGGCCTAACTGATGAGTCCTGATCAGCCATTGAAAACCTAGCTTCTTTTTCATTTGGAGTTATTAAATCGAAGCCACAAAAGTCAAGAATATTACCCCATCTACTTGCAACCTGACTATCAGCAACTTTTAGTACATTCTTATTAAGAGCTTTAATAAAATTAGGTATACTTTCTTTATTAAAAATACCATGCCTAAAATCACTAAAAATAACAATACCATTTTTAAAATTTTTTATAATTTTAGATATTTCTACTTGTAGTAAGTTTGATTCTGGACTGTTATCTACGGTATCAACTTTAAGCAATCGATAATTATCTGCGATAAAATATTTCTTTTCTGTTGTGGGTTTGTTGGACTTAAGAGTTAAATCTTTTATTCCATTTTTTTTTAGTTGTGTTTTTACAAATTTTCCTAATCTATCATCGCCTATAGTTGAACAAAAAGAAACATTCGCTCCAGCAGCTTTCATATGCATAGCTACAACACCAGCTCCACCTAAATAATTAGTTTCTTCTAAATATTTTACTGAAAATGTTGGAGTTTTGGCATTGCTACCTATAAGAGAAGTTTTGACATAGGAGTCAATTATAGTATCTCCAACTACTAGCACTTTAATATTTTTAAAGTTTTCTAAAGATTTATATATCTTATCAAATTTGATTTTTTCACCATCTAATAAACTCTTCAGTTTAACCAAAGATAAATCTGGTTTTTCATTTTCAATTATTTTTGAGGAGGAAAGTACATAATCTCCAGGGGTATATAAGAATTCCCCACCATAACTATTTATTAAATTTATTTCTTCTTGGGTATTTGGGTTAACTTGTCCACTTATATACTCATATCCTTTTACAAAAAGATCAGGTTTAATTTTTAAGATATTTTGAAGAGGTTTCTCTTTAGTGTCAATTAATACATAATCTACAAATTCGAGAGCAGCTAGATTTTCTGCACGAAGTTGTTGAGGTACATATGGTCTATGAGATGATTTTTTAATATGAAAATCTGAAGTTATACTAACAATTAACTTATTTGTTTTTGATTTTGCAAATACTAAATGCCTTATGTGTCCAGGATGCACTAAATCAAAAACACCATGACACATAGCAATCTTATCCTTTCTTGGAAATTTACCAACTTTTTTTGTAAGTTGTGAGAGAGTAACAATCTTATCTAAATAATTTTTTTTCATGAATATTTTTTCATAAATTTAAACCATAATTCAGTTTCTTTAGATATATTTTTTTTATTCCAAAGAGGAGCATTCCTCCAATAATCTATATTTTCTAAAATATTATTAACACCTTTTTCAAATGAAACTTTTGGACCCCATTTTAAATCAGAAGCTATTTTTCTAATATTTGCGTGAGTAACTCTTGGCTCTCCTGGCCTTTCAGGAATATATATGACATCTTTTTCTTTATTCAATAATTTAATTAAATAATTTATTGATCTAGGTTTTCCACTTCCTAAGTTCCATATTTTTCCATTTAAATTAGTCGTTGCTGCTTTGTAAAAAGCGTTTGCTACATCAGTCACATATAAAAAATCTCTTTTTTGTTTTCCATTACCTACAACAGTGAGAGGTTTATTTTCAAGAATTTGTTTTAAAAAAACACCAAACACAGCACCATATGCACCAGACGTTCTTGATCTAGTGCCGTAAGCGTTGAAAATTCTTATTGAATTAAATTTAAGGTTATAAACTTTATGCCAATGTAGACATACTTCTTCTGCTAGATATTTCGATGAAGCATATGGATATAAAGGTTTTATAATATGATTTTCTTTCGTAGGGGTTTTAGCTATTCCATAGCAAGAGGAGGAAGCCGCATAGACAAACTTCTTAATCTTATCAATTTTAAGCTTGGACAATAAATTAACGGTACCTTGTACATTATTTTCATAATATTTTTCAGGATATTTAATAGATGGAACAATATCTCCAATACCTGCAAAATGTATGACATATTCTACGTTGCTTATAAAATTTGATAATTTTTTATCAAATTTTGTTAAATCAGCTTTGAGAAATTTAAAATTTCTATTATTTGATAAGTGTTTTATATTTTGTAAATTCCCACCAGATAGATTATCTATTACTTTTACCTTGAAATCTTTACTAAGAAAAAGATCTGCAGTATGGCTTCCTATAAAACCTGCACCACCTGTTATAAGAACAGCTGATTTCTTATTAGATGATCTCATTCTTTTTTAGAATTTCTACATTAGAGTATTCAATACTATTCATTGTATTAACTAACAATTTATTTTTGAAAGCTTGACAAAGAGAAATTACAGCATCATCTATAGAAAATTTTGGTTTAAAACCTAAAACTCGGGTTATTTTTTCTGAATTGACATGGTATGATCTTTTATCATTTGTTTCGGTATTAACCTCTATTTCAATGTCCCCAGTATTATAAAAGTTTTCAACATTTTTTTTCACCAAACTAGCTAGCTCTATTATTTTTTTATTTTCATAACTTACATTAAATACTTCATTATTAATCTTATCAGGATCTGCTTGAATTATATTTTCATAAGCTCTGCACATATCCTCAACATGTAAATTTGGTCTTTTTTGTTCACCACCACCTAAAACTAAAATTCTTTTTGAATTAACCGCGTGATTGGTAAGAATATTTACTGACAAATCTAACCTGCATCTCGGGGCATAGCCACATAATGTTGCCGGCCTTATAATTGTTCCAACAAATTTCTCATCCAAATATTTTGACAAAATTGGTTCACACAATCCTTTAAATTTATTGTACAAAGTAAGAGGAACAAGAGGGTGATCTTCAGTAACATTTTCATCCTCAGAAAATCCATATACCGAGCTACTTGAAGCGTATACAAATCTAGACACCCCATTTTTTTTTGAAATTGATACTAAATCTTCAAAACAATCATAATTTATTGATTTGCTTAACTCTTCATTTAAAGCAAAGCTTGGGTCATTAGAAATACATGCTAAATGTATAACAATGTCTATTCCTTCAACTGCAGAACTAAATGTATTTTTATCTCTTATGTCAGCTTTTATTAATTTTAGGTGATCATTTTCTTCGATATGGTTTTGACCGTAATAACAAGTGTCATAAATAACAACTTTATTACCTTGGTCTACAAGTTTTTTACTTAATAATGATCCTACGTATCCAGCACCACCTGTAATCAATATTTTTTTCATTTTTATTACTCCTAATTTATATGGATAACTTATTTTTTAAACCGTCTTCATAAAACATTTGTACAGTTTCTTTGCTATATTCTAAAAGATCTTTATTATATAATTTAATTTTTACCAACAAATCTTTAGTAATAGTAATAATATCCACATCGCATTCGTTTGCTTGATATAAATTGTAAATTTCTCTTGGACTGGCCCATAATGTTTTAAAATTTTGATCCAAATTCAACTTATTTAAAGATGAATATATCAATTCTGGGTTTGTACCAGTGTCAGCTATCCTGCCTGAGAATATAGATAAAATTATTTCATTTTTTGGTAAAACATTTTTTGAAATTAAATCTATTTGAGATAAATGAGTAATAGCAGTGATATTTAGTTTAATATTATTATCAGTTAATTTTTGAATTATTTTACTAGTATCATGACCTTTAGAGTTAGTAATAGGTATTTTAACATAAATATTTTTAGCAAAGCTTGCAATTCTTACGGCTTGTTCGTACATTTCATTAATATCATCTGAGACAACTTCAAAAGATATTGGTTTACCGTTTAAAACTTTTAAACATTCAATTATGAAAGTAGAGTAATCATTAATACCTGCTTTAGCCATAAGAGTTGGGTTAGAAGTAAAACCTTTTATCTGACTATATTCACTGTACTCTGCTATGTCTTCGAGATTAGCCCCATCCAGATAAACTGAAATCTTCAAATCATCTAAAACACTAATATTTTCCATATATCTTTTTATCAAAGAAACATATATTTTTAATAGTTTTTTTCTATATAAAAGTTAAATACTATTAGAAAATGTTTAATAAATTTTTAGATTTTTCTGACATTAATCAAGAATCATTTAAGCAAATTTTGTTTGAAAAAAATTTGCCAAACAATTTAAATAATAAAAATATTGGATTATTATTTGAAAAGCCCTCTACAAGAACGAGAATATCTTTTTTAGTTGGAATTAATCAGCTTGGTGGGAATGCAATAGATATAAAGTTTGATGATTTAAATATTTCAAGGAGTGAGACATTTCAGGATACTTTTAAAGCTTTAAATTGTTATTTAGACGGTTTGATATACAGAACATCTCAACATAAAAATTTAGAAGTCGCATCAAAATTTTTTAAAAAACCAATGATTAATGCTCTGAGTGAGAAATCACATCCATGTCAAGCGATAAGCGATATATACACTCTCAATGAACATTTTGGAAAATTAAGTCTAAATCTTCTTTGGATGGGTGATTTGAGTAATGTTTGTTTTAGTCTAATCGAAGCCGCACATTTTATTAGTGAATTAAAAATTACTGTATGTTCACATAAAGACATCATATCTAACTGTAATTGGAAAATTTCAGATAACGTTAAATTCATATATGATTTGAAGAATTTTGATTTTGATGAATGTGATTGTGTAATGACAGATGTATTTATCTCTATGAATGATAAAGATAACCAAAAAAAGATAGAGAATTTAAAACCTTACCAAATTAATGGTGCAATTATGGATAAAACTAATGATAAATGTATCTTTATGCACTGTTTACCGGCTAAAGTTGGTTTTGAAGTTACTGAGGATGTATTGAATGGACCAAAATCTATTGTTTGGCATCAAGCTAAAAATAAAATGATTGCACAAAAAAAAATATTGCAATGCATCAATTGGTAAACTTACTTTAATGATTATTAAAATTACAAATTATTTTTATTTTCTTTTGGTAATTTTATTATCTTCTTGTAATCAACTGGATGCAAAAAAAAAATCAATAATAATTCCACAATTAAACACAGTAAGTTTTGATGTTGTAGAAAAAAATTTTCAAATTGATAAAGAAATTCCAACTAATGTGTCATACCTGTTAAATACATGGTTTAATGAAAAAGTTAAGATAAATGGTATTGATGGTAAGGTTACTTTTAGAATAACAGATTATAATGAGAAAATATCTACAAATTCTGATAGTAAAAGAATAGATATTTCACTAAAATTTTCAGCTTTAATAGAAAAACCATTATTGTCAAAAAAAAAATTTATTGAAGGAGAAGTCAAATCTTATGGTGAAATTGAGGGTTCATTCTCTATGAATGATTTTGATGATATAATCCAAAAAACTCAGACTGACGTTATTTTGCGTTTAAGCAGAGATTTAGGTTCTAAAATTTAATTTCTGTAAAAAGATGGAATAAATAAAATTAATATAGTGAGCATCTCAAGCCTTCCTAAAAACATAGTGCATATCAAAACAAGTTTAGAGTATTCAGTCATAGAGCTATAATTTCCATTAGGCCCAATAATTTCACCTAAGCCAGGCCCAACATTTGAAATGGCAGAGGCTGATGCTGAAATACAAGTTAAAAAATCTAGTCCACTAAATGATAGTAATAATGCTGAAAATGCAAATGTTAGTATATAAAGAAAAAAGAAACTCATTACTGACTCATATGTAGTTTCATGAATTCTTTTGCCATTAAAATGACTGGCAAAAACAGCATTTGGTTGAAGAATTTTTTTTAAACTCAAATTTATGTACTTTATTAGTATCTGAAAACGAAAAACTTTTAGACCTCCTGTAGTTGATCCAGCACAGCCCCCTATAAACATTAACAAAAGAAATAATACTGATGCATAATTGCCCCAATTTTCAAAATTTTCGCTTATAAATCCTGTCCCAGAAATAATTGATATAGTATTAAATGAAATAGATATAAATTTTTGAATTATATTTCCTTCAACATATTGATTCGCAAAATAAAATATAATAGTTACAGAAAATAACAAAATTAATAAAAAAATTCTAACTTGATGGTCTTTAAAAATAGTAAGTAGATTGTTAAGTGAAGTTTGAGCAATTACAAGAAATGGAATACTCCCTATTATCATAAAAATAATAGCAATGGATAAAATCATATAATTATCGAAGTAAGCAAACGACTCATTATGGGTAGAAAAACCTCCAGTTGAAATCGTAGTAAAGCTGTGAGCTATTGAGTCAAATAAACTCATATCATTTAAATAATATAACGCGAATAAAAGTAACGTCAGAGAAACGTATATTGTAAGAATTTTAGATATTACAGATGATATTTTTGGAAGAAATTTCTCGTATGGATCATCTCCTTCCAAATGAAATAGTTGCATTCCACCTATTCTAAGAAAGGGTAGAATAATTAAAGCAATTACTACAATACCTATCCCACCTAGCCATTGCAAAAATGCCCTCCAAATTAATAAACCTTTAGGTAATTCGTCTATATTACTTAAAATTGTTGCACCCGTAGTTGTTATTCCACTCATTGACTCAAATAGAGAGTCGATAATACTAAGTTTTGTATCTCCATAAACAAATGGCACTGCACAAAGAATTGAAACCAACAACCATGACATCACAGTTATAAGGAAAGCTTCTTTGATTGAAATTTTCAACTCTACACTTTTATTTACAATTACAAGTGAGCCTCCAACAATTAAATAGATAAGTATCGGAACTACGTAAGACTGCCAAAGAGAAGTTCCATATATCAATTCAGTTATTAATGGTATAAATAAAAAAAAACCTACGGCACAAATAACAGTACCACTCACCAGCGCTATTGGTTTAAGTTTAAACATTTTGATAATTGATAATTAATGAAAGTTTTTTTTATTGTAGGGGCTATCTAAAGAAAACGCAGGAATATCTATTTTTAATTTTTCACCATTTTTTTGAGAAACAAGATAAAAACCTTGCATAATTCCATTATTTGTTTTCAATGGAGTACCACTTGTGTATTCAAAAGACTCACCAGGTTTAATGATTGGAAATTCACCTACTACTCCTTCACCCCGAATATTCATTACTTTACCATTTGCATCTATAATTAACCAGTTTCTATGATCTAATTTTATTGTGCAATTTCCTGCATTAGTAATATTTACTTGGTAAGCCCAAACAAAATGGCTATCTTGCGGAGATGATTGATCGTCCAAAAAATATGGGGTTACAGTAACAGTAACACCATTAGTTGTTTTAGAGTACATTTAATAAATATACCCCATAAATGCACTATAGAGAATTAAATTGATAGATTAAAATAGACCCTGAATTAATCCTTTTTTATCTAACATTATAGAATTAGCGCTTGGAACCTTAGGTAACCCTGGCATAGTCATAATTTGACCAGTTATAACAACTATAAAACCAGCACCAGCTGATAACCTCACCTCTCTTACTGGAACAGTAAAACCATTTGGGGCACCTCTTAAAGATGGGTTAGTTGAAAAACTATATTGTGTCTTTGCGATACAAATCGGAAGGTCACTATAACCACTCTCTTCAAAACCTTTAAGTTGATCGCTAACAGATTTATCAATAACAATATCATCAGCTCTGTAGATTTTTTTAGCCACAGAACGAATTTTTTCCTCTAACGATTCATTATCCTCATACATAAACTTAAACTTAGATGGATCGCTTGACTCGCTAATTTTTACTACTTCTTCTGCTAACTCTAAAGTACCATCACCACCATTTGCCCAGTGAGAACAGAGGATAGCTTTAACTCCCAATTTTTCACACCCATCTGAAATAACTTTACCCTCAGCTTCAGTATCAAGAGTGAAGCTATTAATAGCAACAATTGGTTGAAGCCCAAAAGATTGAATATTTTCAATGTGACGTTGTAAATTCTCAAAACCTTTTTCAACAGCAGAAACATTTTCGTTATTAAGGTCAGCTTTTTCAACGCCTCCGTGTGATTTCAATGCTCTTACAGTAGCAACAATAACAACTACACTAGGAGTCAACCCTGCCTTACGACATTTGATGTCTAAAAATTTTTCAGCACCCAAGTCTGCACCAAAGCCAGCTTCCGTTACAACATAATCAGCTAGTTTTAAACCTGTTTTAGTTGCTATAACCGTATTACATCCATGTGCAATATTGGCAAAAGGACCTCCGTGAATAATAGCCGGATTATTTTCAAGTGTTTGAACTAAATTTGGCATTAAAGCATTTTTTAATAAGACCGTCATTGGCCCATCAGCTTTTACATCACGTGCGTATATAGGAGACTTATCTCTTTTGTATGCGATTATGATATTGCCAATTCTTTTTTGTAAATCATTAATATCATTTGCTAAACAAAAAATAGCCATTATTTCACTTGCGACTGTTATGTCGAATTTATCTTCTCTTGGAAATCCATTTGAAATGCCACCAAGATTGACGTTTACTTTCCTCAGAGACCTATCACCTAAATCAACAACTCGACCCCAAGTAATTCTTCTTTGGTCTATTTGTAATTCATTTCCCCAATAAATGTGATTGTCGATTAAAGATGATAATAGATTGTGAGCGGCAGTAATCGCATGAAAATCACCTGTAAAGTGAAGATTAATTTCTTCCATAGGCACAACTTGAGCATATCCACCTCCAGCAGCACCACCCTTCATACCAAAACA
>MDTD01152805.1_pt1 | contig 14583 bp, 14 predicted proteins | sample 811221 | NCBI WGS metagenome assembly MDTD01 (sample SAMN05326646, study PRJNA326480) | marine metagenome | isolation source: seawater | place: Pacific Ocean: South West | collected 2011
ACCTAACAGTCGGTATGCCTGCATTGAGATTAGCGGCGTAATAACCAATAATTTCAGGGGTCTGGCCCACCTGGCAACAGAACGGGCCATATGATGTAAATAGTTTTATGTTTGAAATGTTTGCAATAATGTGTATGGCCGCGTGGCCCGATGACATAATGACCAGTGTCACAGACTGCACAACTTATTATGAGGATCCACCAAAAATATATAGCACCTTAGAAGAATGTAACCGTGCCTCATATCCCAAACTCGAGGAAACCGTAAAGGGTTTTTACGAGATGCGTGTTGATTTTGAATCTATAGAAGTAGGTTGTAGCAAAATCGATGGCTAAACCAACGGTGCCTCAAACCACGTGGAGAGGTAAGGACACCTGCCAATTTAATCCAGAATACGAACACACTGATATCTTTTACACTGACGTTAAAATGTGTCAAGACATCCAGATTGTGGATCACGGTAGCAAAAATGCACACAGAGTCCTCTGTGAAAAAGCATTAGATTATCTTGGAGATACAATCAATGCTGTTGATGTTGGTTGCCGAGACGGTGAATTCACAAGGTACCTGTCCTGGAGTTTTAATCATGTGTATGCATTTGATTACCGTAGAAGGATATACTTTGCTATGAACATTAACATCAATGAAAAAAAAGTTACACACTATACCTGTGCGTTGGGAGATCAGATCAAAACTGAATATGCAAGTGGCCGTGGAAATTTCAGAAGCACAAAAGTTGATCCGAGATGGAAGAACAAGCAACAGAGGATATACACCTTGGATTATTTCAAATTCAAAGATATTAATCTAATCAAAATTGATGTGGATGGCATGGATGGTGAAGTCATAAGAGGAGCAATGAATACTATCCAGCGTTGCAAACCGGTAATCATAATAGAAGAAATCATGTCCGCCGGCGGCACACCCAATCATGACGGCGTTGCACAACTGGAAAATTTAGGATACCAAAAGGTGTTTTCTCTAAAAAGTGATAGGATTCATAACGATTATGTTATGGTGCCAGCACTAACTTAAGGTATTGCTGGACTCGTTAAGATCAAGTGCTTGTTGAACCTTGTCCCTGTCGTGTTGATTCATATTATTAAGTAATCGTTGACTCAATTCGTAAATGTCCTTTCCGGACACATCTAAACTTAATTGTCTGCAAGATGAAATGATTTGATCGTCGACTGTTAAGTTGTCGAACCCTTTTGTGTCTATCCTGTCATCACGCTTGGCCTTGCCAGCGACTGCATCTAGATCTAGAGGATCCAATACATCGGGCAGTCCGCTAGTCCTTAGGACCTGATCAATAATGGCACTCTTGTCTGAATCTGTGGTAGCCGTGTAAATTGAATTCAAGTGTGACTGGTTGCTAACATATTCATTGAAGTAAGTTTGCCAGTTGCTGTTCTGCGACACTCTTGCCATTAGTTTTCGCAAATCATCATCATCTGCCAAACCAACGTAGGACTGATATTCCGACTGGCTTCTTAGATAAGTTCTTATTCCGGAAAGGTTGCTTTTTTCAAGTTGCACCTGTACATTTATTTCTTCTCTGATTGCAATAAGATCCGTTGTTGGATCTCCTGCGATTTCTGATATACGAGTGTTTAGGTTGGCCATGTTGCCAGCGGCTGTGTTCACCCTGTTATCTAAAGATGTTTGAAAGTCAGTGGAGTCAGCCGCTATGGTTGTTAAGAAATCAATCAACTGTGTGTTGGAGAATCGCACTGCCGCTGTGGCAGTGGCTAGATTACTGTTTACCCTTGCATTAGTGTCAATCAATTGCATCACTGTCTTAAGTCTTGTGAACACAGGTGCCGAACTGTCTTCGGTTTCTGTAAACATGTTGTTTAGGGTGCCCAAGTGATCATTTACCGATCTTGCTTTGTCCTTAGCAGGCACCCCGTACAGACTTGGTATTAAAGTCTGTAAAGATTGTACCGATTGCAGTATCTCCAAAAAATCTCCTGCACCTTGCTCTTCTGGTGTACCCTCAATGGTAGGATCGCCCGGTATGATAGATCCATCCAAAATCGTGTTTGTGTGTCGCACAATGTCTTTAAGATATCGTCCAATTTGCAGATGAGGTTGTGCGTTGTTCAAAGTTTCAAGTGCGTCATTTTTTTGTGTCTGGGTCAACACTGTGTTGTCATGTATGGCTGTGTCTAGGTCAAATTGTGATTTGATAAACTGGAATCCGTCGTCTTTATCAACTGCTTTGATGTCATTGATTGCGTTTTCCAGAGCCTGGTTACTGAAATTGGGATCTGAATTGACAAGAGATGTTAGACCTTTTTTTACTGTCATTTTATCCGTTCGCGAACACGTTTGGTGAACCCTGTATCATTCTGCCCTTTATGTCTGCGGCGTCACCTACCCGTGCAACCGGAATGCCCTGCACAAACACGTTGGGTGATCCCGATCTTATTATTGCACCATGCGGTTTACAACACACAGTCTTGCCACATGGCACTAAAATCGTGTGCGTAATTAATGAGTCACCTAGCCTAAGAAGTGATATTCCATTTGCGAACACAGAATTTTGAGAGGCAATGCAAGGAATCACAAAAGTACAGGTATGTCCTGTTGCGGCTAGGTCTGTTCTGTTTCTTGATACTCGTGGCATACGAATATTTATTGCCGGCAAAAAGTGCTATGTTTTCTTATTGCGAAGATGTATTGCGTCGGGTATCAGCCGTGGTTTTTCTGTCCAACCAACCACCGGAGCCAGTATCAGGAAGTAGGCAAACCAGTACGCAGTTCCAATCCTGCTTAACAATATCCAGCCACCTTCTGCAGGCATGGCTCCACAATACATCAATAGGAAGAAGTCACCAACTAGGAACCAAGTGAACTGTTTCCATATTGGTCTGTATATGGAAGATCGTATTTTAGATGTGTCCAACCATGGAAGTAAGGCCATGACCCCAATGGCAGAAACCATTGCAATGACACCACCCAATTTATCTGGTATTGCCCGTAATACAGCATACCAAGGCAAGAAGTACCATTCAGGAACAATGTGGGCAGGTGTCACTAAAGGATTTGCTTCTATGTAGTTGTCAGGGTGCCCTAATATGTTTGGCACATACATCAAGAACAGCATAAAAATTAATAAGAAGACCAAGAAAGCGTACATGTCCTTCATTGTGACGTATGGATGGAATGAAACTGTGTCTCGTGTGTCCTTGGGTTCTACGCCTGTAGGGTTATTGGAACCTGTCATGTGTAATGCAATGACATGAAACACAACAACCAAAACAATTATAAATGCAATCAGCCAGTGTAAAACAAATGCTCTGTTTAGGAATGCATCTCCCACTGCGTAATCTCCCCATAGCAAAGTTACAATGGAATCACCAACCAATGGAATGGCACCAAATAAACTTGTAATCACCGTGGCTCCCCAATAACTCATTTGTCCCCATGGCAAAACATAGCCAAGGAAAGCAGTTGCCATCATGAGGAAATATATTATGATTCCAAATATCCACATGAGTTGCCTAGGTTCCTTGTAGGAGCCAAAGTATAGTCCGCGGAACATATGAATATAAACAGCAATAAAAAAGAACGATGCCAAGTTCATGTGTGCGTATCGTATCAGCCAGCCGCCATTAACATCTCTCATGATGTGTTCTACACTTGAAAATGCTTCTGCCACACTCGGCTTGTAGTGCATACCTAACACCAGGCCAGTGGCAATAAGTCCTAGCAATGTGAATGTTAGAATAGCACCAAAACTCCAAAAATAGTTTAGGTTCTTTGGCACTTGGAAGTCAAGATATTCATGCTTGAACATTCTAAATATCGGTAGCCTGTTGTCCAACCATCCAAGCGGTCCGGTGAAAGGCGATGTATTGTCTTTTACCTTATTGGTGTGAACAGGTTTGTAATCCTTATTATCCATATGTAGATCTTTTTAAAGTTTAAATTTGCTAAACTGGCCTTTTTTTACATCTTGCTTGATGCCACCAACAATGTAAGATTCTACTTCTGTTTCCTGCGGTGCCACCTGCATACCTTTCGATGATAGCCAGTGCTGTGTCCATGGCAGTGGGTTGGTGCCTGCTGGTTGATCAAATATCGGATCATATCCCAACGCTTTCAATCTCTTGTTTGCTGTCCATTCCACGTAGTTGCCTAGAAGTTTTTCATTTAGTCCGATAATAGAACCATCCTTGAACAAGTGTTTTGCCCATGCCTTCTCTTCTTCAACACAGTCTTTGAACATCTGGATCACAGTTTTTTCTGTGCCTTTGATTGCTTTTGTCATTTCTGGATCATCACCCTTGTGCCATGCTTTTATTACGTGTGTTGACAAGTTCAAGTGCGTTGCTTCATCTCTTGCAATCAGCGAAAGTATCTTTGCTGATCCTTCCATCAGTTTTAGTTCACCAAATGCAAAAGTACAGGCAAATGATATGTAAAATCTCAAACCTTCAAGTAAATTTACAGTGTTCATTGCTAGGTATAATTGTTTTTTCAATTCAAGCATATCAACCTTTTTGCCGACAGCATAGTCAAGTGCCATGCTTCCAAACTTGTCATACTCGCCGGTAACTGATTTTGCTCTCTTCAAAATCTCTTTGTCATTTACGATTGTGTCAAATACTTCAGTTGGATCTGGATACACATTCTTCATTATGTGCGTGTATGATCTTGAGTGTATTGTTTCGAAGAAGTCCCAAGTGACAATACATCCTTCCAATTCAGGATTTGACACGTATGGCAAGAACATAAGACTTGGTCCACGTCCTTGTACACTGTCCAATAGTGTTTGATATTTTAAGTTAGATGTGAAAATGTGTTTCTGTTCTGGTCTAAAAGTTTGATAATCTGCTCTATCCTTTTGCAAACTAACTTCTTCTGGTCTCCAGAAGTAGCCAATCATTGTTTGGTTAAGTTTGTCAAACTGCGGATACTTGAACTCATCATATCTCTGTACCCCACCATCCTCACCAAAGAACATAGGCTGTTTAGTAAAGTCAATATCTCTTTGGTTAAAAACTGTTTTTGTCATAATAATTTTTAAATGTTAGATTGTACAGGCTTCGCACTCACCGTCGTCTGCGGGTTTACTTATCTGTTGTTCAACATTTTCTGGTTCTAAAATAACGTCCTCTCCTTCGTCATCTTCTGCTGTTCCTATGCCTGCAGGTTGCACGTCCTCTTCTTCACCTTTGAAGTCATATGTGTTTTGATAATAACTTGTTTTCCAACCATATTTGTAAGCAACCAGCATGTCTTGTGCCATTGCCGACAGAGGCACTTCGTTGTTTTCATAGTGCAAAGGATTATATGACCAGTTGCCTGATATGGCTTGATCAAAGTATTTTTGCATCATCGCTACAACATTTATATAACCTTCATTGCTAGGCATGTCCCAAAGTAATGTGTAATCATTTTTAAGTTTTGGGAATCCAGGTGCTATCTGTTTCAATGGACCTTTCTTGCTTTTTTTAATTTGTAACATGGCTCTCGGTGGTTCAATGCCGTTTGTTTCGTTACTAACAACGGAAGAACTTTCCGATGGCATTTGTGCTGATAAAGTTGAGTGCCTTAGGCCATACTTCGCTATGTCCTTTCTTAAAGACTCCCATGCCATGCGTTGTTTGTGTGGCACGATTTCATCAACTTCTTTTTTGTAATGATCGATTGGCAACAATCCATCTGCATATTTTGTTTTTTCAAAGCCATCACACTTGCCTTTTTCTTTTGCAATGTCGCAACTTGCTCTTAACAAATGATATTGAAATGCTTCGGAAAGCCTGTCTACAAGTTCCCAGGCGCCTTTTTCGTTGTACTTGACATTGTTCTTTGCAAGATAGTGTGCAAGACCAATGTAGCCAATACCTAAACTTCTTCTTGATTTTGTCGATACTTCAGCCGCCTTTACAGGATAGTCTTGGTAGTCAATAATTTGTTCTAAGGCCCTAACACTTAGATCACAAATGTTTTCTAATTCGCTTAAATCATTAAGTGCACCAACGTTTACTGCCGAAAGAATACAAAGTGCTATTTCACCTTGGTCGTCGTGTATATCTTGTATTGGTGTTGTGGGCAATGTAATTTCTTGGCATAGATTACTCATTGAAACTTTGTCTTTGAAACTGCTGTGCGAATTACAATGATCTAAATTCATTATATAGATACGACCTGTCTCCGCTCGTTCTTTTAATAAATCAAAGAACAAATCTTGTGCGGCTACTTTTTTCTTAGGTATAGTTTTGTCTGCTTCATATTTGAGATATAAGTCATCAAATTCATCTGTGCCAAATGCTTCGTATAGGCCAGGAGCCATGTGTGGAGATATCAAAGTAATCTCTTCTTCGTTCATGAATCTTTCATAGAACAGTTTTGATATCTGTATAGAGTAGTCCATACGTCTCACTCTGTTGTCTTCTGTTCCTTTGTTGTTTTTTAAGACAAGGATGTCTTCTATCTCCGGATGCCATATAGGAAAGTGTACAGTTGCATTTCCGCCACGCACACCATTCTGTGTGCAACATCTTACAGTTGATTCGAATTTTTTTAGGAACGGAATGACTCCTGTGTGTTGGACCTCCCCACCTCTGATTTTACTATTGATTCCTCTGATACGTCCTGCGTTGATTCCTATGCCTGCTCTTCTGGCAACATATAAACCTATCGCCATGTCACTTGAAAAGATGCTCGGCAAAGTGTCATCGCTGTCCACTAAAACGCAAGAAGCAAATTGCCTGATAGGAGTTCTCACACCTGCCATAACAGGAGTTGGTATATTAATTTTGTGTAATGATATTGCATCATAATATTTTTTTACATAGGACATCCTGGTCTTTGTTGGATAGTCTGCGAAAAGCGTTGCCGCTATCATCATGTACATGTCCTGCGGAGTCTCATAAAGTTGACCAGTGCTTCTGTCTTGTACAAGATACTTGTCACATATCTGTCTTAGGCCTGCGTAAGTAAATTTTAAATCTCTGTCTCTTCTGATCCACGTATTGAACTTCTTCAATTCTGTTTTTGTGTACTTGTCCAGTATGCCTTTATCATATACACCTAATCTGATATTTCTTAAAATTAATTTTAGTAAAGGAATATATTCGTATTGTCCGTGTGCTTCCTTTCTTACATCATAAGAAAGTAATCTAGCCGCGGCGTATTGGTAGTTTGGTGCTTCGAGACTGATAAGATCGTTTGCTGATCTTACTAAAACGTTCTGGATGTCTTTGGTTGTCATTCCGTCATAAAATTGTATGTTGGCGTTCATTTCGATAAGAGAACTAGAAACTCCGGAAAGACCTTCGCAGGCCTCTTCAACCACAAAATGTATTTTGTTAATGTCAAGGTCTTCTAGCCTCCCATCTCGTTTCTGAACTTGAATCGTAGATGAGTTGGTGTTTGGCATAATTGTTTTATAATTTTTTGTTTTGATTTTTGTTTTTGTTGTGTCCATATTTATCTAAATCCTGCTTATCTACTTTTTTGTTGTGTTTCTGTTACCTTCATACGATAAAAATCACCACGTCGTTTTGTGTTTTTATTATGTACTAATATTAAGATAAAAAAACTTTTTTGTCTAGTAGATAATAGATTATTTTGTACACAACTTTGAATTTAAGTAGTCGATTAAGTACTGCTCAAAGTGTTTATATTCTGTTGCGTCATGATGGTGAGCGTATGGGTCTATTCCATGGCGCTTATTTTCAGGTAATTTGTTGTACATAAAGTTATTACCACAGAAAGAAAATAAATCAATAATGTTTTTGTTATTTTTGATTAGGTTTAATTTAGTAAATCCTTTAAAACCTGATAGATGTTGCTCCTCAAAGTTGTTTACCATGTCGCACATCAAATATTTGATTCCGTTGGCCTCAAAGAACGATGCCAATACTATGATGTCTGTGAAAATCTTATCCCAATAGGTCCTGATGTTTGGTACACAACCATGATAGTATGGCACTAACTTTTTGAATTTTTCTTCAGAAACGTTTTGCAAATCAATCCTATCTAAATTTAGATAAGGTTCTTCTAATACCGGATGCCATGTGCCGTCTATCACGTCATCTTCTTTTGCGATTGCCATTTCCCATCTGTGGGCAAAGGTTATTGGAATAATTGCAAACTTTGGGTTGCCATTCTGTGCTACCCATTCAACAGTCGATCTTACAGTCCTCGCGAAACTTGTACCTACTTTGCCAATGTTCACAGTATTAGAACAGCCTACTTGTTTTTGGAAATCTTCGCTGACATTCCATATACGTGCAAAACTGCAACCATTAATTAGTAATGTCATTTATTAAACTAATATCTGTACTTGATATTCCATTGTAACATCTGTGCTTGAATCAGATGTAGTAGTAAATTGAACCCGAAGTGTGTCGTTGCCAGCGGTTGAGTCGCCGTCTGAACTTTTTGCTGTAAGAGTCGTTCCAACATCTGATGTTTCTTCGTAATCATCGTTGAATGTGCAAATCTCTCCTGCCGCACTTATAGTAAAGACTCCTGTTCTGTATTTGGCGCCTCTATTCATTTTGTAAGTGATTCTAACACCCTTGTCTAAAAAGCCAGGAAGATATATTCCTGTATCGGTGGCCGTCGATGTGTTGTCTGCTAAAGTAATCTGTCTTACTGCTTTTGTGTGTATTGCTATACCCTGGACTTCTGGTGGAGTATTAGAAGGTTTAGTGCTGTCTCCGAAGTCTGTGTCTCGAAGATCAGTTCTTTCGAAAAAGTCCATAATAGAACTACACTCATCCTGGTCATATTGAATTACAGGCACTTCGTTAATACTATCGACGCCTTCAAAATTATTAGCAACAGTCTTCGCATAAAAATTACCATGCGAAATTATATTCCTCGATGGTGCTTCAACAGTTTGTTTTGCTTTTACAAATATCGCTTGTTGAGATATCGTGCTCCAACTACTGCCTGTAAACTGAACGTCTCTTGGTCCAACAGTCATACCATTTGTAGTTGAGCTGTCCCATTCGTCTCCAATGATTGCGCCATAATAAGCGATGCTGAAATCACAGTTATGAAATCTCATAGTCGTGACATCAAAACTCATGTCAACTAATCTTGCAAATTTTGTAAACTGGCAGTTGTTAAAATACACATTAGAACATTGTAAGGCGGTAGTCGACCTTACCGTAATTCCTTTGTTTGCAGACACGTCAGAACCACCTGATGTATAAGCACCTTCAAATTTGCAGTTTTCAAAATATAAGTTTGTTGCATTATCGATTGACACACCAGATCCATTTGCGTTTGTATTTTTTAACGTGATGTTTTTTAATTGTATCTGTGTCGGTGTTGTTGCACCAGAGTTACCAATGTTTAGATATCCGTTTCCGTCGTCGTCTTCTGTGACCATAACCGCACTTGCGCCTGACATTTCTATAATTGTTTTATCATGTCCTTCCCCAATCAAATGTGCAAACGGAGGAATAGTAAGAGTTGTGTTAATTTTGTAAATGCCTGCAGGAAAGAATAGTGTCCTTCTTGCTCTTGTGTCATCTTGGTCTGTGTCTGAATATAACTCATCTAAGGCTCTTTGAATGGCCGCCGAGTCGTCGGTGCTGTTGTCACCTTTAGCATCAAATTGTTTTACATTTGCATAGTCATCTAATCTTTGTTGTACGGTTCTTGTAACTGCACCTGAGGCACCTGTTGTTATGGGTGTGCTGTCTCCTAGATAGCCTTTATATACGTATGACATTGCAGATGTGAAACTGCTGGTGCCAGATACCATTATTTCTGTATTACCCACAGCCGGTGCACCATCCGCCACTGTGCCATTACCTATGAACAATCTTTGCTCGTCAATGACCCATCCTAACTCACCTGCGGCAAGTTGTGGTAGATCGGTTCTTTTTCCGCGTCTGTGTTGTATTCTAGATATCTGTACTATCGGCATATAACGTATTTATTAGAGAACTAACTTGTAATATTGTTCCAACTTTTTGTACCATTCACTTGTCCAATGTGAGTAGTTGTCTATCTCGAATGTCTGAAATTCGTTATTCTGTGTGCATATGAACACACGTCCTGCTTTAATGTCTGTGTCATATGTTTTGTTGTGTGCCTCTGCATAGGCCACCAACTGCAGGAAATAATCCTCTATCCATTCCTTCTTCTTTAATTTACGAGCCTGCTTGAAATCACATATGGCGGGTTCACCTTTGTACACAGCCACTAGATCGGTAGTGCCTGCATAAAGTTCTGGATAATGTAGGCTTACTTCAGATCCCCATACTTCGCTTATGTCTTTCAGTCCGTTATCTATAATGACATTTGCCATCGTGTGTGCTTTCTGTTGAATTAGATTAGAGCCAGGAGTTCTGTCTTCTCCTTTGACATGTTTTTCTAAACTTCTGTGCATCACCGTGCCTATGTTCGCACTCTCTGTGGTGATCTGTTGTGCCTTTTCTGCACCCACTCTCTTACGCCATGCATGTAGATGGGTCATGTCCTTTGTGGCACTCAATACGGTGGTCACACTTGGCACTAGCCTCCCATCGGGAGTTTGATAATGCCTTTTACCATTTTTACTCTGCTTATTTAGATCGCTATAAGGATACTTTTCTACGTAGGCTATACCTTTACTCTGTAGGGCCTCTTTCGGTATTTTCATAATGATAATTATACATTATAATGTCATATATCACAACCACCAATCTTACAAGCATAATGGCAGAAATGACCAATTATTGCAACGCCGCATGTCCCATGTGTCAAAGATATGACTGGAATTTGAATCTAGTGGACAAAGTTAATAGTAGCCACACCACATTGAATTTTGTAAAGGAAAAAATAGGTGATGAAATTATATCAAGACTGGATCGTTGGATCTGCCAGGGTACCTATGGTGACGCGATAATGAATCCGGAAACAGTTGATATTTTCAGGTATCTTAAAGAATTGAATCCAGGTATAGAGATACTAATGCATACAAATGGTGGAGTGAGAAGTGAGGATTTCTGGCGGAGTCTTGCAGACATAGATGTCAAAGTAATATTTTCAATTGATGGATTAAAAGATACAAATCATATCTACAGAAGACAGGTGAAGTGGGATAGACTTATGCACAATGTAAAAACTTTTTTAGACAACGGAGGTAGAGCGGTATGGGAGTACTTGGTTTTCAAACACAATCAACATCAGGTGTCCGAAGCAGAAAATTTATCCAAACAAATGGGATTCGAACGCTTTAGGCATTACTTCAGTGAAAGATGGCAAGATTTTGATGCCGATGGCAATTACAGAGACGTAAAGGAACTTGCGGTTGATGATTATGTTATAGAGAAGCCAGTTGATCAGCCAGATGATTTCAAAGCAGTGGTGCAAGAAGGACATAATCTATCTAAGAATGTATATACAGAACCGGCAGTTGATGACTTCTTTACAAAAAAAATAAATTGTTATGCATGTACAACATCTAGACGAGAAATATATCTTAGAGCAAATGGTTATGTAAGTCCGTGTTGCTGGTTAGGTGATGTCGAAAGGGATGAACCTAAAAGTATTATTGTAGATTACAAAAAGATAAATCTTAATCACACAAGTTTAGAAGAAATATTTGCAGGGCAATTTTTCAAAGATCTTCACGAAGGTATAATAGGTGGAGAAAAAAGATTAAAAGGCTGTTATCATGCCTGTGGAGTGAACTAATGGCCATAGAGTGTAAAGTTTTACAGTTAGGATTAAATTTTGACATGAGCGGCATGGTCCAACCATGTAATATGCTTGTTGGACACTATTTGAAAGATGAGAACGACAGGCACTACAACGTGCTTACTGATGATGTAAAAGATATCTGGAACAGCAAACATAGGCAAGAGATAATTGACGCACATAAAAATAATATTAAACATCCTGCCTGTCGAAACTGTTGGGAACGAGAGGACGCAGGAGTTGAGTCTGCTAGACAAAAAGCAAATAAAGATTTAGAAGGCGTAGAAATATTAAAAGAGCAACCAAGAATAATGATTGTTAAGCCTGGCAATCTATGCAACAATGCCTGCAGGAGTTGTAATTCTCACACTAGCAGTATGTGGTACAAGACAGATTATCAGTTAGACAATCAAGGAAAATCATTTAAGGACTATCTTAAATTTTATGATAAACATAAAACCGCATACAACGGCAACAAGGTATTAGAAAAAAGATGGGCAGAATGGGAAGATAAAATTATATTTTGGGATATGTATGGTGGTGAACCTATGTTGATCCCTTTGTTCTGGAAAGTATTAGATCAGGCACAAGAAAGTCCAACCGCAAAAGAAAAAATGTTCAATCTCCATACCAATGGAATGATATACAAACCAGACCTTGTTAAAAAGTTGAGTACCTTTAAGACTGCCCATATAGGATTCAGCATCGATGCGATTGGGGAAAAGAATGAATACATCAGATATGGCAGTAAATGGAAAAATATTTTAGCCAACTTGACCAGGTACATAGAAGATTGTAAAAAATACGACAATGTTTCAATTACAATTAGAGCCACAATCACACCATGGAACATCTACTACTATGAAGAAAATTATGATTACTTTAAAAAATTAGGAATACGAGCAATAGGCATATGGTGCGATGACAAACCATGGAACGATGTGAGATATCTTCCAAACAAAATAAAAGAGGCCGTAATTAATAAACTTTCAAAATACAAAAATCACGATGGCGTATGGGACAGCAAATTTGAAGATATAAAAAATTGGTTAAGTACCACACCTCCCGATCATGCAAATTTACAGCATTCGTTTCGGGAGTTTAATCAAAAGTTAGATACAGTCAGAAAGGAAAAATTTAGTGCTACATTTCCGGAGTATTCTAAATTATTCACGTAATGGGTATTTCAAAACAACCACCTAAAAAATTTCCAATTACAAAAGGACTTCCATGCCAGTTGAAATGGACCTTTAGCACAATTTATCTAACGGATGGAAAAAGTGCCAGTTGTCATAAAGCCAGAATGCATGATTATAATGTAGACGGCAAGTTAAACTTCCATAATCAACCAGGCAAGATCAATGAAAGGCTAGAGATGCTTGACGGAAAATGGCCTGCAGGTTGCGAAAGTTGTAAGCACATTGAAGAGTCGGGAGGGCATAGTGACAGAGTAATTCAATTGTTTTTAGAAGGTAACACAGCACCACCCGAGTTAGAAAAAGATCTTGAAGCAACCACAGTGACACCACGTCAAATAGAAATATATTGGGGGAACACTTGTAATATGAAATGTATATATTGTGCACCTCATTATAGTAACAAAATACATGCAGAACAAAAAAGATTTGGAAAGTTCGACCAAGACGGAGTAAGTATTGACCCGGATGATTTTAAATTAAATCCAAATATAAAACGAGATACCGATCGATTGTTTGAATGGTTTGAAAAAAATATTCAACATTTACATAAGATCTATATTTTTGGCGGAGAACCTTTCTTACAAGTAGAAACAGAAAGGATGATTAAGTTTTTAGAAGAAAGAACACTGCCTGATCTTACACTTACATTCTTCAGCAACCTAAATGTTGATCACGAAAGAGTAAAGCGTTGGGTAGAGCGTTTAGAAAATTTACGTAGCCAGGGAAGACTAGACAAATTGGTTATAGTTGGTAGCCTGGACGCATGGGGAGAGCCAGGTGAATATGTTAGATCAGGTCTAGATCTCAAATTGTTTGAAAAAAACTTTGAATATATACTGCACAACACTTCAGCTCAACAGCAAATTAATTCTGCTCTTACAATTACATCGGTTCCTGGCATGGTGCAAATGGTTGAGAAAATAAATGATTGGAATAAAGTCAAACCTGTGTATTGGAGTTTCTTAAAAGCCGCAGACAAAGATAGCATTGGTGGGACTGGATACTTGTATCCTGGGATATTTGGTAAGAAGATCAATTCTTTAGGACTTGAGGAAGCGATTGAAAAATTTGATACAAACACAGCCGGCTACCCTGACAGTGTTAAGATTGCTCAAAAAAAATATATGCAAGGACACGTGACAGAATTTGCAAATGCCACGCCTGATTTGCACAGACAGAAGCAACTGAAAACTTATCTCAGTCTCTTAGATAGACGTAGAGGTACAGACTATACAAAAGTTTTTCCTGAAATTAGTGCTTGGTTGAAAGATCTTTAAGATCGTCTTTTCATGGCAGACCTTGCCATTTTTTTTACAACGTCTGTAGACCCTTGATCGTCATAGTCCATAGCAGGATCTTTTTCCGCTTCTTTATCAGTCTTGATAACAATTTTTTCACTATCAAAATCGGCAACAACATTCTTAAGGTCACCGTCTTGATCGTAAATTCTTTTGAACACGTCATAGTTGAATGCAGGATATCCAGTATTACTCATTATTTGTTTTACTGCATCCATACTGATATCACTTGGTTGGTCTTTTTCATCAGCATCGCCACGCATGTTTAGGAGCACATTAATTATTGCTGATTCTAATTCGCTATCTGATTTTTTGAATTCGTTAAATCTCACGGGACTACTTCCCCGCTAGTTTGCTGTACAATCTGTTTGATGTTTCAAACACTTCTTTGGATTCTCTTTGTTCTCTGCCTTCTGGCTCTG
>MDTD01084330.1_pt1 | contig 14581 bp, 15 predicted proteins | sample 811221 | NCBI WGS metagenome assembly MDTD01 (sample SAMN05326646, study PRJNA326480) | marine metagenome | isolation source: seawater | place: Pacific Ocean: South West | collected 2011
GAGATATAGTATTGGGTTGGACTATTTCTCTTGTAATAATCTTTGTAGTCTTTAGAGTGCTTAGAGTTCTTAAAATAATTTAGATTTATAAAATTCTCTAATGCAATTTTCAAAAAAAGAAGTGTATCTCAGAAAAAAGGATCACAAACTAAAAGAACTAATTGACACTAATGGCCATATTATCTTTAAAGCAAATAAAGAAAACCAATTTAATAGCTTAGTTGATATCATTATTTCCCAGTTTATATCGACAAAAGCGGCATATTCTATTTCCAACAAAATAAAAAATAATTTTAGTTCAAAAATCTTACATGAAAAACACTTTAAACGTCTAACAATAAAAGATATAAAAAAATTAGGCTTAAGTGAAAACAAGGCAAAATCAATTAAGGAATTATCAAATTTGTTTTTAGAAACTAATTCACTTAACTTAGAAAAACTTGATTATATTTCAATTCTCAATTCAATATTTGGTATAGGTCCGTGGTCAATAAACATGTTTGAAATTTTTTGTCTGGGTAAATTCGATATTTTCTCTTCCAAAGATGCAGGTCTAAGATTGGCAATGAATAATTTGAATATGGTTAATAAAAATTCAGGTTTCCACAAATATGATGAATATGCAAAAAAATGGAAACCATACAGAAGCATTGCATCAATTCATTTATGGAAGATGGTCGATTAGTTATGAAAGAAGATATCTATTTTTCTCAACATGTACATGGTTTTATTGTTGATAATTTAATCAAAAAGCCAAAATTAATATGATTAAAAAAATATTTAATAAAAAATATATATTTTTGTCTTTACTTGTTGTTTATACACCACTTTTTAAATATTATATTTTTTTAAACAACAATAAAGGTCACTCATTTTTAACGTCCGACTGGTTAATAAATTATAAGTATGGTTTTATAAATCGCGGTTTAATCGGGACATTATTTTTTAGTTTGATAGATAACCCAAAATTAATGCTTCAGACCATCTCAATAGTATTAATAGCAATATATTTATTTATTTTTTATTATCTAAATCAAACATTTTATTCTTACAACCAAAATTTTGTATCAATAATACTAATTTTTTCCCCAGCAGCATTTCTTTTTCCAATTTATGATTCCCAAGGATCTTTTAGAAAAGAAATTCTCGGTATCTTTTCACTTTTTATTCTCGCTTCTTGGATAAAAACACCCAACAATGTAAAAATATACTTCAGTAGCCTTGTCTACACAATTGCAATTTTTTCACATACTGTAAACTTTTTTTTCTTAACAACGATTCTTTACTTGTTATTTAAAGTAAAAAAAACAAAAAAGTTGATCCATTATTTTGTTTATATTTTTCCAACAGTAGTTTACTTGTTTATCTATTATTTATTTTCTCCAACAGAGCCGGAATTATTTTCAATTCGAGATAATATTTGTTCAGACTTAAGAGACGCAGATTTATTTAATTTATGTGGTCATGGCTCTTTTGATTATGTTACTTGGGACTTGAACGCAGCTTACTTGATAACCCAAAATATTGTAATAAACGAAAGAAGAACCGAATACTATTTTTATATAATATTATTTTTTATTTCTCTGATACCTTTTTTGTTTGATAAAAAAATTATAGGATTATCACCATATTTTTTTGTTATTGGTATCTCTTTTATCCCATTATTTCTTTTGGCATATGATTGGGGAAGATGGATTAACATAATGCTAATTTGCTTTATGATAATTTACTTGACATATGATAAAAAAGCAAAAAATTCATATTTTTCATTATTATTGATACCTTTTCCAATTTTATTTAGGATTGAGCATTGCTGTGATCCAAGGTTTGAATTTGGTCTTAACTTTATTTTGGGAAACATAAAGTATCTAATACAAAATTTAATGAACATTTTTATACCTTTATAATGAATAAAAAAACTTTGGAATATGTTATTAAGAAAAATAAAAAATATTAAAAACTATTTTAGCTCAAAAGAAAAAGCTAAAAAGTCTCCTGGAAACATTCGGAGAGATACAAAATCTGGTCAATTAATTGAAAATGTAATATATGAACATAGTCTTAGGAAAATTTTAGAAATTGGAACTTGGAACGGGTTAGGATCAACGAATACTGTAATTGATATATTGGAAGATTTAAACGAGGATTATTCATTTATATCAATTGAGTCAGATAAGATTTTTTTTGATCAAGCAAAAAAAAATCTTAAAAAAAAGATGAATAAAAATATTCAACTAAAACTTGGAAGAATTATTGAAATAGATGAACTACCTGATATTGAGAATATTAATTTTGGAGAAGTAGGATTAATTCCACAAAATAAAGAATGGTTTATTCAAGATTTAAGAAGATACGGGAAGGTTGAAAATATTTATAATGAATTACCTAGTGAATTTGATCTCGTTATTTTGGATGGTGGAGAGTTCTCAACATATCCAGAGTTTTTAAAGCTATATAAAAAAACAAAATTCATTGCTCTGGATGACACCGAAACTTACAAACAATATGATGTACTAAAATTTATTAAAAATAATAGCGGCTTTAAATTAGTATCTGAAACATCTGGTTTTGCGATATATAAAGTTTCAGATTGAAATTATCAAAAATTCGTTATTAATTATTTTAATATTCGACCATATTCCATTTTTTAGACAAGTGCATTTTTGAGTATCTCACATTGTGAAAAAACAATTCTGCATTTGTATTTGTTCGTTCTACTAAGTGAACAAATGAACTATTTATACAATGAATTTCTTTTGCACTTTGAATTACATCTTGATATAAAAAAAGATTATTATAAATGTCCGATTCCTTATTGACGTAAATTATTTGTTTATTTTTTATAAATTCGAGTTCAAAGTCTTGATTATGAGAATTATTATGAACAAGACATATATTATTTTTATCAACATTAAAGTAGCTTACGAGATGATCCTTTAAATCTTTACTTTTAGTACTTTCTGGTAGTTTAAAATAATCAAAAGAAGTTCTATATGGAATCTTAAGTTGTTTATAGAATGCTAAATTAAATTCTTTTTTTCCAACTTCTTCAAAACCTACTTTCAAGATTTGTAAAGAGTTACCTATTGAAAATTTATCAATTTGCTCATCTCTATTATTAGTGGATATTTCAAATAATTTAACCTTATTATTCTCACTGTACATGAAGTCAATCATTTCGTAATACTGAGAAACTACAGGTATGAAAATTTCAGAATAGATTGTAGAAAGATAATTAACGATACCATTACAAACTAAAAAATCTCCGAGACCTAAATGGTGATAAATTATAAATTTATCACCACTAATTTTTTTAATTTTTTTTACAATTCTTTTTTCCTCTGGAAAGTTCAATTTTTGTAGTTCTTTCCATCCCCATGACCAGCATCATAATAAAATAAGGGCTCGTCAATATAAACTAAATCACTTAATTGCAATAGTCCAAGCCAACAATCATGATCAGAAGTATTTTTATATCTTTCACTTCTATATAAACCTCTAAACCCACCAAGTTCCTCAATTAGTTGTTTTTTAACAAGTACGCTTGACAGTATTACACAATTATGTTTTTCAATAAATTTGTAATCCCAGATCTTAGGAAATTTATTGTTTTTGATATAATTTGTTCTTCTATATTTTCTTTTTATTTTTTTTAAATAGTGCTCAGAATTATATAGTGGATAATTTTTCTTTTTATCAAATACCCCATAGCCAAAATAGCCTTCAGTTGATGAAAATTCAATTTTAGTTTGTTTAATTTGATCAATTTGCATTTCTAATTTGTTAGGCATCCAAATATCATCGTCATCAAGAAAAGCAACATACTCACCTTCTGCAACATCTATTCCATAATTTCTAACAGCCGGTCTAGAACCACCCCAGTTGGGTGTTTCACTTCTATTTATATTGATTACTTTTGTATTTTTTGGAAAACTACTTTCATAATATTCTTTTTCTGTTGAGCCATCATTTACAATTATTATTTCATGATCTTCCATTGTCTGAGCTTGAACACTGCTAATAGCATTTTGTAAATATTTGAATCTATTAAAAGAGGGGATAACAACACTTACTAAAACCATAATTTATACTTTCTGGTGTATTAGTTACAATATTACATCCAAAAATAAAAAAAAATTATATTATTTTTATCGATTACATTAAACTTAATTTGTTGAATTAATTATTTTTTCAATAAATATATGAAAAAAGCAGTACTAATAACAGGATCTGATGGATTAATTGGTTCGGAGAGCGCGTATTTCTTCAACAAACTTGATTATAAAATTATAGGTATTGATAATAACTCAAGAAAAAAATTTTTTGGTGAAGATGCATCTGTCTTGTGGAATAGAAAAAAAATTAAAAATGAAATTTTAGATTATGATCATTTTCATAGAAACATTTCAAATATTAATCAAATAGAAGACGTATTTAAAAAATACAAAAATAGTATAGAATTAGTTATTCATTCAGCCGCTCAACCCTCTCATGATTGGGCTTCATCAAATCCTAGATTGGATTTTGATGTAAACGCTAATGGAACTTTGAACTTACTTGAACTAACAAGAAAATATATAAAAGATACACCATTTATATTCTTGTCAACAAATAAAGTGTATGGAGATAATCCAAATAAATTAAATTTTGTTGAAGAAAAAACAAGATATGAAATAGATAAAAATTCAATATATAGCAATGGGATTGATGAAAAAATGTCAATTGATAACACTCTCCATTCTTTATTTGGAGCTTCAAAGCTTTCAGCAGATATATTGGTTCAAGAATATGGAAAATATTTTGATATGAATACTGTCTGTTTGAGAGGCGGTTGCCTTACGGGATCTAAACATTCTGGTACAGAGCTTCATGGATTTTTATCTTATTTGATGAAATGCTTAATTACTGGAAAAAAATATACAATTTATGGATATAAAGGCAAACAAGTTAGAGACAATATCCATTCAGAAGATTTAGTATCAACCTTTTATGAATTTATGAAAAATCCAAAAAAAGGTGAAGTTTATAATATAGGCGGTGGAATGTATTCAAATTGTTCAATGATTGAAGCTATTCAAATTGGAGAAAAAATTTTAGATAAAAGAATGAACTATTCTCTTTCTGGCGAGCCCCGAATTGGAGATCACATATGGTATGTATCTAATCTAGGTAAATTCCAGAAAGACTATCCTAACTGGACAATAAAGCACAACATTGAAACAATAATTGCTGATATTTGTGAACAAAATCTTGATCGATGGAGTCATGAAAGCAGTAGTTAATATTAAAGGTGGTTTCGGTAATCAAATATTTCAATATGCATTTTCAAATTATTTAAAAGAAATTGGATACAATGTTAAAGTTGATACGTCAGTTTATAATGTTCTTGAGGAAAAAATAACTCCAAGAAAATTAATTATTTCTCCTAAAGATTTTAACTTATTAATAATTAATGATTTTGAAAAGATTAAATTTAAATTTTTAAAAAAACTTTTTGATAGTAAAAAATTAAATTTTGTTTTTAAATTTGATAGATTCAATGCTTACAAAAAAATTGTAAAATTAAAAGAATTTAATCAAAGTAAAAAATTTAAAAATAGTTATTTTGATGGATATTGGCAGGATACAAATATCTTAGAGAATCAAAAAATATTTTTAATAGATTCTTTATCAAAAAATGAAAAAATTAAAACTTCATTTGAAAAAGTTAAAACAAAAGGCTCAACAATTTTAATGGTAAGAAGAGGTGATTATCTTTCTTTAAAAGAGGATCTAAGTATAGAGTTTTATCAAAATGCACTGATATATTGTAAAGAGAATATCAAGAATTTTAATTACGAAATTTTTACAGACGATATTGAATGGGTAAAAAATCAGAATATATTTAGGGATGCACTGGAAATCAATCCTCCATCTGATGAACCTGATGAAGTAATAAACTTATTTTCTAAAATGATAACCTTTGAGAATTTTATTATTGGCAACAGCACCTTCTCACTTGTAGCTGCAATTTTAGGCTCAAATAATGATTCACGCATTGTTGTTGCTGATCCTTGGTTTAAAAATAAAAAAGGTGTAGAAATTAATAATTCAAAATACATAAAAATTAGAAACTTATAAAAAATGCAAAATAAAGATATCAAAATTGATGACATCGATTTAGTAAAAATTTTTAGCTTTTTTAATACGCTTATTGACGAGCAATATTGTCTAGTAAAAAAAGCTTCTAACTTTCCAAATTTAAATTATGGAGACGATATCGACTTAGTTGTCGAAAATATCGATTCATTTAAAAATAAATTCATTGAGTTTTTTTCCAAGTATGATGATTACTTTATAGATACAACTTCTGATAAAAATAACAAACTACAATTTGATCTAAAAAAAAATAATAATCTAATCATAAAATTTGATCTTCATTTTAAAAAGTATGATTCGCCAAAATTCAGAATTAAAAAAAATTTCTATGCCGATTTATTTTCAAATCTTAAAAATTACAGTTTCTTTATTAATAATAAAAAGTTTTTAATTTTAGTTCCAGTCAGTTCATTTGAATTACTTATCCGGTTACTTGAATATGCAAAATATCCCCACAAAAAACACCATAAAAAATTTATTGTCGAAAATATAAACAGTGAAAATAATTTTGAAATATTTTTAGAACAATATGTCGATCTTGATATAAATTCTTTGTTGAAATCAAATTATTATTTTCTAGCTACAAAAAATAACTTTAGCAAAATATATAAACGATCAACAAGATTATTTAAGAATTCATTTATATCTAAACTCTTTTTAAGAAAATTATCATATAAAAAGGAAAATATGGAATTTATAGATATTGGCTGGACTAATGTAAGGGTATCTTCATCAGTAAAAATACAAGTTAAGAAAATATACGTTAATCTAAAACATTTAGGAAAATTGAAGAAGGTAAGAATAGAAGACACTCCTCATTATGTATTTATAAAGTCTGTTCATGAGGGTTACAAACATGATGACATTTACAAAAATTATTTATTGGACAACTTTGAAGAATTCAACGAGGAAAATGTAGAAAATAAAATACAGCAATTTATCAATCTCCTAAATGATTACAAGAAAAATGAAAAATTTTTACCCTTGATAATTGCCAATGATAAAAATTTATATTTAAAATCCAAGGCTAATTTAATTGATGGTGTGCACAGATTATCAATAATGAATTTGTTCAACAAACAAAACGTAAAATGTTATATAAAAGATAATTAGCTATGAAATTTTCTACAACTACATGGGACGAGTTAGACTTTTTTATCTACAGGGCTTTTTGGAGTTACAATAAATATTCAAATATAATTTCAAAACGAAAGAAACTTATTTTAGAAATTGTACAAATTTTTGAAGAGCTAAACATACAATACAGACTTTTGATGAATAAAAATTCAAACGAAGAATTAAAGATAGAAAAAAAAATTCATGATAAGTTTGTAATAAATCTAGATATTGATTTAACCCAACTTTCAAAAAAATTAACAGATAAAAAATTTCTAACCATAAAACAAGAATCATCAAAATTATTTATTTTGAAAAATAATATACTTTTAGAAATAAACCTTGATATGCCTAGAGAAAAAAATCTGAATAAAGAATTTTTTAATATTGAATCAAAAAAAATAAATATTGAAATAAATAATTTAAGATCATATACAAATATTTTAAGAAAATTAAAAATTTTAATTAACAAAATTATTAAGGTTTATCACATATATTCTTTACTTGGATTTAAAAAGGCCGTGTTTTTCAAAAAAGATAAAGTTTATAAACTTGAATATAAGTCCTTTTTAAAAATTAAAATTGAATCTGAGTCATCGATAAATTGGCTACTTAGGAAACCACATTTAGATCTTATTACACAAAATAAAAATAAAATCATAATCAAGGACATTATCGCTTCGATGAAAAAAGAAAATGCAGTTCAGGATTTATCAAGAAACATAATAGAAGTTGATACATCATCAGTATTTGATGAACCAATTCATATAAACAAATCTTTTTGGAATGGAGGAAATAACTTTTTTATATACCCAATACTTTTTGGATTTAGAAAAAATGTTACCCCCTATAAAGCCGCAAACAAATATATCGAGAAAAATAATGATGTGAATTTATACAGTGCTGATTATTATAAAGAGCTTGAAATAATGACAGATAGCGAGATTGAACAATTTTTGAAAGAAAATCCAATTGAAATAACACTAAATTTTATTACCAGTGGAAAACATAGAGTTGCAGCGATGATTGGAAGAATTCTTGAAAACAAGGATTATATTAATTTCTATGTAAAAATCATTTGAAGTAAATAAAATTGAAATTATATGGGTATTGATATAAATAAATCAGATTTTTTAACAGGATACAATTTTGCTAGACTAGCAAATATTGTCTTTGATGAAACTGTTACAATTGACCAGTTTAACAAATTGAGGTCTGAAAATTTATTGATTAAAAACAAAAATAAAAGTTACATATCTTATAAAGTAAAAAACATTCGGATTAATGATGGAAGTATAATTTATGCTAGTCCTGCAAGCCTTGATCACCTCTTTTTTTACTTAAATAAACTAAGGGATGTCAAGAGCGTCACTTTAGTTACTAGTCAAACAGACAGAAGTATTGATAAGTCTGTTTATGAAAAAAAACCAAAGTGTGTAAAAAAATGGTTTGCAACCAATGTGAACTTTGAAGCAGAAGATTTAGTTCCACTACCTTTAGGTCTAGCTAATAATTATTCATCAAAAAATTTACTTCCAAAAGATTTCTTATCGACCAGAGAAAATTCACAAAAAGAAGATAAACTTTATATAAATTTTCAAGTTAATACAAATATTAATGAAAGAAAAAATATTTTAGAATCTTTCGTTAATTATGATTGGGTTGTAAACAAAGAACCAAATCTTAAATTACAAGAATATAAAAATGATTTAATTAACTATAAATTTGTTTTGTGTCCTTGGGGAAATGGATATGATACTCATAGATTGTGGGAAACGTTATATGCTGGTTCTATACCAGTTACAAAATATCACACTACCTACAAATGTTTAGAAAACCTACCAGTAATATTTGTTAAAGACTTTAGCGATATATCTTACGATTATTTGATGGATTCATTAAAAAAACTTAATAACTTAAATTATGAAAAATTAAATATTAACTATTGGAAAAATCAATTTTTCGAATCTTCTGTATCGAACGGCGAGTATGAAGAAATAAAAAACAATTTCTATTTAGATACATCCTTTTTTTATAAAAGAAAAATTGAAACATATTTTTATAAAAAAATAAAAAGCATTAATTATTATTTAAGACAAATCTTTAAGAAATTAAATAATTAAATATAATAATTTTCCAATTTGTTTGATATTTTTTTAAGTGTTGAGTCAACTTTAAAAGCTAATTTTGCAAAATTACCAGTATTTTCAAAATGTCTTTTATCATAAACTGTAATTTTTTCGTAGTTACCTTCTTGATTATTTGCTTCGTAATTGTCAATAATTTTATCTATTCGATTAATTAGATTGAACTCATTCAAAACTATGTTTTTTGAATTATTTATAGAGTTAAGATTTTTTTCATACATATTATTTTTAATTACATCTTCAATCTTTTTTATTGAACCATTAAAGTCATTTATATTTATTTTTATAAAACTATTTCCATCAAAATAATCTTCTATATTTGCATTCCCACCAAAAATTGTGAAGCAAGAAGAAATGAAGGAATCGAATAATTTTTCAGAAAAGCTATTGTATCTATTCTGGTTTTCAAGAACAATATGGTATTTGTATGGTGCAATCCTCTCTTCTTTTTTCATTGGATCAAAATTTGTAAACAAATCAAGTTTGTCTCCAAAATGTTTTTTCAATTCATGAGAAAAATGTTTTCTTGCAATTTGAAATTCAGTCATTTCTTTATCTGAACAAATTACACTTATAAGTTTTTCCTTTTTAGGCGAAAAGCTATTAAAGCTCTCTATTTCAGAAATGTCTGAATTCCTAATAAAGTGATCTTTTTTTAAAAACCATGGTAAGAAAGGAGGTGTTGAGGTTACATTTTTCATAAATATATAGTTTGGTGTATAAATATTTTTAAATTGTTTTAAAAATGTTTTTTTGCTTTTTTTTGTGTAGTAATCAGGAGAATAAGAAGTTTCAGATGATAAAAAAAATAAGTTATTATTTTTTAAATTTACAGTTTCACTTTTTTTATTCAAATCTTCTAATATAAACCAATAATCTATGTTTGAATTATTTTCATTAATAAAATACTTTTTATTTCTATATATGTTCTCTTCTTGATTTGTAAAATTAAATATGTCTAAGTTTTTTTTTGAACGATATTTTAATGAAGGATTTGTTATTTTAACGTTTATCATACTTTTGATAATAACTTTTATATTTTCATTTATCATTTTTAAATCAATCACTACAGAAGTTTTATAATTCAAACGTCTAAAATTATTTTTAAGGGATATTAAATATGATAAAAAAATTTAAAAAAATTATAAATTTGAATAATTTTATTATCTTTGAAAAGAATAATTGGTTACGAAATTATTTACTTAATCCAGAAAAAATCAATCGGCTAAAAAATGGAATCCTCAAAGGAGACACAGAAGATTTGCTCGATCATTTATTTAACTTGAAAGAATCAAGATTGAAGCAGGCAAAATTTAATTCACCTTTTAATAACCAAAAAACTAGGACTAAAGCAATTAAATTAATTCTTGATAATTTTAAACCAGAAATAATTTATGAGACAGGCACACTATTAGGAAATACAACTGAATTTTTTAGTAGATTCCCTTCAAAAGTAATATCAATTGAAATTTCTGAATTCTATTCACTTATTAGTGAAATTCGTTTTCTTGATAAAGATAATGTTGAAATTCTTTTAGGAGACTCTGGTGACATATTAAAAGAGATTGAACCAAATGAAAAAAAAGTATTTTTTTATTTAGATGCACATTCTCAAGAATCGCTACCTCTGCTTGATGAAATAGAAAATTGTCTAAAATTTAAAAATTCAATAATATTAATTGACGATTTTGAAGTTCCAGGCAATGTAGGGTTTGGATTTGATACTTATGACGGGTACAAACTGTCATTAGAAAATTATAAAATTCTTCAGGATTATGATCTTTATTTTCCAAATTATGATTCTAATAAGGATGTAGGAAGTAGGGGGTATGTTGTTGTAGATACTTCTAAAAATTTAAAAGATATAGATCTAAAAGATTTCCCTCTTGCTCTATATGAGTAGAAATATAAACAAAGTTATAATCATGGTTAGGTTAACTTGAAAAATCAACAATATTTTTATACAGCTTTTAAATTTTCTTTAATCTTCTCTTTTATTTATGTGATAATTTACAATATTCTATTTTATGATCCAATATTAGGTTATGATGCTGAAGCTCATTATGCATATATCGACACCCTTTCAAGATATTTGCCAAGAAAAATTTATATACCAAACAGTAATGAAACTAGGGAGTTTTTCAATCCACCTCTGCCATATTTATTTCCTTCAATAATTCAAGTAATTTGTAGAAATTTTAGCTCTGCTACCAATCTTTTAATGTCATGTAAGCCAGTTTATGGAAATATATCTCAGATATTTCAAAATATAATTTATATTTTTACTATTTATGTCAACTTACAAACCTTAAAAAATTTTTTAAATAAAAAAACCATCCTCAACCTAAGTTATTTAATATTAATTTTTTTAATGGCAGTTAACTATAGAACTGTATCAATGATAAGAGGAGAAATTTATATTTTATTCTTCATGAGTCTATTGTTGAATATATTTTTAAAGGTATATAAAAATAGCTACAATTTTTCACAAAAAGATGTTTTAATTTTTGGTTTTATTATTGGTTGCCTTGCTTTGAGTCGACAATGGGCATTTTTACTATTTCCACCATTTTTCTTAATCTATTATTTTGATAAAAGAAAAAAACAGCTTAAGTCTTTTAAAACAAAATATTTTAGTTTTATAGCCTCATCACTGTTTATAGGATTTCTTATATCAGGATGGTTTTATATTTTGAGTTTTTTAAGATATGGTACATTTTTGGCTTTCAACATGGAAAGACATAAAAATTATAATATAGAATCTTTAACTAATTTATTATCCCTAGAGGGAGTTGGTTCTTATTTATTTACTAATCCAATTAGACCTTATTTTAGTAACCAATTTTTTCCTATATTGTACTCAGATACATGGGGAGATTATTGGGGTTATTTTTCATTCACAAGCAGATTTTTAGAAATAGGTAGAGACCAAAATAATATTGGGGCATACCTAGGAAGAGTGAATTTTCTAAGTATTTTTACAACAATTTTTATAGTTTTTGGCTGTTATAAAGTTTTTAAAAAATACAAAAAAAACGATTTTATAAATTATGTCAAATATTCAATTATTTTTTCACTAATAGGTTATTTTTGGTTTGTGTTTAGCTATCCAGTATCAAACTCTGGAGATACCATAAAAGCTTCTTATATTATTCAGATGCTCAATTTAATGATATTTATTGGAGCTATTTATTTAGACGAAATAAGAAGTAAAAGGAACAAAACAATACTTATTGGAATTCTTTCGTTTATATATATTTATAACTTTGAATCATATCTATCACATTTTCCAATAAACTATCCAGGTTAAATTTTTAACTTTGTTTTGATATAATTCTCTGGTTATCTTGTATTGATAATCTTAAATGAACATCATAATTAAATTCGTTATGATTATGTGTCGCGTTGATTATTGTTATTTTTTTGTTTTTTAAAATATTAAATATAAGCTCTTTTGATTGATCATCAATATTTGAAGTTGACTCATCCAGAAGAAGAATATCGCAATCATTTAAAAGAGATCTCATAAATGACATTTTTTGGAGTTGTCCAGAAGACAAAGATTTATTATTGACGTTTTTATTAAGCTTAATTTCATCATTGTTAAAAAAGTTAAATTCTTTAAGCATTTCAATTAAATCACTATCGCTAATATTTTTATTATTTCCATATAAAAGATTTTCTTTAATTGACCCTTCAAACACTAAAGGAGTAACACCAACATAACCTATATTATTTGAAAATACTTCACTAGTGCCACTTGAAGGGATGTATAAACCAGCAATTAAGCCTAATATAGTACTTTTTCCTGATCCATTTGGACCAGTAATAACAGTATGCTTATTTTTTTCGATTTCCAAATTTAATTCATCAAGGATTAATTCTTCTGAATTAAAGTATTTAAATTTAAGATCAGTAAATTTTACAGCTGAAGAAAGAGACTTTGAAATAATATAGTTATTTTTATTTTGTACAGGAGATTTTATATCATACTTATAAAGCTCTTCAACACTTACACTTGAATTTAAAACTAGGCCAATTCCAGAATTTAACAATCCAAGTGATTGAAAAAGCCTTAGAAGAATGGCAATAAATTCTAAACCTATCAAATTTGATAATTCAAAATTTACAAATAAGATAGCAAGTACAAAGATCGTAAAAAAACTTGGAAGCATATTGTTCAATCCTCCAAAAACATTATTGTATTTTTGTGAGTCTGCAAATTTTCTAGTGGATGATTGAAAAGCTTTTATTTCAAGGTCAATTGTTGAAAGTATTTTTATAAGAAATAAGTTATCAACTATTCTTTGAATTAAATTATTCATCTCTTTTCCTTCATTGAATGAAATATGCTGATACATTTTTCCTTTTGAGACAAAATATTTTGTTGGAAATAGAAGAATTAATCCAGCGATCAAAAATATTATTGTTACATTAGGTTCTGTAAAAAATAAAAATGATGTGTAGGCAATAGCTTGTAGAGAGTAATTTAGGAAGTATGTCACAGATTTGTAAAAATGTGCAACCTGCATTGTTACAGTATTTATAAAGTAGTAAATGTCACTTGTTGACATATTTCCTTTGTCAAATATTTGCATCATAAAGGTGTTTCTTAAATTCTTCATTACATCTAATGAGAGAAATTCAAGATTTATCCTTTCTAAGAACAAGAAACCAAATCTTATTACCACAATTAGGGGGAGAAGAAATTTATTATCAACAAAAATTTCTACAATTTTGTTTATTAAAATATTTTGATAACTTATTTCCCCTGTTAAAAACTTAGAGAAAATAACAATAATTAAAATATCTAAACCAGCCGATATGTTTGCTAGAAAAATTGAACCTAAAATTCTTATTTTTTTTCTACTTACAGAAGTAAGTCTTGAAACATATAGAACTCTTTTATTTAATTCTTTCAATTTAGAAAATGAATTCATGTCTATTATTTCTATCCAGATATTAGTTTATAGTCATCAAAAACATTGATAACATTTTTTTCTAAAGAGTTATTTTCAATTATGTAATTTTTCGCATTATTTGATAGCATTTCTAATTTTTTTTGATATTTCTTGGTTAATTCCTTGTTTCAATAAAATTGATTGTTTAACTTTATTACCACTAACCATTTCTATTTCACCATAATCAAAAATTTTTAAAGACAAGTTCCTTTTTATTGC
>MDTD01127561.1_pt1 | contig 14580 bp, 13 predicted proteins | sample 811221 | NCBI WGS metagenome assembly MDTD01 (sample SAMN05326646, study PRJNA326480) | marine metagenome | isolation source: seawater | place: Pacific Ocean: South West | collected 2011
ATTCCACCAGGACACATCGAACTCTGCTGGACCAACACCAAGCGAACCAGCCTCTGGGGCAAGCATCCAGGTGCCCAGAATTCCTGTATCTTCACCACCAAATTCAATGTCATCGACGCCAAGAACAGCATCTAAAACATGGATGATTCCGTTTGAGGCAACGATATCTGTGACCGTGATGTTGGCGCCATTGATAGTGAGGGTCCGACCGCTTTCGCCGAATCCAATGGATGCGTCCTCACCATTGGCCATCGTTACTGAACCGCCCGCGGCTACGATAGCGTCTACAGAAGTGACCTCGGCGCCGAGCACGTGATAAAGCAAAACGGTTTCGAGTAGATCAAGGTTATCAAGTAGGAAAGGAACCGCTTCCTCGCCCAGCGCCTCAAACGCCGCATCAGTCGGCGCAAACAGCGTGAGATCAGCGTCGGGGTCACTTAATGTGCCGACCAAGTTGGCTGCAGTCGCAGCGGCAACTAAGGTCTCAAAATTCTCATCTGCAGCAGCAATTTCTGCAATTGTGAGTGCGGATGGTGTCAGATCGGGTGGCAAGATGACCGAATCTACAACGTGAATAACACCGTTGGATGCTTCGATATCGTAGTCAACGACCTTAGACATATTGATGTATAGGTACTCGTCAGACCGAGACGTGACAGCAACATCCCCACCTTGAAGCGTTTCGGCTTTCGACGGCGCTATATCGAGGGCGGTACTAACACTGACTTCGCTGCCCAGCACGTGGTAGGTCAGGACGTTAGCTAGCGCTTCTGGGTCTGCTAAAAGTGCATCAAGCGCCCCTTCGGGTAATGCCGCAAACGCTTCCTCGGTCGGTGCAAATACAGTCAGTGAAGCGCCGTCGTCTGAAAGTGCATCCGCCAGTCCAGCGGCCTCAACGGCTGCCAGTAGCGTAGGGAAGCTCCCTGCTGCTGTGGCCACTTCGACGATATTGCCGGGTGATGGTTCTGGCGCTGGTGGGCTCGCTTCAGGAGCACTTGGCAGATCGCCGCTGTAGAGAACACCGTCGCCGCTGTCGGAACATGCGGCGATAAAGACTAGCAGGCTAGCTACCAGTGCTCGGGAAATGATCCGTGTCATCGAATTCATAGTTAAATCCTGTTACTGATCTCGGTCTTAAAATTAAAATAGGGAGACATCCGAGTTTTTTATCTCACAGCGGGCTGTTTCGAAGGGACTTAAATTCGACGGCTGGGACTTTTAGTGCGATGGCCGGTCAGGCACCTAAGCCATTGATTCGTATATTTTGGAGAATATGGGTTCGACTCCTACCTGTTCCGCCACATCTCCAAAACCCGCATAAGGAATCCACTCAGCAAACCTAAGACTCGAAACTGATGCCGAATGTATCCAACGTTTTAAGCTTCAGGTTTCGCCATGGTTAGCAAATAAACACCCGATACCACTGTCGTTTAGTTGGAGATTGCTCTAGGTTATTCGCGTCGATTGGTTAAGGAGAGAGATAGTGCGCTATGACGAAGTGGTTTTAGGCCGGCGGAGCATTCGGGGTTATAAGCCGGACCCAGTACCAGAATCCCTGATAAAAGAAGTCTTGGCACTGGCGATGCGCTCGCCCTCCTCCATGAATACGCAACCCTGGAACTTCACTGTCGTAACCGGCGAAGTATTGGATCGTATCCGCAAAGGAAACACAGAGCGCAATTTATCGGGTGTTCCCCATTCGCGTGAGTTTCGAATTGGCTCTCCGTTTGCCGGGCAACACAGAGAACGACAAGTAGGCGTCGCAAAACAGTTATTCGCCGCAATGGATATCGCGCGTGAGGACACAGAAAAACGTCAGGATTGGGTGCTTCGTGGTTTTAGACAGTTTGATGCACCTGTCTGCATCATCATCACCTATGATGCCGTCCTCGCGGACAGCGACGACACGGCCTTTGACTGCGGCGCTGTAACCACCGCGCTCGTCAACGCCGCCTGGTCTAGAGGTCTGGGAGCGGTCATCAATAGTCAGGGCATCATGCAGTCCCCCGTCGTCAGAGAGCACGCCCATATCTCCGATGATCAGGTCATCATGAAGGCGGTAGCGCTTGGGTGGCCTGATGACTCATTCCCCGCAAACGCGGTCGTATCGGAGCGCAAAACGGTTGATGAAGCAGCCACGTTTTTGGGCTTCACCGAGTAACCCTATACCCCAAAAATAATATGTAAAGCGACCTTTACTTCCTGAAAATCTCAGCATAATATGTAAAGCAAGCTTAACATTTTGTAAGGGTAACAATACATGTCCGACACGCGCATAGAGACCTCGCTGCAGGCAGGCCTCAAAAAGTCCACTTTCCAACTATTCCTCGCAACGGGTGCCTGGGTGGGGAGCACTGCCCTCATGTCATTTGGTCCAAGCGCCTTGTGGGGTTTTGATAATGCACTGACCTTTTTGGCCATCGCTGCAAATCTAATAGCGGGCAGCTTCATGCTCTACAGCTTTTTTCGACACTTAAAGAATATGGATGAACTCCAACGGCAAACGCATCTTGAAGCCATGGCACTAACGCTAGGCATAACCATGGTTCTGACCGTTATCTATGGTGCCCTCCCGCAAGCCAAGGTACTCGCCAGCACACAACCGGCCAATGTGCTATTCGTCATCGGGGTCTCTTACATTTTGTCCGTGGTGACTCTGTGGTTGCGGCGAACAAGTGCATGAGAAATAGACTCAAGGTACTTAGGGCGGATCGCGATTGGACTCAGGCGGATCTCGCAGATCGGCTGCAAGTCACTCGACAAACCATCAACGCGATTGAAAAAGGCAAATATGACCCTAGTTTGCCGCTCGCGTTTAAGATTGCGGCGCTTTTTGGGCTCCCTATTGAGGAGATATTTTCCCCGGACACTGACTAGCGCTACCTTGCAAGTACCATCAATGCCCGGGCTTGCCTCGAGACATGCAACTCAGCTCCAAAGCCCTTTGTTGTCCACCCATCGAATCTGAACCGCGTAGCAGTAAGCTGCTAAGAAGAAAAGCGGTGCACCAGCGGCCAATGGATAAAACAGGGCCGCCACGCTCCCGACAAAACCGCACACCAGTGAAAGGATCTCAAACCGGATCGCAACGCGCCGATCACGTATTCCCCAAAACCCAAACTTCACCCATGCCGGGGCCAAAGCCCACTCCTCTGACTTTTTATCAATCACCGTAATGTCTCCCTTCAACGTATCAACATCAATTTCAAAGACCGCTGCAAGGGATTTCAGTGTTTCGAGGCTCGCGCTTTGACCTGACTCAACACGTTGAATTGTGCGGAGGCTCAGACCTGACATCTGCGCGAGTTGCTCCTGCGAGTAATGATGCTTGTTTCTCAGACTCTTTATCACTGACCTATCCTCACTGCGTTCTGGTGATTGGGATTGAATCAAAAAGATTTAAATCGGTGACCGCCACGGCGATAACAGCGACCTGACAGCACCCTGTCACTTTACATGCAGTGGGCACCTCGAGAACACAATACCCGCTATCGATAGTTGCTCCCCCTTCTATTCAAGACTTCGATGAGTTGTGGCACATTGAAGCCATGAAAGCAGAACGCGACGAACTCGGATTTGATGCGCCAGCGCCGTTGGGACACCCAGTTCGCGCAAGTCTCCCTGCGGATGCTCCCACCGGCCCCGCCGTCGGAGATCGGCTTCCCGATTTTGCTCTGCCTGATGCTTTCGGTCGTGTCGTTAACTTCCATGAAGATCGCGGCGTCAGCAAAGCCGCACTAGTTTTCTACCGCTCAGCTGTCTGGTGACCCCCTTGCTGGACGCAGCTAGGTGAGTTGCGAGATGCGTTTGATAAGTTTGAGGCTGCCGGTATCAAGCTCTATGCCCTGTCGTATGACGACCAGGACACACTGGCTGAATTTGCACAAGAACAGGGAGTTCAATACACCCTGCTGTCGGATACCGACTCCCGGGTCATAAAACAGTTTGGGCTTCTCAACGAACAGCTCTCAAAAAAGGACGCCTTCCTCTACGGTATCCCATACCCAGGCGTGTTCGTCAGCGACGAAGACGGCAGGGTCATATCAAAATTCTTCCACGACTCGTACAAGAAACGAGAAAGCCCCGAAATATTGATCGATGCGGCACTGGGACGGATCACCATCGATGAGACCGCGCCGCGTGTTGAAAGTAGTGACGATGGCATCCGAATAACGACAGCGCTGCATGGCGGCAACGGGAGTTTACGACAAGGCATTGTCAGGCAACTCATCACAACATTTGAGCTCCCCGAGGGACTTCACATCTACGGAGAGCCCGCACCTCAAGGGTTGACCGCGACTGACATCAAAGTAGAAGGTCCTGATGGATTGGTAACGCTTCCGATAGAAGCGCCACCAACAACGCCACTGCATTTAAAAACATTGGATATCGATCTGAATGTATGGAGCGGCACCGTTCACTTCGCCACACCTCTTTACCCGGTGGGCGAATTGGTGAGCGAATGTCGTCCCATTGATGAGCGGGAGGTAGAACTCTCAGTACACGTGACTTTCCAAGCCTGTACAGATGAGACGTGCTTGTTGCCACAAACGCGCACACTGACGCTGCGGGTTAAACTTGAAGAGGTAGACGTGCCCAATCTAACGATACATACGGGTCACGGACAGCGAGAAGGTCACTTCGACAGCACACCCGCCATGAAGCGGCTTATCTGGCGGAAAGTAAGAAAGAACCCGCTTAGACTTTTGCAGTTCATCTGGAATCGGAAACGCATGGAGCGTCGATCTAAACGCGCCAGTTAATCGCCCGCTGTATCGAAGTGCGCTTCCATGGCTGCCAGTACGACCGAGGGATCTGAGCGTCGTTGGTAGTCCGCTGACAAATCTATCCAAACGACTTTACCTGACTCATCAATCAGTAGCGTGGCGGGGACCGGCAAGGCCTCGGCTTCCTCACTACCTGGCGCCGAATGAAACCCCTTGTTTCGCAGTCCAAACTTATCCGTAACGGCAAGTTGCTGATCAGACAGCATGGTCGCCTGCAAACCATGGAGATGCCGTCGGTCTGCAATGACCTCCGGTAAATCGACACTCACGGTGAGGACCTTTACGCCGCGCTTGTCAAACTCTGCGCGCAGTTCTTCCAGTCGACGTAACTCGCCGACGCAGTAGGGTCACCAGTGAGCTCTGAAGAACTTTATGAGCACCAAATGCCCATTGAGTGACGCAGAATCGAACGCTTGTCCTTGCCCGTCAATCGACGTGAACTGCGGCATCGCATCACCCACTTCAATCACGGAGTCGCGCTCGACAATTTGTGTGCTGATTGAGACTGTGAAGGGTAAGAAAGCACCAACAACAATTGCGAAGACAGCGGGAATAGCACCCAACCAGCTCGTTCGCTTGATCAAGGCATAAACACCCAACGCCGCCGCACTCAAGAACACAACGACAAAGCCAGTACGGTCGGTGGGAAGCGCAACTTCCGCAGTCAGGTAAAACCAATAGCGTGCAGTCACCGCCGCAATCACAGCCGCCACTAACGCAATTTTAGTCCCTGTTTTCATCGGCTTCACGGTAGCTCTCCCTGAGCCTCTACCCTCCATCAGGCGCCCTCTCGAGTCAAGTGCATGCACGGTCGAAAGCGCTTTTAATGAACTGATTTGCAAAACGGAAGCTTTGTGAAACTAAGGCTTTGTAAAAAGAGAGCCTAGTGAGTCGCAAAGTAACTCATGGCATGCTGTTTGTCTTAAACCATCAAACCCTTTATGAAGCGATGCAATGGATTTTTCTGTTTTCGACTGGTTCATCGTAGCGGCGTATATCGTGGTCACGACGTGGATTGGTCACCGGCTGCGAGGCAAACAAGAAACAACGCATGACTTCTTCTTGGCGGGTCGGCAGATCCCTTGGTATGCGGTCAGTGCTTCTATTATCGCGACGACTATCAGTGCCGTCACTTTCATTGGCGTTCCGGCAATTGCGTTTGCCAGTGGCGGAAATTTCACCTACCTACAGCTGGCCATAGGTGGCGTGATCGCGCGCCTACTGATCGCTCGATATCTTATCCCGCGCTACTACCAGGCCGACTACTACAGTCCCTATGACTACATGAGCGATCGACTCGGCGCGGGCATTGGACGCATGACCGCTGGGCTCTTCATCATTGGTGGCATCCTGGGCCAGAGTGTTCGCGTATATGCCACTGCGCTGGTGTTTGAGCTCCTGACTGGCTGGAGCATGGCCGAGAGCATCACGGTAATTGCTTTGTTTGCGATTCTGTGGACGTGGATGGGGGGCGTCGCCACTGTCATCTGGACCGACGTAGTCCAATTCTTCATTTTGATCGCCGGTGCGGTGGCTGCGCTGGTGGTAATGACCGGCGCACTGCCTGACGGCTGGCATACCCTTTCTGAGATGGGGACTAGCGCCGAGAAGTTTCAGATTCTGGATTTTAGCAACGACCCGCGCGTGGCATTTACGTTTTGGGCGGCTCTCATTGCACTGCCGTTTCAGGGTGTTTCGGTGTACGGGACCGATCACCTGTTTACTCAGCGACTACTCTGTTGCAAAAACCAAGGCGAGGCAAAGAAAGCACTGTTATGGAGCATCGCGGGCGAGACCATCCCTGCGTTAATGCTACTCGTCGGTGTGGGACTGTACGCCTTTTACACGCTCAATCCGCTGACGCCAGAGCTTGCGTCACTGGTCGATGAAAAAGGCGATCGTATCTTCCCCGTCTTCATCATTAGCGAAATGCCAGTGGGCGTTCGCGGCTTACTCATCGCTGGCATTCTGAGTGCTGCCATTTCGAGTCTCGACTCTATCCTCGCAGCCCTCGCTCAGATTTCAGTCACCATGTTCTACAAACCTTTTGTGCGACCCGATAGTGATGACGGTCATTACCTTCAGGTATCGAGGGGCCTCGTCATCATTTGGGGGGTTGTGTTGGGATTCACCGCCTGGCAGTTCTCACGAAACAGTAGCGATCTGATCACCCTCGCCTTTTCGATGACGACTTACACCCTCGGCCCGATGCTCGGTCTCTTTGCGCTGAGCATCCTGAGCACTCGCTTCAACGTCGGTGGTTTGGCACCAGCCGTCGCCCTGAGCATGCTCGGCGTGTGGGTCATTAACGAGCCCGAGCTCTTCCACTGGGTGCTTCCAATGACCGCAAATGCGCCACTCCTTGCTTGGCCGTGGTTATTCCCAATTGGAACACTGCTCTGTGTGCTCTTGGCCTTACGCGGGCGAAAGCCGCCTCCCCCCATAAGGTCACCTTCCCCTACATAGAGGGTTCCCAAAGCCGGGGATGACACATAGCATCATCGCTATGAAGGCCTTCCTGGTAGGTACCTATTCAAGAAAGTAGGAAGGCTAAATACACAGGGTTAAGGCGAGATAAGTGGATGCAAACGCCCTTTAGACAAACGCCCTTTAGAAAGGCCGGCAATAAGTCTGATGTGAGTCATCTATTAGCAGGACTCTGCGTGCTCGGTGCTAGCAGTTTTGCCTCCTTCGCCAGTGCCAACTGTGATCGCCCCAGTGATGACAAGACACTCCTTTGGGGTGATTTGCATGTGCACACCAGCTACTCGCTGGACGCGAGTGTGTTTGGAACGCTTGCGACACCCGCCGACGCCTATCGTTTTGCAAAGGGCGAGCCGCTGACCCGAACCGACGGCTCCACAGTCCAGTTAGACCGACCGCTAGACTTTGTCGCTGTGACCGAGCATGCGGAGTGGCTGGACTTCACCTCCATCTGCGATAGCCCCAGCGGCGAGGGTCTCGCCGACTGTAAGAATTTGCTTACCAACCGCTCACCCGCGAACGGCTCAGCGCTCTTTGGGGAATACGTCGTCACCACAATTACGGGGGCGGAACCAAAACCACTGTCACTCTGCGTCGATAACCCCGAACTTTGTAAGGCCAATGCCCTCTCGCGGTGGCGGTCCGTTCAAGAGCAAACGGAAGCGGCCTATGAGCCTTGTAAATTTTCCACCCTGCATGGGTATGAGTGGAGCCACACCCCGAATTTTCGGCACGCGCACCGCAACGTAATTTTCCGATCAGGTTCAGTAACAAAAGAAGCGATCGATTACATTCGTTTCCCCACGGTGGAAGCACTGTGGGATGAACTTGATGCAGCCTGCAAGCGCGAGGATCAGTGCGAGGCCCTGACGATTCCCCACAACACCAATATGGGCAATGGCATCAGTTTTGAGCTGACTCAAGCAAGCCAAAAGTCACTGCAGCAGCGTGCGCAGTACGAACGTCTCATTGAGATTACGCAAGAGAAAGGGACAAGTGAGTGCCTGCCCCAACGTGCAGAAGATCTCTCTGACGATTGTGACTTTGAACTCTTTCTAACTCGCCAGTCTCGCCCTGCAGATCCGAATGCGTTTACCGAGCAGGAGTGGCAGGACATGCGTTCGACCTACGCGCGCTCCCTGGTCGGCCGAGGGCTTGCGTTTGCACCCGATGAGGCGCCGCTCCGCATGGGCTTTATCGGATCGACCGATACCCATGCCGCTACCCCGGGCTATGTCGATGAGACGTCCTGGTCAGGGAGCGCATTGGCGGGGGCTGGGTTTGATGCGGCCATCAGAAGCAACGCCTGGAGCGCCGGCGGGCTCGTCGGTGTGTGGGCTGAACAAAATACCCGTGAGGCCATTTTTGATGCGCTTGCCAAGCGAGAGGTATATGCCACATCCGGACCTCGAATTGGATTGCGCTTCGGGCTTAATCAGGACGACGCAGAGCTTTGTAGTGCGGCTGGCTGGACGCCACGAGCCACAATGGGGGAAGTCACTCAAATCTTAAGTCAACCGACGTTTACCGTTCAGGTTCAAGCCGACATCACGCCAATTACACGCATTGAAATCATCAAATTGACCTACAAGGAAAATCAAGCTCATGAGGAGGTAATCTCCCTCTGGCATAGACCAGAGGGCGCGGCCTTAGCGTGTATTGAATGGACAGATGAGCAGTTCGATAGCGCATCAGCCACGCTCTGGTACCCCCGCATTAAAGAACGCCCGACACCGCGCTGGAGTGCCGTGCAGTGTGCCGCACAAGGCCGATGTGATGAGTTTCCGCACATGGACACCACCTTGCAGGAACGCGCATGGGGATCCCCCATATGGCACATACCGGTGACGGATTAGTCGACATGACACAACCGATGGTTACCCTTAGAACACTTGGTCGACACTATAGATATCAATCTGGTAATACGAGTTCGTGACTGAGCTACTATCAGAGTCGCAGGGAGGTTGGGCACGGGCGAGCACGCTGAAAACTCGCTAAAACTCTACCCAACACTGGAGCTGTATCGAGCAAGAAGCTGTACTAGAGAAAAAGGAGCGCTATTGTGAAGTATCGATTCCACGCCGTCTTTTGCTATTCACTCGCAGTGTTCTCACTCACACTTCTCTCGTTCGCCCAACGCGCTGCGGGTGCCGAGCCCCACAAGCTCGCAGTTATCACGTACATGCAGGAAACCTGCACATTCTGCCCGGGTGGTGACACCCAAATTGAGGACCGAGCGTGGCGCGTTCCCTTTGTGACGGGCGACGACCTCATTGACCGTGAACGAGGATTTATTGGCGGCTTCGTGCATGCCGCACGCGAATACCCCGATGTGCAGGTGATTGGTATCAACTCGCCTGATGAGGTTTACGGTGGCTCCTCTAGAAGCTGGGAAAGTAGAGAAAGCTTCGAGTATTTCATGTCGATCATCACTGATGACCTCAAAGCCAATATGCCCGTTGACGGTGTGTACCTTGCGCTACACGGCGCCATGGCAGTACGTGACGTTCCTCGACCCGAGGCCGAGATAGCGCGCCGCATTCGGCAAATCGTTGGACCCGACATCCCCATCGCCGGGTCTTTTGACCTACACGGCAATGAGGACGAGCAATTTCTGCAGTGGGCCAATGCTGCCTTCGTCACCAAACGCTACCCGCATTACGATGCGGCGCTGCAAGGCGAGCGATCGGCGCGGTTTCTCTATCGAAGTTTGAAGGACCTCTACAACGCCACGACGGCCACACGAAAGCCGCCCGTTATCACCGCCAGTGTACTCCAATGGACAGGACAGTCTCCGTCGATGGATATCATGGAGCGTGCCCGCCGCTGGGAAGCGCGCGAACCTGACGCCTTTGTCAGCGTATTTTATGGATTTCCCTGGTCAGACGTTCCCGACGTCGGCGCGACCGTGCACGTTATGACCAATGATGATCAGGCGCTGGCCGACGCAATTGCTGATGACATGTCAGAGTTCATATGGCGGGTAAGAGAGCCCTTTGCCAATGGCGCCTTCCCAATGCCCAAGGACGCTGCAAAGCGGACGATACAGGCACTGAAAACGGGCGCCACACCTGTGGTTATCGGTGACTATTCGGACCGGCCAGGGGATGCAACATGGATTCTCAAAGCATTAATAGATGAAGGCGTCAGCAACATGATGTATGCGGCGTTACGCGACGAGCGTGCCCTTGCCTCATTAAGCGCACAGAAAGCTAAGCCTGGTGACTCCTTCGATATGCCAGTTGGGGGCTTCACAGGTGAGCAAGCGGGACAGCCTGTCCAGATCAAAGGAACCGTCAAATATTTTGGCGAGGGCTGGGGTTACAACGAAATCGCAATGATTGAATTCGGGAACAACAATCTACTGTTCCTTGTTCCCACATACACCCAGATCAGGACACTATCGCCACTGCGCATTGAAGGACTTAATCCCGATGACTACGACGTATTTGTCGTTAAGTCCCGCGTCCACTTTCGACGGGGTTTTGACGAGACGGGTTATGCAAAAACGATCATGGTGGTTGATGCACCCGGAGACTGGTTTGGCACGACGCGCCTCGACGCACTCGAGTATCAGCATGCTCCTATTCAACAACTTTATCCGTTTCAAGCACTTGGTGCGAATTAAGCTGCGCCCAGAACGATTTTTTCTCTGTCGCGAATCCGAGCGAGGAGCTGCCAATTGCGAGCAGAGATTGTCCAGAAAGTGATGCCTAACAACTTCACAACTGTTTTGCCAAGCGGAGCTATTCCACTGCAATAAAGCATCGACACAAATGCAACCGATGACTACAGTAGGAATGCCTAAAGAGAGTGCGCGTCAAAAAATTCCAGAATCAACGGCCAGGTCCAGCTCAACTGGTAGGCATGCCCCATTTCGGAGCGACAGTCTAGGACGCGAGGCCAGCCGGTATCGCTAGAGCAATAGGTCCGACATTCAGTTTCACTGGTGGCAACATCAAATACAGTAGCGCTATTCGCCACGTCGCAGCCGTGCGCCTCGGCCCAGCTTTTTGTAATCGCAGTAGCTCCGGTGTAATAGAAGAAATCACCATCGCTGGTAGTGGTGTAATTCTCTTCGCCCCAGTCGCCGGGTGGCACCGTGGGGTCATTGAGACCAGTAATCAGTAAAACGGGCATGTCTTCGTTCTTACCCTTTCCATTTACATAGCCCCGATGCGGTAAGCCTATGAGAGGCGCTATCGCCCTGAACAATGGCGCCACCTCAGGATTTTGCCCCAGCTCCCAAGTGAACATACCGCCGTTTGAGCCGCCGCTGGCGAAGACATTGTCTGTATCCACGCACATACGATTACCCACGTGCTCAAGTAGGGCTGCGGTGAATGCAACATCGTCTTGCTGGCACTGTGTCCATGAGCAGCTGTTCTCCGAGAACCCATCACATGAGGCATAACTGTAATCGGGAGTGTTGTTAAAATCGCAAATGGCGCCCTCGATGCCATCGCCTCCGTCGCCGTCAAGTCCACTGGCCGAGCCACTGAAGGTCCATGAGTTAAAGGTGTTGTCAGGCTCACCCGAGCCTAGTCCCGCTGGCACAACCAGAATGAAGCCATTTTGATTTGCCTGACTGGTCACAGTCGCGTCAGCAATGAAGTCGTTCTGACCACCTCCCCAACCGTGGAATAACATCACGAGTGGACTTGCGGTGGTACTCGAATAGGCCTCGGGTACATAAATCCGGTAAGTACGTTCAACGTTATTAAATTGGAACGTATAGGTACCGCTGTTAGTCAGCAACTCCGTCGTAGCACTGCAGCCCGCTGAAGGATTGGCGACACCCGGATCTGTGTTATCGCCGGGAGTAGGTTGAGCGCTACCGGTACCTTCACTGCCACTGTTACTACTGCCTCCGCCGCCACAAGACAGAAGTAGCGCTCCGAGCGATATAAAAAAACCGGTCATCAAAAGTCGCAGCATGGGGGATGATCACCTAATAGACGATTATTATTTGAGCGTATTTCCAAGTCTTGAGCGAATCAAGCAGCCGGGGGCTATCTGCACGCGGGGCTTGCGCGGGTCAGCGGAGCATCGCTGAAAGTGCTAAAAAACGATTGCCGAAGTGATTCGCATCTCAAAAGCCCAAGGTCAGACAGAGAAAAGTGCCTCAACTGGTGAGTTATCGCAGGTCTTATTAAGTCGCTCTGCGCCGGGTGGCAAGGATAGGTCCTTGAGCGCATGTTATGTGACAGGGTGATCGGCAATAAAAAAAAGCACCATCTTGCTGGATGGTGCCTTTCTGATTTGGTGGAGCTAGGCGGGATCGAACCGCCGACCTCAACACTGCCAGTGTTGCGCTCTCCCAGCTGAGCTATAGCCCCAAAGCCGGCATGTTTTGCCAACGGCGCGGAGTATATCGATAAATATTTGTGCCCGCCAAATTTTTTCATTTCCTACACATATAGCGCAAAGGCTGGGCGTCACATTCTGTTGATTCACTGCAACTCGCGCGTTACGGTGAAGTTAATGGGGCCTGCTAAGGCCAAGGCTCCCGAGAATGTAGCTTAATAATTAAATAAAAAGGAAAGCACTATGTTCATACAGCATTATGCAAGACACCTCACTTCATGTCTGACACGAAAACGTTCTAACAAAGGCTGGACGGCGGCGTTTTTACCCATCGTCCTTGCCGCATGTGGCGGCGGCGGTGGTAGTGATTACTCATCACCAACACTCACAGCACCGACAGCAATTCCGTTTCCACCAGCCGATTACTCTGCCGTAGATGCCGCTTTTCAGGCGTTCATCGACAACAACGAGACGTTTGATGGAATAAGCTACGTGTTAGTAGATAAAGAAGGTACCACGCATCAAGCGGTGTTCGGAGACCACACTGAGGACCTGATCACGATGCTAGCGTCTACGAGCAAGGTACCTGCCGTAATGGCTATCATGGCTCTGGACGAAGATCCTGATGTCGAGTTTTCAATAAGCGAGCCGGTGAGCACCTACCTTCCCTACGACGGCGTTTACGCCGATCGAACGGTCGAGCAAATGGTAAGTAATACGTCAGGCATTCCGGGTCTTCGACTTTTGGAGCAATACGGCTCATTCGTTGGACCCACACTGGCGGACTTCAACCATTTGTGTCAGATGTTGGGGAATCCGCTCATCAACTTCGAGATGTGTGGACAGATGTTGGTGCAGAACGAACTACCCACGACGAACCCTGCCGGCTCTGTTTTTGATTACGGTGGTAGTCAGTGGCAGATTGCGGGTCTGACCGCAGCGATAGTCAACAATTCTACGTGGAATCAGCTCTTTGACGAATATATTGCGGGGCCATGCGACCTCGAGGTGTTCACTTTCGGCAACCCATGGGAAGAACTCTTCGGTACTAACTTCGCGTACACCTCATTCGATGGGGCAACGGTAGCCAGCCTGCCTGGCCAGCATAACCCTCAGGTCGAGGGCGGAGGCATAACGAACCTGGCGGACTACGCAAAGTTACTTCACGTGCACTTGAATGGCGGATACTGCGGCGAAACACAGGTGCTGTCAGAGGAATCTTTAGCATCGATGCGTGAAGACAGGGGTAGCTTTACACTTAATCCCACACCGTATGGCATGGGCTGGTGGATCTCTAGTGATGCGCCTGGGATATACACTGACGGCGGCGCATTCGGTGCTGTCAGTTTTCTGGATCTAAATACGGGCATTGGTGGATTTATTGCGATTGACGACTACACCCGAAGAGACCCGGGAGCACCCAGCGCATTCCTCAGCCAAATTGCTTTGCCGTTAATCCAAGAAGCCGTCCGCGCTAGATACGAGTAATCAAAACAAGGACAAGTGATGTCAGTGCGCGTCTGGGCTTCGCGAAGCCCGGGCGCTTGCCCGCCCAAGTAACTGTCGCCTAACTCAGCATTTTGTTACCCTAAAACGCCCAAAGATTGGAGAAATAATGTGTTCGGTCAGCTGCTCTTAGGTGTCACGGGCGCCATTTTCTTTGGATTAGGCGTCATCAGTGTTTACGACCCTGAAATACCGGCAGGGTGGTCGGGCATTTTCATCGCCTCGCAAGATGCTTACGCAGAAATTGCGGCGATGTACGGCGGTCTCGAAATCGCTATTGGGTCCATCCTTCTTGCCTCAGCCTTCATCAAGGAATACCTCAAGGCCGGACTCTGGCTCCTCTTTGTCATCATCAGCTACATTGGTGCTGCGCGTGCCTTCACGGTGTTCCGTGAACTCGATTCAAAATTTGAGGTGGCAGGCAGCCAAGTAGACATCGAGATGACCTCGAGCTTCACGGGCTATACCTGGGGTGTCTTGGGCTTTGAAGTCGTTG
>MDTD01092552.1_pt1 | contig 14579 bp, 9 predicted proteins | sample 811221 | NCBI WGS metagenome assembly MDTD01 (sample SAMN05326646, study PRJNA326480) | marine metagenome | isolation source: seawater | place: Pacific Ocean: South West | collected 2011
GGTATTGATTTTTACTAATGCCTAAAAGTGAATTAGAAAGAGCCATTATTACACTTATTGCAAGCATAAGTGGCGGTTCACCAACTGCTTTTGATCTGAAAATAGTTTTTGATTTGTTTTTGCCTTTATATAAAGAAGCATTAAAAATAATAGGGCGATCAGAACATGCTGGTATTTTATAAGTTGAAGGAGCATGTGTCTTTAATTGTCCTATTTTATCATATATAAGTTCTTCAGTAGTCATCCACCCTGCACCTTGAACATATCCTCCTTCAATTTGCCCAATGTCTATTGCCGGATTTATGGATTGCCCTGCATCATGCAGAATATCTGTTCTAAGAATTCTATTTTCACCAGTAAAAGTGTCCACTGCAACTTCAGTTATTGCGGCTCCATATGCAAAGTAATAGAATGGATTACCTTCTTTTTTTATATCATCCCAATTAATTTTTGGAGTTGAATAAAATCCAGTAGAAGATAAGGAAACTCTGCCCATCCAACATCGTTCCACTGCTTCTTTAAATGTAATTTTTTCTTTGTTTAGAAAAACAAACCCATCTTTAAACAAGACTTGTTCTTTTTTTAATTGCCACTCTTTTGCTAAAAATTTTTTAATTCTATTTTTAATTCTTTCAGCAGCTTTAAATGCAGCCATACCATTTAAATCTGTCCCAGAAGAAGCTGCTGTTGCAGAGGTATTTGGAACCTTTCCAGTATTAGTTGCTGTTATTTTAACTTTTTCGATTGATATGCTAAATGTGTGTGCAACGATTTGTCTTACTTTTGTATGAAGACCCTGACCCATTTCAGTTCCTCCATGGTTTAAATGAATTGAACCATCTGTATAAATGTGAATTAATGCTCCAGCTTGATTTAAAAATGTTTTATTAAACGAAATACCAAATTTAACAGGAGTAAATGCAATACCTTTTCTAATTGGGGGATTATTATTATTGTGTTTTTGAATTTCTTGATACCTTGAAAAGTAGTTAGAGTCTTCTAATAGTTTTTCTGATAAATCTTGAATAATACAATCCTTTACTTTTTGATTATAGGGTGTTGTACCAAATTTATTTTTATTAGAATCTTGGTAAAAATTAATTTTTCTTATTTCTGTAGGGTTTTTTTTCAAGTAGAAAGCAATATGATCCATAACTCTTTCAATTCCAATCATTCCTTGAGGTCCACCAAACCCTCTAAAAGCAGTATTGGATGGTGTGTTTGTTTTACAAAGATTTGAGTTAATTTGAATATTATCAATTTGATAGGCATTATCTGAATGCATCATTGCCCTACCTGCAATAGCTTTTGAAAGATCATAGGACATACCACATCTCAAAAAATGTTCAAAAATTATACCATCAATTTTACCAGAATCCTGAAATCCAACTTTATATTTTATTAAAAAATCATGTCTTTTTCCAGTAATTTTCATATCATCATCTCTATCATAAACTAATCTTACTGGACGATTTAATAGATGAGCAGCAAGTGCACATGCGCATGCTAAAATGTTACTTTGACTTTCCTTACCACCAAAACCACCCCCCATTCTCCTAACTTCAACATTAATAGAATGGTTTGGTAAATTTAAAACCTCTGCGATTTTATGTTGAACTTCAGTGGGATGTTGGGATGACACAAAAATATTTAAATCATTGTTTTCACCTGGAATAGCAAGAGCAGCTTGACCCTCTAGGTACAAATGTTCTTGACCACCAATTTTTATTTCATCTGAAATTTTATGTGTTGAGTTGGCAATTGAACTTTTTGGTGTGCCTTTAATAATTTTGTCTGTATTTTCTAAAAAACTATTATTTTTAATGGCTTCATCTATAGTGACAATTGGTGGTCGCTGTGCATAATGTATTTTTGCCTTTTTCACGGCAAGATGAGCATTTTTAATACTATCAGCTACTACTGCAAAAATAACTTGACCATGATATAAAATTTCTCTTTCAACAAACAAAGGGTCATCACCATAGATTGGGCTAACATCATTGACGCCAGGTATATCTCGATGTGTTAAAACTTTTATTACACCATTACTACTTTCAACATCCCTTAAATCTATAGACTTTATTGTTCCATACGAAATTTCACTTAATCCAAAAACAATTTCTAAAGTATCAGTTGTTTTTTGAATATCTGCTACGTATTTTGCTTTTCCAGTAACATGTAAATATGCACTATCATGCTCTAAAGGATTTTTAATAATTTTTGATTCAGGCATATCTTTGTCTATCTAATTAACCTTGAGTGTTTAATATTATTTTCTTTAAATATAAATGAACTATTTCCAGCAAGTTTTACTTCAGTTTTATTTTTTAACTCAAAGAAAAACTTCTTCAATAAATTTATAGATGTTTCCATTCTATAATGCACACTTCCTCTCATATCGCTTAATGGTGTAAAATCATTGTATAGGTTTTTAAACTGTTTTTCTGAAATGCCCTTTAAAATATCTGTTCCAATTAAAGATTTTTCTAAATTTAAAGCTCTTTTTGGTATTGCATCCATGCCTCCAAAAGCAACTCTTGCCCTAGAAATAGAAGTTTTGTTAATATTTATACAAAATGCACCCATTACGGCTGAAATATCTTGGTCGAATCTTTTGGAAATTTTGTAGCATGAAAAAAATTGATTTGTTTTTAATTTAGGAAGAAATAAATATTCTATCCATTCTTCTTTTTTAATATCTTGTAATCCATAAGATATAAAAAATTTATCTAATTTGATTTTTCTTTTGCTATTATTTTTATTTAGAATTAGAGAGGAATCTAAGGAGAGAAAAGCTGGAGCCAAGTCTCCAATCGGTGATCCATTAGCAATATTTCCGCATACAGTTCCACTGGATCGGACTTGAGCTGAACCAAATCTTCTCCAAATTTCACCTAAAGCAGGATAATGTACAGATAGAGTATTCATTGCAGTTTCATGTGTTACGGAAGAAAAAATATTAAATCCATTTTTATTCTCAATGATTTTATTTAAGTCATTAACTTTACTTAAATAAATGAACTTAGAAATTTCTTTATGTTGTTTTGTGGTCCAAAGTCCAATATCAGTACCACCACTTAATATCAGGCAATTTTTTTCAGTATTTAGTAAATGACCAACTTCTTTTTTCTTAACTGGTGCAAAAAACGAAGTATTTTTATATTGATAGTAAAGAGATGTATTAGAAAAATTCTCTTTAATAAACTTGCTTTCAACTTTTTTTCTTTTTTCTTCCCATTTTGGAACATTAGCAATTTTGAGATTTGTTGCTGCTTCAACAATTGGACCATAACCAGTGCAACGACATAAATTTCCACATAAAAGGTTTTCTACATTTTGTATGTTCCAATTTATATTATTTAACCATCCAGAATAAAGAGAAATCACAAAACCAGGAGTACAGAAACCGCATTGTGATCCATGTGATTTTATTAAAGAAACTTGAACGGGATGGAGTTGGTTTTTTGGACCAGAAACACCTTCAACAGTTCTAACACTACAGCCATCAATCATTGGAAGATAAAGTATACAAGCATTTATAGATGAAAATTTAATTTTTCCTTTTTGGTCTAATTTGCCAATAATAATAGAGCAAGATCCGCAATCTCCTTCAGCACAACCCTCTTTTGATCCTGTAAGTTTTTGATTTTCTCTTAGCCAATGAAGTAAAGTAGTATCAGCAATTTCTTTTTCAACAAAAAATAACTTGTCATTAAGCATGAATTTAATTTTATTGTGTATTTTTGTTGTAGTTTTAATCATTATTAATTTCCAGATTTAATTTTTTTTTTATAATATAATTTCATAATGAATAAATATCAAAAAAATATTCTTTTAGAAACAGTTGGTATAACCAAAACATTTGGTGGTTTTAAAGCTAATGATCTAATAGATTTACAAATTGACAAAGGTCAGATACACGGATTATTGGGAGAAAATGGAGCAGGAAAGTCAACATTAGTTAAAATTATTTATGGTTTAATCAGTCCAGATACTGGTAAAATTTTGTGGGAAAATAAGCAAGTCATAATCAAAAATCCAAGACTAGCAAGAGAATTAGGAATTGGAATGGTTTTTCAGCATTTTTCACTGTTTCCAGCTCTTACAATTTTAGAAAACATTAAATTGTCTATGATTGCTATAAAATCAAATGATGAATTGTCGAATGATATCAGAGAAATTTCTAAAAACTATGGCATACCAATAGAACCAGATCAACTAATAGCTGATTTATCAGTTGGCCAAAAACAAAGGGTGGAAGTTGTAAGATGTCTTTTACAAAATCCATCTTTATTAATTATGGATGAGCCAACATCTGTTCTTACACCACAAGAAATTAGCCAACTTTTTGATGTTTTAAAAAAATTATCTTCAGAAGGTTGTTCAATATTATTTATTTCTCATAAATTAGACGAAATTAGATCACTAACAGATGTATCAACCATATTAAGAAATGGAAAAAAAATTAAGAAAGTAGACAGCAAGAAATCATCAACTGCAGAATTAGCAGAGTTAATGGTTGGCAAGAAAATATCAAAAATCAATAAATCTTCAAAAACAAAAAAAAGTTCAATTTTATTTAAAGCAGTAGAAATAAATAGAACTGCTGAAAATGAATTTGCAACTGGCTTAAAAAATATAAGTTTTACTTTAAAAGCAGGCAAAATTCATGGAATCGCTGGCATTTCAGGAAATGGTCAAGATGAATTAATGGAAGTTCTAACTGGAGAATGGAGAGATAAGAAATTAATTAAAAAATTGGAAGTAAATGGAACAGATATTAGAGGTTTTTCTCCAAGTAAAAGAAGGTCACTAGGTTTATGCTTTGTTCCAGAAGAAAGAAACGGTCATTCTTCAGTAATATCAATGAAATTATCAGAGAATGTATTACTAACATCACATTTTATGAAGAATTCAGTAGAAAATGGTATAATAAATGACAACTTCCTTAAAATGGAAAGCAATAATATTATTAAAGACTTTGATGTAAGAGTACCAGAGCAAAATCCTTTAGCTTCATCTCTTTCTGGTGGAAATCTTCAAAAATTTGTAGTTGGAAGAGAAATTATTAAAGATCCTAAGGTATTAATAGTATCTCAACCTACATGGGGAGTTGATATTGGTGCAGCTAAGATAATTAGGGAAGCATTCATTAAACTTCTTGCAAAAGGTTCAGCAATATTATTAATTTCACAAGATTTAGATGAAATATTTTCACTCTCTGATGAAATATCAGTAATTTACTCAGGTAGATTATCTCAGAGTTATCCAGCAAATAAAATAGGATCCAAAAAAATAGGTTTGTTGATGGGTGGTGCCAATGAGTAGGAGTTTTTTTATATGTTAATTTTAGAACCGAGAAAATCTATTCCTCCCATTTTAAGGGTTCTAGTACCATTAATTGCTATTTTAATAACAATAGTTTTTGGAGGTATAATTTTTGGAATTTTAGGTTATAATCCACTAAAAGCTCTGTATGTCTTTTTCATCTCTCCACTTTCAAGAGCGGATCAAATTGCAGATTTATTTGTTAAAGCATGCCCATTAATTATAATTGGTACTGGATTAGTTTTTTGTTTTAGAGCTAATGTTTGGAATATTGGTGCTGAAGGACAATTAATTTTAGGTGCCTTAGTATCTGGTGGAGTTGCGCTCTTTTTTAATGATATTGAGAGCAAATGGCTATTACTTCTTATGGGTATAGGTGGATTTCTTGGAGGAGCTTTGTGGGCTTTGATACCAGGCATTTTAAAAGTAAAATTTAGGACAAATGAAATTCTAGTTTCTTTAATGCTTACTTACGTGGCCTCTCTTCTCATTGATTGGTTGGTAAGAGGACCTTGGAGAGATCCTAAATCTTTTGGTTTTCCTCTTTCAAAAAGTTTTTCAGATGGAGGTATTATTCCTCCTGTTATTTTACCAAATATTGGAAAATTAGGACAATTACATTGGGGTGTTTTATTTTCAATCTTTATAGCTATTCTAGGATGGTATATTTACTCTAAAACTTTAGCAGGTTTTCAAGTAAAAGTTTTTGGTTCTGCTCCAAAAGCAGCAAAATTTTCAGGATTTAATCCTAATATCATTACAATTTTTGTATTATTTTTTGGAGGGGGATTGGCAGGTTTGGCAGGAATGATTGAAGTTTCTGCTAATATTGGTCAATTACAACCAAATATATCATTTGGATATGGATTTACAGCAATAATAGTTGCTTTTTTAGCTCGTCTAAATCCACTTTCTGTAATAATAGCCGCCTTAGTTGTTGCACTTGCTGAATTAGGTGGAGATTCTGCGCAGATATACATGTCTATTCCAAAAGTAGTTACAGGATTATTTAAAGGATTACTTTTATTTACTCTTCTTGCAGGTGAAACATGGACAAATTATAAAATTTCATTTGATTTTAAGTTTTTAAAAATATTCAGTGGGAATTCTAATGTATGAACAATTATTGTTAACTATTTTGTTGACTTCTGTACCGTTAATATTAGCTGCAATGGGAGAGTTAGTTGTTGAAAAAAGTGGAATACTAAATCTTGGTGTTGAAGGAATGATGTTAATGGGCGCTGTAAGCGCATTTGGTGTTTCTCTTATCTCAGGATCAATTATGTTAGGTATAATAGCTGGCGCATTTTCTGGTTTATTTGTAAGTTTAATATTTGCATTTTTTACAATTACATTAGCCACTAATCAGGTTGCAACCGGATTAGCTCTAACAATTTTTGGAGCAGGTCTTTCAGGTCTTATTGGTGCACCATTGGTTGGTAAAGCCATTCAAGGTTTATCTCCAATTAATTTGGGAATTTTTGACAATATTCCATTTTTAGGATTGTTTTTTAAATTAGATATTTTAGCTTATTTCTCAATTTTTATAACAATCTGTGTTTATTACTTTTTAAATTATTCAAAGAAAGGATTAATTTTAAAGGCAGTTGGAACAAGTCATGAAAGCGCGCATGCTTTAGGATATTCTGTAATTTCTGTAAGATATTATGCTGTGCTTTTTGGGGGAACATTAGCTGGTTTAGCGGGTGCATATTTACCCTTAGTTTTAACTCCACATTGGTCTGAAGGTATGACAGCTGGGAAAGGTTGGATTGCATTAGCATTGGTAGTGTTTGCTTCATGGCAGCCTTGGAGAGTTGTTGCAGGCGCAATTTTATTTGGCGGAATAACCATAATGCAACTTTCAGGTCAAGCTAAAGGATGGACTATACCAGCACAATTTTTGTCAATGATGCCATATTTAGGTACAATAATTGTTTTAGTTTTAATCTCAAAATCTAAAAATATAATTCATAATGCTCCAAATGACTTAGGAAAAACTTTCTTTAAAATAAATTAAGAATAGAAAATGAAAACAATATTTTTACTTTTAGACTCATTAAATAGAAATGCTATTGAACCCTATGGATCGAAAGTAATAAAAACTCCAAACTTTAATAGGTTTGCTGAGAAATCTATTATTTTTGAAAATCACTACGTAGGTAGCCTTCCATGTATGCCTGCTAGAAGAGATTTACACACTGGAAGAACACATTTTCTGCACAGAAGTTGGGGACCTCTTGAACCTTTTGATGATTCATTTCCTGAAATTATGAAAAATAATAATGTATATTCACATATAATTACAGATCATCATCATTATTTTGCGGATGGTGGAGGGACATATCATCAGAGATACTCATCCTGGGAATTAATTAGAGGTCAGGCAATAGATAAATGGAAGGGAGAAGTTTCACCTGACCTGGAGTCTTTAAAACAAAAATTTCATCCAATGCAACATCATAGAAAAAACTATATTATAAATAGAAATTATATGGTTGATGAGCAAGATTTTTGCACTCCAAGGTTATATAATCTGGCTAAAAAATTTATTAAAAAAAATTATAATAAGAATGATTGGTTTCTTCAATTAGAATGTTTTGATCCGCATGAGCCATTCCATGCTCCTGAAAGGTTTAGAAAAAATTACAACACAAATTATAAAGGACCAATATTAGATTGGCCAATTTATGAAAGAGTGAAGGAATCAGAAGAAGAAATAGCAGAACTAAGAGCAAATTACTGTGCTTTAGTCTCGATGTGTGATGAATATTTTGGGAAAATTTTAGACTTATTTGATGAAAATAATTTGTGGGAAGATACATGTTTGATATTAACCACTGATCATGGGTTTTTGCTAGGTGAGCATGACTGGTGGGCAAAAAATAGAATGCCAGTATATAACGAAATAGCAAAAATTCCTTTAATCATTTATCATCCAGATTTTTCTGAGTATGCAGGAACTAGAAGGAAAGCATTAACACAATCTATTGATATTATGCCAACTTTATTAGATTTTCATAATTTAAACATACCTAATGATGTTATAGGAAAATCTCTAATTCCATTGCTAAACAAGGAAACAAATTTAAGAGAAAGTTTAATCTATGGTTATTTTGGAGCAGCAATTAATGTAACTGATGGTAAATATACATATTTACACTATCCTAAAAAATTAAACTCTGAAAATTTATTTGAATACACTTTAATGCCTACAAGAATGACATCGAGGTTCTCAATAAAAGAACTGCTAAATGCCACCTTAGATAATCCTTTTAATTTTACGAAAGGCGTTCCAGTAATGAAACTTAGCCCAAAAACAAGTGAAGGTGATGAAGTTTTAGAAGTTCAGGGAATGAAGTTTGAAGATACAGATTCAAGGTTATTTGATTTAAAAAATGATCCTAATCAGTTAAAACCTATTAAAAATCAAAAAATTGAAAATGATTTTAAAAATGAAATTGTAAAATTGATGAAAAAAGTTGATGCCCCTTTGGAAGCATATAAAAGATTTGGATTAGAAGAGTTATAATTTCTTATCAGGTTTCGCTGGTTCTACATAAGGAAACCTTGCTTTTGCTTTTGTATCAGCAGCTCCTGCATTTCTAATATATCTTTTATCATCATCAAATTTTACTAAATTTACATATGTAGGATCACCTTTTGTAACTTTATGAATAAACAACCGGTTTTTTTGATTCTCAATTGCTCTATTTTTTACTTCATCAAAGTTCCAATCATTGAAAATAATTTCTTTCATTTCAGAAATTTGTTTTTCATATCTTTTATCATTTATTAGATTATTTGTCTCATTTGGATCATTTGCTAAATCATATAGCAATTCATCTACATCTTCTAAATACATGTACTTACAATTTTCTTTTTTTATCATTCGGCTAGGTCCTGTAGATCCATCTGCTGAAAATTCACTTATTGCATAATTATTCCAATTTCTGCTATCACCCTTAAGCAAATTTAGAAAACTTCTTCCATCAATTTTAGATACAAAATTTATTTTGTCTTCATCATCCACTATTTCTAAAATTGTTGGCATTAAATCAACTAATGATACATTTTCTTTTATTCTTTTGGGTTTAAATCTACTAGGAAAATAGAAAACAAATGGAATTTTTGAAGCCCACTCCCAAAAATGTTGTTTATACCACATACCTCTTTCACCCATCATCTCACCGTGGTCAGCACAAAAGATTATAATTGTATTGTCTTTTAAATTTGTTTTTTCAAGAGTATTTAATATTTGACCTATTTTATTATCTATATATGAAATCATTCCATAATATGCGTGTCTAGCATTTCTGACATGTTCATATGTAACAGAAAATTTATGTCTTGCCTGACAATAATATAAGTTTTCGCTTAAGATATCTCTCTGATCTGGGGGGATATCATCAACCGTAGGCATAATAATATCATCATGGTTATACAAATCCCAATATTTCTGAGAAATTACAAATGGAGAATGGGGGTGAGTAAATGAAACTGTCAGAAAAAAAGGTTTGTCATCTGAAGATCTTGCTAAATCATATATCCCTTGAATAGAGTGATAAGCAACTTCATCATCATAATCTATTTGAAGGGTTCTTTCACATGGCCCAGACTCGATAACTGGAGCCATAGTTAGGTTGGTTGGTCTAAACTCTCTTCCCTTTGACCAATCAACTGTCCAAGCAAAGTTAGCTGGATAAATTTCAGTGGTTAACCTTTTTTCATATCCATGCAGTTGATCTGGACCAACAAAATGCATTTTCCCTGAAAGCAATGTTTTATAACCAATTGAACGTAAATAATGTGGTAAAGTTGGAATATTTGCTTGAAATTCAGATGCATTGTCAAAACAATTCATTTTGTGTGGATAGATTGAACTATGTAGAGAGGATCTTGAAGGTCCACACATTGGAAAATTACAATAACAATTGTCAAAAATCACAGAATTTTCTGCTAATTTGTCAATATTTGGTGCAATAACTTGTTTATGTCCATATATAGGAAGGGCAGGTGCAGCAAGTTGATCTGCCATAATCAGAAGAATATTTGGTTTTTTAATACTCATATGCCTAGCCTTCTAAAAGCTTCAGATGGAGCTTCATTTTCTTTCATTAAGTTATACAGAGCTTTAGAAAATATTTTTTCAATTTTTTTATCATAAATTGGTGTTTTTTGGTCAGGGTCTGTTTCAAGATCATATAAAACTGTATTTGTATCATCAAATCCGCCACCTTGAGAAAAGTGACCAACTGGTTGGCCTTTCTGATTTCTTCTAGCTGGAATTTTCAAAACTGGTACACCATCTGTAAATTTAAAAATTTTTACTAATTCTGCTTCTGAAAGAATATCTTTTGTAAAAAGAGATCTCTGATACATAGGCATTAAAGTATAATCATAAAGATCTTCTTTAGTCATATCCTCTGGATACCTAAAATAGGTATATCTTCCATCAGTAATATTTGTTGCAGCTCCGAACATTCCAAACATAGCAAAATCTCTAATTTTTTTTTCAGAGGATAACGCGGGCAGGATACTTCTTCCTTCAATATTATTGGGAATATTTACACCAAAAATATCTAAAATTGTTGGCATTAAATCTATTGTTTGAGTTAAGATTTTTTTTCTAGAACCAGCATATTCTTTGAAATCTGGATGATAGATAATTAATGGAATATTTGCTATTTCATTAAAGAATGGCATTCTATTCTTTCCCCACCAACCATGTTCCTCTAGCATAAACCCATGATCTGTTGTTAATATTACACATGTATCATCCCACATTTTATTTTTATCCATAAATTCTAAAAGTTTACCAAAATATTCATTACACATTGATAGTAATGCAGCATAATTTGCTCTTAATTCATTAGTTTCAATTTCATTTTCTTGATTTTTCTTATAAATAGGCCAATTCAAAATTGGCCCAGTATATCCTGTTTTAAAAGGTTCTTTATACTTTGTTGGGGCATCGAAAGGTTCATGTGGATCAAAACATTCTAAATGTAATAACCAGTTATCTGCATCTTTATTTTTATTCAAAAAATTAAACGCTGCTTCAAAAGTTCTTGGACAACAATAGTCTTTTTCTTCCTTTTCATTTTCTCTATTAATCATAGACTGAAGTCGACCATGATTATTTTTTTTTGGATGCTGTAATTCATGATATTTCTTTTTAAAACGCTCTAATGGTGGAACTACCATTGCTTGCCATTTGTCCCACTCTTGACCTCTAATGAATTCCCATGTGTTATATCTATTATGATAAGTTGATCCACCATCCTCCCAATAATGATAATGGTCAGATACAAGGTGGGTGTAAATATTATTTGTTTGCAGAATTTCGGAGAAAGAGTTATCAAACGGTTCTAATGGTCCCCAACTTCGGTGAAGGAAATTTAAACGTCCTGAATGGAGATCTCTCCTAGCAGGCATACAAGGAAGACTTCCAACAAAATGACTATCGAATGTAACACCTCTCTCTGACAATTTGTTAAAATAAGGAGTTTTAATTGTTGTGCCCCCATATAATTCAAGAGCTCTCTTATTTAATGAATCAAAAAGTACAAAAATAACTCGCATAAATTTATTCCTAAAAAACTTATAATAATTAAAATAATACACCTTTATTAAATTATATATTTATATAAAATATAAGAAATTAAAAAAATTGAAAAGTAAAACAATTGAAACAAAAAAATGAAAATCAGAAAGATGAAAAAATATTCACTGATCAAATTTTAGATCAGTTTATATTTTTTTTCATTTTTTCATTATCAGCATTTTATTTTTTAAAACATTTAAAAAATCAGAAAATGTTAAAGAAAAATCAATTTCAAAATATTAAATAAAAATTTTTTAATAATAATTTCTTGAAAATACAAAATAGATTATTAATTAATATCAGTCTCTGGAGTAATAAAATGAATAATAATTTGCCAATATGGAATCTTTCTGATCTTTATGAAGGTTTTGAATCTGATGAAATAAAATCTGATTTTGATTATATTTCTAAAGGTTCTGAACAATTCGTTTCTAAGTATAAAAATAAGATTGAAAATTTAACTAGTTCAGAATTTAATCAATCTATACATGATTATGAAAATCTTTACGAGAAAATAGGGAAATTGTTTAGTTTTGCATCTCTGTCTTTTGCGATTAATTCAGATAAACCAGAATTTGGAAGTGAATATCAGAAAATAAAGGATTTTGCTTCTGAAATAAGCTCAAAACTAATTTTTTTTGAATTAGAAATTATGAACCTTGATGACCCAGTCGCAAAAGAATTTTTAAGTAGTGAAGATTTATTGAAATGGAAACCATGGTTAAAGAAAATATTAAAGAGAAAAAAATTTCAATTATCTAATGAATTAGAGCAATTTATTGCTCAAAAAAATCCAGTTTCAAAGGGTGCTTGGGTAAGATTATTTGACGAAAGCTCTAGTGATCTGAGATTTGTTTTTGAAAATAAAGTATTAAATGAAACTGAAATACTTAATTTACTAACGGATGTTAATGAAAATGTAAGAAAAAAAGCGGCTATGTCATTTTCAAAAGTTTTGAATGAAAATTTGAGAACTAGAGCATTGATATTGAATACTATTTCAAGAGATAAATATATTGAAGATAAACAAAGAGGATTTAAAAATCCAATTTCATCAAGAAACATTGATAACGATGTTGAGGATGAAGTTGTGGAAGCTCTTGCATCAAGTGTTACAAATAGATTTAAAAGTTTAAGTCATAGATATTATAAATTAAAATCTTCTTGGTTAGGTAAAGAGAAATTAAATTGGTGGGATAGAAATGCCCCACTTCCTGAAAAATCAGAAAAATTATGGACATGGGATGAAGCAAAAGAAATAGTTTTGAATAGTTTCACTGAACTTTCACCTGAAATTGAGAAAATTGCTAGCAAATTTTTTGCAAATAATTGGATTGATGCAAAAATTAGAATTGGTAAAGATTCTGGTGCTTTTTCACATCCCTGTGTACCTGACGTACATCCTTACATACTAACAAACTTTAATGGTAAATCGAGAGATGTTATGACGCTAGCACATGAACTTGGCCATGGCGTACATCAAGTATTGTCTTCAAAAAATGGATATTTTTTATCAGACACCCCTTTAACTTTAGCTGAAACTGCATCTGTTTTTGGAGAAATGCTTGTTTTTCAAAAGCTTTTATCAGATACAAAAGATAACAAAACAAAAAAAATAATGATTGCTGAAAAGGTTGAAGATATGCTTAACACTGTAGTTAGGCAAATTGCATTTCATAATTTTGAAACTGAGTTTCATAACAAACGAAAAGAACAAGAACTTTTGCCTGATCAGATAAGCGACATATGGATGAAAACACAAAGCGATGCTCTCGGTGATTATATAATTTTAGATGATAGTTATAGACCACTATGGTCATACATCCCTCACTTTGTGCATACACCTTTTTATGTTTATTCATATGCATTTGGTGATTGTTTAGTTAATTCTCTCTGGCAGGTGAGAAAAGAAAATAAAGAAAATTTTACTGATAACTATCTTAACCTTCTTAAGTCAGGTGGACAATATCATCATAAGGAAGCATTAAGTCCTTTTAATTTAGATGCTAGTGACAGTAAATTTTGGGATAAAGGATTAGACACTATATCTGATTTAATTTATGAAATTGAGAAGTAATGATTAAATATTTAATTATTGGTTTTGTAATTGGTTCTATAATTTGGGTTATAAATTTTTTAATTAAGAATAAGATTAAAAACAATGAGAATAGACAGAATAAAGGAAAGTTTAAATATTTTCTGATTACATTAATATTATTATCATGTTTTATGCTTTTTGTTTTTCCAAGATTAAATATAAGTATTGCTAGTCTAGTACAAAAAATCCTACCAATTCTCTCTTTAATAAGAAATTTTTTACCAATTTAAACTATAATTTTAACGTTTTTTTGGTGACCCCTGCAGGAATCGAACCTGCGATTTAGGATTAGGAATCCTATGTTATATCCTCTTAACTAAGGGGCCGTAATTTTAGATATATCAGAAAATTTAAATTAAAAGAATTTAATTTTTTTGATTTAAATCGTTTGAAATTTTATAAATAATTTCCATTTATTAATTGGAGGTATTATTGAAAGATATTTTTAAATGGATGATTTATTTTTTAATAACATTTCTTTTGTTGTTACTAGTCAACTTTATTTACTTCTACTTTTTCTCAGAAAATAAAATTTATGCATTATTA
>MDTD01200819.1_pt1 | contig 14579 bp, 15 predicted proteins | sample 811221 | NCBI WGS metagenome assembly MDTD01 (sample SAMN05326646, study PRJNA326480) | marine metagenome | isolation source: seawater | place: Pacific Ocean: South West | collected 2011
TAATAAATATTAAAGAAATTAAAAAAAGAAATTAAATGCAAATTATTTCTGTCATAAATCAAAAGGGTGGAGTAGGAAAAACAACCACAGTAATAAATCTTGCAGCTGGGTTATCTCAAATAAACAAAAAAATTTTAATAATTGATCTCGACCCTCAAGGAAATGCAACAACAGGTGTAGGATTATCTAATATGGATAACTCAGATGATACAATTTATGGTGTTTTGAATGGAACGAAAGAAATTTCTCAAGTGATAAAAAAAACTAATTTTGAAAACCTTGATATCATTACTTCGAATGTAGACTTATCAGGATTAGAGGTTGAAACAGCTGATGATAGTAATAGAGCCTTTATATTAAAGGTGAAATTAACCGCATATTTAAACAATTCTGGAGGATTTTATGATTATGTCATTATTGACTGTCCACCATCATTAAGTTTATTAACTGTAATGGCTCTTGTTAGTTCAAATTCACTGTTAGTTCCTCTTCAAACTGAGTTTTTTGCACTTGAAGGTCTAACTCAACTGATGAAGACGATTGAAAGAATAAAAGTACGTTTAAATCCAGATTTAAAAATCAGAGGTATACTTTTAACAATGTATGACAAAAGAAATAAGCTTTCATCTCAAGTTGAGAAAGAAGCTAGAGACTATTTTAGTGATAAAGTTTATTCTACAGTAATACCTAGAAATGTCAGATTATCTGAAGCACCGTCTCATGGAATGCCTGTTTTAATTTATGATAAATCTTGTCCGGGTAGCAAATCATATTTTAGTTTTACTGATGAATTTATAAATCAGGAATCTACATTCGGGAGTGCTGCTTAATGGATAAAATTAAAAAAGGTTTAGGACGAGGTTTGTCCTCATTAATTGGAGAAACAAAAATTGAACCTCAAAAAAACCAAATCTCTATAAGTGATTTAATGCCTAATAGGTATCAACCAAGAAAAATATTTGATGAGAATAATCTAGCAGACTTGACCAATTCTATAAAAGAACGTGGAATGCTTCAGCCAATTATTGTAAGAAAATCTAATAGTGAAAAAGCAAAATATGAGATAATTGCAGGGGAGAGAAGATGGCTTGCGGCTCAGAGAGCTGGACTTCACAATGTGCCAGTAGTCATTACAGAGGCCGATGATTTAAGATCTTTAGAATTTGCGATTGTAGAAAATGTTCAAAGACATGATCTAAATCCGCTTGAAGAAGCTCAAGGCTATAAACGTTTGATTGATGATTTCTCTTATGATCAAGAAAAGGTATCTAAATTTATTGGAAAAAGTAGAAGTCATATTACAAACTCCCTAAGACTTTTAACTTTGCCTAAAGATGTAATAAAATTGATTGAGTCCCAAAAGTTAACTTCTGGTCATGCAAAAGTATTAGTTGGCCTTGAAAATGCTAGTTTTGTTGCTGCTAAAATAATAGAGAAAAAACTTTCAGTTAGACAAGCTGAACAATTTGTCAAAATTTTCAAAAAAAAAAAACAGAAATCATCAATGTCAAAAGATGCCAATATAGATTTTTTAGCAAAATCTATTTCAGAAAAAATAGGCCTTTCTGTCAAAATAAAGAATAGTAAGAGAAATAATGGATATATTACATTATATTATAAAGAGATTGATCAGCTAAACAAAATAATTGATATTATAAAATTGAATTATTAACATCATCAAGTTTTTCTAGGATAAAATTATTTAAAATTTGACTCGCAACACTATTATTTTTTTTTATGGTTATTTCCAACTCATTAATTTTTTTAATAAAAATTTTGATCTCTTCCAAAGACCAAATTTTAAGTTGTTGTTTTATAATGTTTTTATCTTTCCAAAAAATTGGTGGTTTATATGTTGATATGACTAGTTCTTGATTTTTTTTTACTTCAATTTCTTCTTTAAGTTTTTTTAATCTTTTTAATTTATATAAAAAAGATTTGAGTATTAAAATATTATCTTCAGTGGATGGTATATTTTCATTAAGAATGTTAAGTGTTTTCCTCTTATTTTTAACTAAGCATTGGTCTGCTAATTCTGATAAAGAATAATTTTCTGCTGAATTTATAATTTTTAATATATCGCTAAACTCAATAGATTTCTTTACTTTACTAAAGTATTTAATTTTATCTAATTCGTTTTTCAATATAATTCTATTATTTTTTGACTTTTCAACAATGTAACTTATGTTTTGTGGTGAAATTCTTATTTTATTATTTATAAAAAAGTTTTGAGCTAATGTCATAAGCGTTTGTAAATTATCTTCATAAAACGGGGTTATTATTAAATTTTTTTGTTTTTCAAACAAAATTCTTAATTTAGATTTCTTTTCTAATATACCAGATTTTAATATTATTTTTATATCTTGAATTTTTTTTTCTGATAGTTCTTTAATTACATCAAATATTTTATCTGTTACCTGACTAATTATAATTAATTTGTCGGACTCAAAAAAGGATTTAGAATAAATCTCTTCTTCAAAATTTTCTCTGTTAGAAAGTACCTCTGATTCTTCGTAATTATAAACATTTTTAGAAAAATGATTTTTTATATCGTTATCGATAGTTTCCTCTATTAAACCTGTGTTCTGTCCATAAAGTAAGTAAAAATCAACATTTTTTTTTAGATTATCTTTTAATTCATAAGACTTAATTAACATTATTGATTTAAGTAAATTATTATATCGCTAATGATTTTATCAATTAAATCATCTCTAATAGAGTTTTGATACTCAACTAATTCAAATTTATTTTGTTTGCTATTGTAAGAAAATTCTTTTTTAAAACTTTTATCTTTGATAATTTCATCATTTGAATTTCTTATTATTAAATTTACATTAATTACTGTTTGATAGGAGTCAACTTGACCCTTAGAATTTTTAGAATTTTGTTTTATTTCTGAAGAGCTCGAAATAAATAATCTATTATTTTCCTTGTTTTCTTTATTTTCTTTAATAGAAAGTGCGTTAATAATTTTTCTGTTGATATTATTTTCACCTAAAAAAACAATTTCTTTAAATTCAAAATTCTTTAAATCTTTATTAAGATAAATAGGTTGATAACCACAACTCGATAGAAAAAAAAATAGAATATATAAAAATTTTTTCATTATTTAATAATAAAATTAATTAACTTATCCTTAATATATATTGTTTTAACTAATTCTCCATTATCAAAATATTTTGCCACTAGTTGCTGATTTTTAATTAAATCAACCAATTCTTTTTCATTTAAGCTTTTATCAACAGAAATAGTATTTCTTTTTTTCCCATTAATCTGGATTACGATTAAATTTTCATTTTTTACCAAATATTTTTCTTTTATAGAAGGCCAGTCTAACTCTTTCTTAAAACCAAAATTTACTAAACATTCGTTTGCTAAATGGGGAACAACTGGTGACATTATAATAAGGATTTTTTGGAAATTTATTTTAAGATTCTTGTAGTTTCTATTCATCTCAGAAATTTTTCTGAAAAATGAAAAAATTTCATGAAAAATTGCTATAATTATATTATATCTAAATTTCTCAAGCGCGTTATTCATCCTGTCAATTATCTGGTTAGTAAAAATTTCAATTTGATTATTATCTTCTTCAGTCTCTAATTTAGAAATATCCAAAATACTTTCACTCAAAGTCCAAAATTTTTGAATAAACTTATATGAAGATAACATTCCTTCGTCGGACCATTGAACATCTCTTTCTGGTGGACTATCTGCCAAAATAAAAAATCTTACAGAGTCAGCTCCATATTTGTCGATAATATTTTGAGGGTCTATCGTATTCTTTTTGGATTTAGACATGGATTCTGATGGACCGACTGTAACTTTTTTTGATGGGTAATTTTTTTCAAAATAATTTTTTCCATCTTTTGTAAAAACATCATCCGGATTTAGCCAATTATTTTTTTCATCTTTATATGTTTCATGACAAACCATTCCTTGAGTGAACAATCCTTTAAATGGTTCTTTAAAATTTATTTTGTTATCATTTAATCCTATTGCTCTCATAAAAAATCTTGAGTAAAGCAAATGTAATATTGCGTGTTCAACACCACCAATATATTGGTCTACTGGCATCCAATAGTCTAAATCTTTTTTATCAAAAGGAACTTTAGTATTTTTCGCAGAACAAAATCTTAAATAGTACCAAGATGAGTCAACAAATGTATCAAGAGTATCAGTTTCTCTTGTACATTTTTTTCCATTTATAGATATTTTTTTCCATTTTTCATTGGCATCCAAGGGGTTACCACTTGTGTTAATGTCTATATTTTCAGGTAGTTTAACTGGTAAATCTTTTTCAGGAATTTTTAAAATTTTATCATTGTCATCATAGGCAACTGGTATCGGACAGCCCCAATATCTTTGTCTTGATATACCCCAATCTTTAAGTCTGAAGTTTGTTTTTTTTTTACCTAATTTCTTTTTTTCCAATAAGTCTATAGATTTTTCAATCGATTCATCTGGCACCTTCGATCCATTAAGAAATGATGAATTAATAATAAAACCATCTCCAGTATAAGCTTCGGAAGTCACATTGTAATTTTCATCTTCATCTTTAGGTCTGACAACAGTTTTAATTTCTAGATTGTATTTCTTTGCAAAGTCAAAGTCTCTTTGATCGTGAGCAGGACATCCAAATACTGCTCCTAAACCATAGTCCATTAACACAAAATTCGCAAAATAAACCGGCACTTTGTGTTCATTATTGAATGGATTTACTGCTACTAGGTTTGTTTTAAATCCTATTTTATTTGCATGAGCAATTGACTCCTCAGTAGTGCCTGATGTAGAGCACTCTTTTCTAAAATTTATAAAGTCATCATCTTTCAAATAATATTTAGACACAGGATGATCAATTGATAAAGCCAAAAAAGATAATCCAAAAAGCGTGTCAGGCCTAGTTGTGTAACATTTAATCTCTTTGATATCCTGTAAACCTTCAATTTTAAAATTAACTTCACAGCCATAGGATTTTCCTATCCAATTTTTTTGCATAGTTTTGACTTTGTCGGGCCAATTATCTAATTGATCCAAATCGCTCAACAATTCATCTGAAAAAGCTGAAATTTTAAAAAACCATTGATTTAATTTTTTTCTTTCAACAACTGCACCTGAGCGCCAGCCTTTACCATCAATTACCTGTTCATTTGCTAAAACTGTTTTATCAACTGGATCCCAATTTACATAACTGTCTTTTCTATACACTAGTCCTTTATCATAAAGATCTAAAAAAATTTTTTGCTGATGTTTGTAGTAATCCTCTGAACAAGTTGAAATTTCTCTATCCCAATCTACTGATAGTCCTAATTTAGTTAGTTGTGATTTCATCACTGAAATATTATTTTCAGTCCAATTTTTTGGATTAGAGTTATTTTGCTTAGCTGCATTTTCTGCTGGCATTCCAAATGAATCCCATCCCATTGGATGTAATACATTAAATCCAGATAATATTTTATATCTAGAAAGAACATCTCCTATAGTATAATTTCGGACATGACCCATATGAATTTTTCCTGATGGGTATGGAAACATTTCAAGACAATAGAATTTTTTTTTGTCTTTGTTTATCTTTGATGAAAAAGTTTTATTTTCATTCCAAAGTTTTTGCCACTTGTTTTCAATTATTTTAAAATTATATCTATTCACATGCGACAATTACTTTTATATTAATTAATTTTACTAATTAAAAAATTAATCATCAGATTTCTTTTGTTCTTGTTTATACTTTGAGGCCTTTTTTAAAATTGTTGCTATAAGTTTTTTTTGAATTTGTGGATTATTTTCGTTTATTATACATTTGTCTAAACTCTCACAGTTTTTTGTATAGACTTTAATTTTAAGAGAGTCAGATCTTATTTCATTAGTTAAAAACCTAATTGATATTTTTATAAAGTCTTGATAATTATTGTTCTCATTATACCAATCAGTAATTAAAATACCTCCACCATAATCAGCGGAAAGTAGAGGCATAAAATCAAGAGTATCTAAGCTTGCTCGCCATAACTCGTTTGAAGTCGCAAAATCAAAAACTCCACCACCTTTATTGTTGTCAAATAATCTAAAGCCACGACCTTCTTCAAGATTTTTTTGAACTCTTTTTTCGGGTTCAGGTGGGAATTTTCTAGCATCTGTAGGTTTGTAAACTCCACAGGAATTTAGAAAAATCAAAATTGCTAAAAAATATATGATATTTTGAATGTTTTTATGCATTTTATAAAATAAATAGTAAAATCTGATAATTTTTATATTAAAAACATAAAAAAAACAGCTATTTTAGTGATATTAATTATATGTGATAAAATTACAACATACTGATTATTTTATCTGTAAGATGTAATTTTTTTATAAAAAAAACCCCAAACTAGAATATTTTACCCATGTTTATAATTATAAATTAAAGGAGAAAATATGAACAACTTAAAAAAACTAGGATTGACAGCTCTAGCTGGATCTTTGGTTGCTTCAACTGCTGTAGCAGGTAGCTTAGATGTAAGCGGTGCTGCAAAAGTTAAGTATCAATCAAAAGGACCAGAAAGAGTAACTGGTAATCCATGGTCTGATACGAATACAATCACATTCTCTGGATCAGGTGACCTAGATAATGGTATGTCTGTTGGTTATAGCTATGCTATGGCTGATGCTGTGTTCTCATCTTCTAGTGTAACTTTAGATATGGGAGATACAGGTGTAATTAAATTTACACATGGTACTGACCAAGGTATCAGTAAGTATCAAGACAAAATGCCAACAGCTGGTGAGCAAGTTTATGATGATGTTGACGCTACAGACGAAGGTGTTACTGATTTAGGAACTGACCCAACATTAGGTTATGAAATAACTATGTCAGGTATCACAGCTTCAGTTTCTTATGCAAGAACTGGATTAGGAACTGATAACTCTGTTGTACTAATCGCTAACGAGTTAGTAGATGGTGCTTCATTTGGTATTGGTACAGGTACTAACGTAATATCAAATACATCAGAAGATGATATGACAACTGTTTGGGCTACATACTCAACTGGTCCAATCACATTTGGTGTACAATTATCAGAAATTGATAAAACTGCTGCAGACTCTGACGTAGACAGAGAGCACGCTGCATTATCGTTTGCTGTAAATGAAAACTTAAGTGTCTCATACGGTATTTCAAACGTAGAATATGAAGATGCTTCTAAAACAGATGAAGAAAGTTCTGGTTTCTCAGCTTCATACACTATGGGTGGAATGACACTTGGTGCAGTTGCTAACAAAACTGATTCATTACTTGGAACAGCAGGAACTGACAGAGAGTTTACTGAAGTTTCATTAGCATTTGCGTTTTAATTAACGTAATAAGTTAAAAATTTAAAAACGGCCTAAATTTTTAGGCCGTTTTTTTTTGCCCAATTTATTGATGCGAATCCTTTAGATCTTAGTAACTTAGTCTTTTTAAAGTTTTGCTGATTAATTCCTCCTAAAGCAATACAATCAATTTTAGTATTAAGAGTTATTAAATTAAATTTAGAAATATTTAAAAATTTCTTAGATTTTAAAACTTTAAACACTGGTGAAATAAAAACTTCCTCACATCTCTGCTTTTGTTTTATAATAATTTCACTAATATTATGAGCAGAACCTATTACCCTAAAATTTATAGGTAAAGAAAAAGAACCTACATAATTAATCTGTTTATTAAAAGATGGAATATAGATTCCATCTAACCCAAGCTTAATTGAAAGTTTGATATTATTAGATAAGTAAAATTTATTTTTTGAGAGTTTACAAAATTTTCTTAAGTTTAAGATATTATTAAAATGATTAATTTTATTATAATTCCTGTATATAATACTTATGTCTTTACTTAATTTAGATAAATCTGTTAGATTATAATTATCAACAAAACAATAAATTTTAGGTGAACTTTTTTGCATACTAGTGTTAACAATTTAGCTTTAATAAATAAGCAGATAAAGACAAAATTTGGAAATTTATCTAAATTAAATATAATTGCAGTGAGCAAAACATTTCCAATTAACGAAATAAATCCTCTAATTAAGAGTGGCCATATTCATTTCGGAGAAAATAAGGTTCAAGAGGCCTGTAAAAAATGGCCAGATGTTAAAATCTTATTTAGTAATATAAAACTTCATATGGTAGGCAAATTACAGACCAATAAAGTTAAACAAGCAGTACCTTTATTCGATTATATTCATTCTTTAGATAATTTTAAATTAGCATCTAAAATTTCTACAGAACAAAAAAAAATAAATAGAAATATTAAAATATTCATTCAAGTGAATTTAGGAAACGAAACGCAAAAAAGTGGAATAGATAAAAAAAATTTAGTTGAATTCCATAGAACTTGTGTAGATGAGTTTAAATTAGATATAATTGGGCTTATGTGCATTCCTCCGAATGAAACAGAGGTTAAATCATATTTTAAAGAGTTAGCAGATCTTAACAATACACTTGGTCTTAAAGAATTGAGTATGGGCATGTCCTCAGATTATTTAGAGGCTATAAATTTTGGTGCTACATTTGTTAGAATTGGATCAAAAATTTTTGGAAGTAGATCTCAATAGATCTTTATTTTTGTTTCTTTACTTATCAACTTTAACAATATTAACATATCTTTCTCCTTTATGGAGATACATCCTTGTGTCTTACTGTAATTATCTGTCAGATGAAGAAAAATCGCACTACCTTTATTCTTAATAGGTTTAGACATATTATATTTTATAGGAATTAAAATATCATAAATCTTTTTTTTTCTAAATAATTTTTCACACTTGACATTTTTAGTAATTTTAACCGGTTTATTATAAAATTTACTTTCTTTATCATCACACCATCCTAAGTTTTTACTGATAATTTTCTTTTTAATTTTGGTTTGAATTTTAGGTAGTCTATCTTTTCTGTAGTAGACTGGACCCAAATTAAAGGTACCTTTGGGAGTTTTTTTATCACCTTCAGTTTTATTTGATGTAATACCTCTTTTTCCTAATGAACATTTAAATTTAAAATCATCGTATAAAAGTGTATCTTTATTTTTAACTATAATTTTCATTTATATTTATGAAATCTAAAACGTTATTTGTATACAATTCTATTAAATTATTCGAAATTTTAAAAGAGGTTAAAAGTAATTTAAATTTTGATGTGGATTATTTAGATAAAGAAACTTACCAAAAAAAAAATTTTAGTGAATATAAAGATTATTTAATAATAACTACAGAAAACAGTAAAAGCCTCAAAAATTTTATGTTGATTGAAGGACTACCAATAAAAATTGATAAACTAATTGAAAAAATTAATTTGAGATTTTTAAAAAATCAGTTTGTTAATCAATCAGATATAAAAATTGGAAAATATATTTTAAATTTAAATTCAAGGAAAATCGGTTATAAAAAATTAAATTTAGATTTAACAGAAAAAGAGTGTGATTTATTATTATTTATACAGTCTCACAAAAGAGTAAATTTGAAGGAAATTCAAAAAAAAGTTTGGCACTATAATTCTGACCTAGAAACACATACTGTTGAAACACATATTTATAGAATTAGAAAGAAAATGATTGAAAAATTTGAAGATAATAACTTCATAAAATTTGACAAAGAAGGATATTATTTAAGTTAATAAAAGTTAAATTCTGGCTCCAATTTTTTGGATAATTTTTGATGATAATTCAGTTCCTTTAATTAAACTATCTTTAGATGATAAATTATTAATTAGTCCATGAAGGTATCCTGCTGCAAACAAGTCACCTGCACCAGTTAGATCTTTTATTTTCAAATTTTTTTGTGCGTAACATTCAATTACTTGATTCTTATAAACGTTCACAGCTCCTTTCTCGCCTCTCGTGATAATTACATTTTTATTTATCTGTTTTGAAAATGAGATTACTTCTTGAAAAGATTTTGCATCAATTAATGACATAATTTCTTGCTCATTAGCAAAAATTATATCTAAATTATTTTTAACCAAATCTAAAAAATGAGTTTTATGTCTTTCTACACAAAATATATCAGATAAAGACATAGCAGTTTTTTTAGAATTATGTATCGCTTTATCAAAAGCTTTTTTTGGTTCGCCCTCATCCCATAAGTATCCTTCTAAAAAAACTATATCTGAGTTTTTCACATCAATTTCACTGACATCTTGATCATTAATTTTTCCAGCAGTGCCAAGAAAAGTACACATACTCCTTTCAGAATCAGGAGTGATTAAAATTAAGCATGAACCAGTGGGAGAGACTTCTTTTTTTTTATTGTATATGTATTGAACGTTTTCTCTTTTTAGTCCTTCTTCATATCTTTGACCAAAATCATCATCGTTTACTTTTCCAATAAATCCAACATCATTCCCAAGTTGTGCTAAACCAACAATTGAGTTTGCAACGGAACCCCCTGACACAGTTTCTTCAATTTTTAATAATGATAATAATTTTTTGAACTCATTTTCATCTATTAATTTCATTGTGCTTTTTGTGATAGAATTTTTAGAAAGGAAATCATCTGATACCTTACAAAGTACATCTACTATAGCATTTCCTATTCCCAAGATTTTCATTATGGTTTTTTTGCAATAAAAGGTTTTTTTCTATTAGGATAACAAGTGGTGCAAATTTTACAAGTTAATCCATAACAACTTCTTGCCTTACAATATTCTCTACCATAATAAATGATTTGAAGATGGAGTTTATTCCAATTTTTTTTAGGAAATAATCTTTTTAAATCTTTTTCTGTTTGAATTACATTTTTACCATCAGTCAAACCCCATCTTTGTGCCAATCTATGTATGTGTGTATCAACTGGAAAAGCAGGATTCCCAAAACCTTGTGACATAACTACACTTGCTGTTTTATGACCTACACCAGGTAAACTTTCTAGCTCCTCATATGTCTTTGGAACTTTTCCATCATATTTTTCGACTAATATTTTTGAGAGATAAAAAATACTTTTTGCCTTAATTCTGAAAATTCCAATTTTTTTTATCAATCTTTCAATTTGTTTTTTACCAATTTTTATAAAATGCTCTGGCTTGTAATATTTAGGATATATATTTTTAGTAACATTATTTACATTAACATCAGTACATTGAGCAGACAAAAGTACAGAAATTAGTAGTGTAAAAACGTTTCGACTTTTTAGAGGAACTTTAATTTTTGGATAAGTTTTGTTAAGAATCTTTAATACTTTTTTTGCTCTTTGTATTTCATCCATTATTTGAAATTCATCAAATCTCTCATTGAATAAAGACCTGAATTTTTATTCATTAACCACTTTGCGGCTGTTAGAGCGCCTTCAGAATATAAAGTTCTGTCAAAAGCTTCATGATTAAGTTTAATTATTTCCTTTTTATTTGAAAATAATACCTCATGTTCACCTATAATTTCCCCTTTTCTGATAGAGTTGAAATTTATTTTATTCCCATAAGGAAACGATTTTTTATTAAGGTATCTTGTCCCTAATAATTTATAGAAATTCTTATTCATACCTGTAGCTATTCCTTTTGCTAACATTAAAGCTGTTCCCGATGGATAATCTTTTTTGTGTTTATGATGAACTTCAAAGACTTTACTTAAATATTTTTTTCCAAGTACTCCTGAAGTAATCTCAGTTAAATACATTAAAAGATTTATTCCCAAGCTCATATTCCCAGCTTTTAAAATAGGTATTTTCTTTGAAAAAGATTGTATTTGGCCCTCTTCTCTCTTTGTAAAACCAGTGGTACCAATTACAACTCTCTTTCCTAATTTTGATGCAATATTTAAAATCTCAAAAGTGCATTTTGGAACTGTAAAATCTATTATTACATCAGTATCTTTGAAAGCATCCTCCGTATTAAGTTGAGGTTTAATATTTTGAATTTTTCTTGCAATTTTTTTTCCTTCAGTCAAACTGTATAAATTTATTGTCTTATCTTTTATTGAAGTTTTTATAATTTGCTGGCCCATTCGACCCAAACAACCTGTTATGCTTAAATTAATCTTTTTCATTAAAGAAATTTATATATATCTTTTATTGTAATAAAAGCCTAGTTTTTCCAAAAGCTTTTAGCTTTTTCAAAGAACTTTCTAATACTTGGATTAGATTTTTCGTTCTCTAATTTCCTAAATCTTTCTAATAGATCTTTTTGCTCTTTATTAAGGTATACAGGCACCTCTGTTTTAACCTGAACATATAAATCTCCATAATCTCCTCTTCTCATAAATGGCATTCCTTTACCTTTTAATCTAAACTGTTTACCATCTTGGGTGCCACTAGGTATTTTAATTTTTCCTTTTTTACCATCAATCGTTGGTATTTCTATATCTGTTCCTAGCGCAGCATCAGCGATAGATATTGGAAATTCAAAAAATAAATTTACATCCGATCTTTTAAATAAATCATGTGATTTGACATTGATAAATAAATATAAATCTCCATTTGCACCACCTCTTGTTCCAGCCTCACCTTTGCCTGCCAATCTTATTCTTGTTCCATCATCGACTCCTTTCGGAATAGTTACAGATATTTTTTTTGTTGTTTGTTTATTACCTTGACCATTACAGTCTGAGCATGGATTAGTAATTTCTTCTCCGCTTCCAGAACACTGTGGACAGGTTTGTTGGACTGTAAAAAAACCTTGATTAGATCGAACTCGCCCATTTCCTCCACAATAAGAACATCTTTCTGGGCTAGAACCTGGTTTTGAACCGTTTCCTTTACAAGTACTACATTTATCAGATGTAGAAAATTGAATATTTTGTTTTTTCCCTGAGTATGCCTCCTCAAGAGTGATTGATAAATCATATCTTAAATCCGAACCCCTATTATTTGTGCTTCTCCTATTGCTTCTTCTTCCACCTCCAAAGTCGCCAAAAAAATCTTCAAAAATATCTGAAAAGTCAGATCCACTAAAACCACTGAAACCACTTTGGCCACCAGCTCCATTTTCAAAGGCTGCATGTCCAAAATTGTCATAATTATCTTTTTTGTTTTTGTCTGAAAGTATTCCGTATGCTTCGCTTGCTTCTTTGAATTTATCTTCTGTAGATTTGTCTCCAGGATTTTTATCTGGGTGATACTTTACAGCTAATTTTCTATAAGCTGATTTAATCTCTTCAGGACTAGCATTTCTATTGATACCAAGAACATCATAATAATCTCGTTTAGCCATTAATTTAACCTAGACAATTAGATGTTAGTTTAGGCGCTTTTTTCTTGATTGTCGTCTTTTTTTTCTTCTTTTACTTCCTCAAAATCAGCATCTACAACATTATCGTCTTTTTTATCTTTGTTATCTTTATTATCATCTTTTCCAGTGTCAGGTTTAGCATTTTGTTGAGATTTATAAATTGCTTCACCTAATTTCATTGAAGCTTGAACTAAGGCTTCGGTTTTCTTTTTAATATCTTCAATATCCTCACCCTTTAAAGCCTCTTTTACTAAAGAAGATGCATCTTCAATCGCTTTTTTTTCAGCATCTGAGACTTTGGATCCATGCTCTTTTAAATTTTTTTCAGTCGAATGAATCAATGTATCAGCTTGATTTCTTACCTCTACAGACTCTCTTTTCTTTTTATCCGCCTCTTTGTTAGCTTCAGCATCTTTAACCATTTTTTCTATTTCTTCATCACTTAAACCACCTGAGGCTTGTATTTGGATTTTTTGCTCTTTACCTGTTCCTTTATCTTTAGCGGAAACATTCACTATTCCGTTTGCATCTATATCAAAAGTTACTTCAATTTGAGGAACTCCTCTTGGAGCAGGTGCGATACCTACTAGCTCAAAATTTCCTAATATTTTGTTGTCTGATGCCATTTCTCTTTCTCCCTGAAGAACCCTGATTGATACAGCTGGTTGATTATCTTCTGCAGTTGAGAACACCTGACTTTTTTTGGTTGGTATTGTTGTATTTTTTTCAATTAGTTTAGTAGATACACCGCCTAAAGTTTCAATTCCTAACGATAAAGGTGTAACATCAAGAAGCAAGACATCTTTCACATCTCCTTGTAAAACACCAGCTTGAATTGCTGCACCCATAGCAACAACTTCGTCAGGATTTACACTTTTGTTTGGTTCTTTACCAAAGAAGTTTTTAACTTCTTCAACAACTTTTGGCATTCTTGTCATTCCACCCACCATAACCACTTCATCAACTTCATTTGCACTTATGCCAGCATCTTTTAATGCCGTTTTACAAGGTGGAATAGTTTTAGCTATAAGTTCTTCAACTAAAGCTTCTAGCTTAGCTCTTGTCATTTTAATATTTATATGTTTTGGTCCGGTTTTATCTGCAGTAATAAAAGGTAGGTTTATGTCTGTTTGTTCAGCAGATGATAACTCAATTTTAGCCTTCTCAGCTGCCTCTTTTAATCTTTGTAGAGCAAGTTTATCTGATTTAAGATCAATTCCATTATCTTTTTTAAACTCAGAAATCAAATATTCGACAATCGAGTTATCAAAATCTTCACCTCCTAAAAATGTATCCCCGTTAGTTGATTTAACTTCAAATACACCATCACCAAGTTCAAGTATTGATACATCAAATGTTCCTCCACCTAAATCATAAACTGCAATTTTCTTATTTTGTTTTTTATCTAAACCATAAGCCAA
>MDTD01018168.1_pt1 | contig 14577 bp, 12 predicted proteins | sample 811221 | NCBI WGS metagenome assembly MDTD01 (sample SAMN05326646, study PRJNA326480) | marine metagenome | isolation source: seawater | place: Pacific Ocean: South West | collected 2011
GGGCTTGACCGTATGACGTGTACCGCACCCGAATAGTGGCGCACAGAGAATTGAATAGAGAATGTGCCTCATTGAATCGTCCGTATATCTTGTGAGAGTGCCTCCAAAGCCGCCGTCGTCGAGACCCAGTTTCGCTTAATGGGTACCGACCAAATCGGCAGTCCTGGTGCGACGGGCATTGGTTCTTCTAAGACGGCGCAATCGGCATGAAAATAGCGCTCTAACTCACCTTTGAGAGTGTCAAATGCTTCGGCGTCGATGGAGGAGTTGGCTAGATCTTCGTTGAGAAAGGTTTCTACTTCGCCAGAACTAAACCTAGGTCTCATACGATTATAAACAAGACCTGCGAGGTGCAGTTCCCGCTCTTCCAGTTCGCGTCGACAGGTGAGTAATCGTTCTTCAGCATTACGGTCGAGACCGTCAACGAAAATAAACTGTGTGCTGGGCTCACGAAGCGTTGTGTGTAGTGCTTTGCTCGCGTCTACCAGTGCGGTGAGGACATGGCGAAACAGACCGAGGAAAACCGTTAAGTCTACTAAGAACCGACCGCCTGTAAATCGTTTTAGTCCATCCAATACCATTTGACCGCCACGCTCTTTAAGGCGGCTTAAAAACGAACGCGAATTAGACGCATTTGACGATGGCATACGCTTTAAGCCATCAATGAGACGATTTGGCGCATCGAGAAAGTCGAAGGCGTGAATTGATGGGGGGGTGTCGAGGACAACTAGGTCATAATCATTCGACGCGAGAAGCTGTCTTACTTTCTCAATCGCCATATACTCTTGACCACCTGCCAGTGACGTTGAGAAGTGATGATAGTAGGGGTTTGCCAAGATCTTCTCTTGAACAGTTTCATCTTCTGAAAATCGAGTAACCAGCTCATCGCAGGTTTCTTTACGGTCCATCATCAAACCATATAACTGCGCTTGCTCAATGGAGAGGTTGACCCTGGTTGGAGACCTCATGGATTGGTCTATACCCAACGCATCGGCAAGTCGGTTTGCGGGATCAATGGTCAGTACGACGGTTCTGAGTCCGAGGGATGCAGCCTTCACGGCAAGTGTTGCGGAGACTGTTGTTTTGCCTACTCCTCCCCTACCTAGGATAACCAGAAATCGACTATCAATGAGTAATTGGTCTAAACTCATGTCCCCTCACCTCCCAGCAATGTGTTCAGGTGGGTATCCGTTAAACCATCATAGGCGAGACCATACAGTTCTGGAATGAGCTGTAGCTGGAGTTCGAGCTTGAGTAATGATGACAGCCGATCTCGATACGAACGTGCGTATTGTTCCTCGTCAATTAACCATTTGGCGATTTGGCTATCATTCATCTCCGCGGTTTTGAGTGTTTCCAAGGACGCGTCACTCAAAATCGTCTGTGGTACACAATTGACGAACAGTCGGTTTACAGGAAGATCGAGGCGTTCTTTAAGCTCATCGCAGAGTTCAAGTGTTTCATGGATCGGTAGAGGCTCTGGTGTGGTCACCACATCAATTGATGTTTTGTTTGGGTCTCGCAAAAGAGAATGCATGAGCAGGGCTTCCTCATGCATATTACCACTCGGCACTGCATCCGCGATGACGGCGGGCAGACCCAGAAGCGTAATGCCATGGCCCGTCGCCGGTGCATCCACAATGATTCGGTCCCATTTGGGTCTATCCTGCGAATCCTGTTCACGTTCATGATTGAATGCTTTACCGAGCATGAGTAGCTCATTCATCCCCGGTACAAAGCTAATCAATGCGTTAACAAGGGGATTTTTGAAGACCAGCTTGCTTACTTTTGGGACCTTTATTTTCATGTCGGCGTATTCCATCAGTGCAGACTCTGGGCGAATATTAACCGCCCACAAGTTCTCAGACACCGAGATGATCTCACCGTTCGATTTAGGCGAACGTAAGTACTTTGACACCGATTCATCGGTGTTGAGCTCACAAAGAAGCGTGCGCTTACCATTGCGGGCAGATCGAACCCCATTGAGGATCGAAACCAACGTCCGACCCACACCGCCTTTACCCATCACTACATTGAACCGAATGTCCGACATACTGTAACGATGTTCCTTAGCTTTTATCAGTTTCGTAGGTGTAAAAACCTCGTCCGGTTTTACGGCCTAAATGCCCGTCCAGAACCATTTTTTCCAGAATGGGTGCTGGCTTAAAAGTATCGGTGCCGAGTTCCTTATATAAATGTTTTGTTATGGCGAGTCTAACATCGAGACCGACCAGGTCTGAAAGTGCTAAGGGACCAATGGGGTGACGGTAGCCTAAGGACATTGCTTTGTCTATGTCTGCCGCGGAGGCGACCCCTTCTTCAAACATTCTCATGGCCTCATTGCCTAAGGCGATTCCCAAACGACTCGTCGCAAAACCGGGAGAGTCCTTTACTGTAATATGTTCCTTGTTCATTGCGCTGGCAAAGGCGGTGACGCGGTTCATGGTCTCAGCGCTTGTTTGTTCCCCGCGAACGATTTCGAGGAGCTTCATGACTGCAACTGGGTTAAAAAAGTGAAGTCCAACGCAACGGCTTGGCGTTTGAAGGTCAGCAGCCAGCTCGGTGATGGATAAACTACTCGTATTGCTAGCCAATATTACGTTCTCTGACACCTGTGATTCAATCTCGGCAAAAAGCGATTTTTTGAGATCCATACGCTCGGGGATTGCCTCGATGATGATCGTAGCATTCGAAATAGCCTTACCCAAATCGTTGGTTTCCGTGAGATTTTTGTGAGCTGCAGTCGCCGCTTCCTCCGAAATCTTTTGTCGTTGAAGTCCTTTATTGTACGACGCTCGAATGGATTTCATGCCTTTGTCAAGCTGGTCGGTACTGATATCGAAGAGATAGGCCTTCATGCCACAGAGCGCAGCCTGACCAGCGATCCCTGCGCCCATGGTGCCTGCTCCAATGACCGCCACACATTCCTTACTCATAAATCTTCCTCATAGGTTGGTTTGATGCTCGCTGAATGATATGAATCCAATCAGCGTACGGCAAGGAGTCAGATGTGAAAGTTTCAACAAGAGCGGATCTGTTCGGAGAAGATAATAAGGAACGAGTGCATTACGAGAAGGACGGTAAGGTCGCTGTCCTTACCATTTCAGACGATAATCTCAATGGATATACCTATAAGATGTTTCGACGTCTCGACGAGCGAATTCTTGAGGCTAGATTCGATCCTGAGGTGGAGGTTATCGTTTTGACTGGTGATGGCGAGCACTTTTGTGCTGGTGCCAACATCAAGATGCTCGAGCAAGCGGACCCGACCAGCAAATATTATTTCTGCCTTCACGCCAATGAAACCCTGTCACGCCTGGAGCAAACGCCGAAATTGGTGATTGCTGCCATCAACGGTCACTGCGTCGGCGGGGGGTTTGAAATTGCTTTGGCTTGTGATTTGCGGATTGCGCGTAAAGCGAGCGGACGACTTGGGTTGCCGGAAGTCAACCTTGGAGTGCTGCCAGGTACTGGCGGGACGCAGCGTCTCACACGCCTCTTGGGCGGTTCTCGAGCGCTCAAGTTAATGATTGACGGTACGACGATGAATACCACTTCAGCCCTCGAAGTAGGGCTAATTCATGACGAGATCGGTGAGACTGAGACTCGAGAAATTAAGGGAAAACAACGTGAAGTGTCGGCGACGACTCGTAATGATTTCGTTGCCCAGGTCATCGAGATTGCGAAAAAGTATTGTTCTCCCAAAAAGGCCAGTTTAGCGGTCGGGCATATCAAGCGCGCTGTACAGAGCGGCGGAGAGCTGCCTTTAGAGGCCGGTTTAACGTTGGAGCGAGAGCTACAGGCTAAATTATTTGCAAGTCACGACGCTGACGAAGGATTGAGCGCTTTTGTTGAAAAGCGTGGTGTCGAGTTCGAGGGAAGATGAAAACATATTTGAACTTATTGGAACGCGTTCTGGTTGAGGGTACTGAGCGCGTAGACCGCACGGGCACAGGCACGCTGAGTTTGTTTGGAGCGCAGATGCGGTATCCGCTCTCCGAAGGTTTTCCAGCAGTGACCACGAAGAAGCTACAATTCAAGAGTATGGTTTACGAATTACTGTGGTTTTTACGTGGTGACACGAATGTCAAATGGTTGCAGGATCATGGCGTGAAGATATGGAACGCCTGGGCTAAAGAGGATGGGTCTCTCGGACCCGTTTATGGTGCGCAGTGGCGCTCTTGGCAGGGGGCTGATGGGAAAGTCTATGATCAAATTGCTTCCGTGGTCGAGCAGATTAAGCTCAACCCTACAAGCAGACGCTTGATCGTAAATGCATGGAATGTCGGTGCTATCGAACAAATGCAGTTACCGCCTTGTCATTTGCTCTTTCAATTTTATGTGGCGGACGGGCGTTTATCATGTCAGCTCTACCAACGGAGTGCTGATCTGTTCTTGGGCGTGCCATTCAACATTGCATCCTATGCCCTACTCACCCATATGATTGCTCAGATTACTGATTTGGAGGTTGGTGATTTTGTGCATACCATTGGTGACGCTCACATTTACCTGAACCATCGTGAGCAGGTACAGCTGCAACTTGAGCGAAGACCGCTCCCACTGCCAACACTCAGACTCAATCCCGAGATTCGTTCTATTGACGGATTTACATATGACGACATCACGCTGGAAAATTACGAGCATGCACCGGCGATCCGCGCGCCAATTGCGGTATGACCGTGCTGCGTAACATGAGTTGTATTGCGGCGTTGAGCACCAATCGTTTGATTGGCGCCGAAGGCGCATTGCCTTGGCATCTACCAAAGGATTTGCAGACATTTAAGCGTCTTACCTTAGGCAAGCCGGTGCTCATGGGTCGGAAAACCTTCACCTCCATTGGGCGCCCCCTGCCCAAACGAGAAAATATCGTATTGTCGCGGTCCTCGGGTGCCATTGAGGGCGTTCAGGTTTTTCGCGACCTCGCGTTAGCCGTGGATTCGGTAGCGTCAGACAAAGAGTTAATGGTCATTGGGGGGGGCGAAATTTATAGACTGTGCTTGCCGATGGCAAACCGCCTCTATCTGAGCGTAGTAGAAGGCGAATTCGAGGGTGATGCCTATTTTCCCGCCCTTGAGACCGATACATGGCGGGTGACGGAAATGGTGCGCTACCCCAAGGATGAACGCAATGCCCATTCATTCACACTATACACATTGAATCGTGCCGGCACTGAGGTAGCGCAGGTACCTACGTTTCTTTTTGACTGACTCCGTACGCCATTTGGCTCTCAAGACCCAATAATACGAAGAGCAGAAGTAATGCGAATGGCCAAAGTTTGTTTGGTTTTTGGTTTTCGATTGCGGATAACTTTACAGCGCTGTCGCTGTCGACCTGCTTTTGACTCTGGCGCAAATCACTTGCGTCAGTATTTGGCAGTACGGAGAAGTAATGACTCCGCTTAATTTTACCCGTTTCGTTTGTGGCGATATAGTGTCCTGTGCGGGCCAAGTCATCAATGATTCGCCAACGACCATCCACGTCCTTTATATCGACAGTACGAATTTGACCGCCTGGTGTTTCCAGCTTAAATCGAAGCCCTTCGCCCTCTTGGTATTGCAGTTTCAGTCGACTGCCATGCTTCAACGTCTGCGACACTTGTCGGGCACGATTCGCAGCATAGCGTAGGAGCCCCATGGTGAGTGGGACAAAGTCAGGCTGGATGGGTAAGTCGGTCCACTCCCTATCGATAGAGGTGCTCAGTACAACAACGCGCCCCTCTCCCCTGGTGCTTGCCAGCACTAATGGTGCACCTTCATCGAGTCGGATTACTTCTTCAACGTCTTGGGTGACATCCGTGGAGAAAAGCGCGTAGTTAGACACCTTCGCCTGCGATATGCTTGTATCTTCAGGGTTGGGTATTTGTGCGAGTACTTTATGGTCTTCTCGGAACCCACTAATGCGTGCAGGTTTTCGGTCTCGGCCCTGGTCAGATGCGGCTGCATCTCCAGCCCGCCTAAGCCCACGAATTTGTCGAGGCAGCAACGAGGCGAGTTGTCGGTTGAGGGTATCTACGTCAACCTGGTCACCTAATGTCACAATTAGACCGCCCCCATTACGAACAAATGTATCAAGTTGAGCCGCCAGCACAGCGGGCAGTGGACCTGGGTTGGCTAGTACGACGATGTCGGGTCGATTCCATTGGCGGCTTGTCCAAGAATCCAAGGCGACTGTTCTTAAGTCGAACTCATTACTGCGGGTGGTCGAGTCTGAGATGGCCGTCTTAAAATAGAAAAGTTCGTCCTCCTGAGGTTGTGAGCTGAGCTCCCCATTGATCGCCAACACTTGAATGGTTTGATTTGGTATGAGCCAGAAGTCGGCTTGATCATCATATGTCAGTGTATCTGCATCTAAGCTTATGCGTCCCTTTGTCTGCTCCGACATTGGCGCTGCGAACTGGAAACTTTGAACCTCTGGCTCATTTGGTTCAAGCGTTACGGAGGACACAATCCTAATGTCGGGTTTTGCTGTAAGCGTTAAGTCAACAGTTCTCGCCTTCACTCCGAAGTGTATGATTGACGCATCCACCTGCCAAAAGTCTGCACCCAATTCCGGCGAAGGTCGGACAATTACTTCCGTGATCGCCGTATTATCGATCGCCCGTTCTTCAATTATATTTAGTTTTTGGAGTGTGACGCGGTCTTCTAGCCCTGTCTGTAGTTGGACCTCCTTCAGACGGTCAGGTGTCGACAGCACGATAATGGTACCCGACTCTTGCGACTGTTCTGGATCCATCAATAGTTGAAGGGCCTTGGACACCGCGATTTGGATATCACACGTCTTTTCTTGGGGCGTCGACTCTCTCAATTGAGCTCTCGATGGCGCCTTGTCGACAGACAGGCTTACGTTTGGCGATTCAGGATTTGCGCAGGTCAGAACAACAGCCGTACCTCGGCTCGCTGCGTTGATCAATTCGGCTGCATCTCTGCGTATGTGGTCTAAGAGCGGTTCTCCGTCAAACCGCGCTGCAGTAAAGTAGCTATTGTCGATTACGAGGACCAGGTCGCGATAATCTTTTCCACCGATGTCGGTGGTTTGATTATGTATGAGCGGCCGAGCCATTGCGAACGCAGTGATACCGAGTAATAACATTCGTACCAACAGGAGTAGTCGTCGTTTCAAACGATGCCTTTTCAGCACCTTACGATTGGCCATACGAATAAATCGGAGCGTTGGCAGCGTGATGATTTTTGGTTTCTTCCGAAATAGTAGATGGAGAATCAACGGTATAAGAGCCGTTAGTAAACCGATCAGAACTTCTGGCGCCAAGAAACTCACTCGTGCCCCCCTATGAGCTGCCTGATCAAAATAGTCGGGTCTGTATGGCTGAGCGCCAACTCATATGGTACACCATGATGTCGACACTCGGCAGACACTGTATTCAACCAATCCGTGATCAATTGGTCGTATGCCGCTTTGATCGCCTCGGGCTCACTGAGCGTCGATTCATCGAGTTCCTCATCGCGATAGATTGTTGGGTCAACCTCCGATAATTGATATTCATTCGGCGAGAGTACGTGCAGACAGTAAGTGGGATATCGTCGTTTCTTTAATTGTACAAAATGCTGTGCATTTGACGATGTTTCGTCGAGAAAGTCCGTAATAATCACGCAGACGGTGTTGCGATGACATTTGGAATTTATGAAAGCTGTTAAGTCCTCATAGCTCGTCTTTGATGTTGATTTCATCGATCTGAGATTTTTTTCAACGAGTGCGAGTTGACCACCAACGGACGCTGGTGGGACATACGCTGGCGTGCCTTCCGAAAATGAAATGAGACCAACGGCATCCCCCTGGTTGAGTAGAAGCCAGGTAAATCCGTGAGCAATCTGACACGCAAAGGCTTGCTTTGAAATGGGCGCGTCGCCTTTAAATTTCATAGATTCAGAGCAATCTACGACGAGTAAAACCTGTAGATTAGATTCAGACTCAAACTCTTTGATGACAAACTTTTCGCTGCGGGCGAATGCCTTCCAATCAATATGCCTGATCGGATCGCCTGGGGCATAATCTCTGTGCTGTGAAAATTCTACCGAGCTGCCCTGTTGCGCCGTTTGGTGTCGTCCTGCCATGCTGCGTTCAAAGAGCCTGGGCAAGGAGAATTGTAATCCTTTGAGTTTGTCGAGCTCGGTGGGAGATAAGAGGTGGCTCATTATTATGCGTCAGACTCGAGGTTAAGGATTTCTTCCAGAAGCATTTTGGTCGTTATGCCCGATGCACTCGCTTTAAAGTTCGTGACCAGTCGATGTCTCAATACCGGCACAACAAGTGCGCGGATATCGGATCTTTCCACGGACGTTCGTCCGTTTAGCAGCGCATTTGCTTTACCCGCCAAGATAAGGTTTTGACTCGCTCTTGGTCCTGCGCCGAACGAGACATAATCGCGAATGCTTTGAGGGGCGTTCGGTGAATCGGGCCGTGTCTGTCTAACCATGTTAACGGCGTATTCTACAACATTCTGTGCTACAGGCATGTGTCGAACCAGGGCTTGGGCTTCGATAATCTCATTTTTGGTGAGCACCGATTCGACCTGCGGTGTCGCAGCGCCTGTTGTAAGGTTCACGATGTTGACTTCTTCCTCCTCGGTCGGGTACCCGACCTCGATCATGAGCATGAAGCGGTCGAGTTGGGCTTCGGGTAGTGGGTAAGTGCCCTCTTGCTCGATTGGGTTTTGGGTCGCGAACACAAGGAAAGGGTTATCCAGATCTCGATTTTCGCCACCGGCAGTCACTTGCCTTTCCTGCATCGCCTGCAGCAAGGCTGCTTGAGTCTTGGGCGGTGTTCGGTTGATTTCGTCGGCAAGAAGCAGATTGGTAAAGATGGGTCCTTGCATGAATCGAAAAGCGCGTTTGCCGCTTTGTTCATCTTGGTCAATGATCTCGGTACCTGTAATGTCGCTGGGCATTAAGTCAGGCGTGAATTGAATCCGTTTGAATTCTAAGGCCAATGATTCAGAGACTGTTTTTACAAGTAGTGTCTTGCCCAATCCTGGCACACCGACAAATAAGCAATGTCCGTTGGCAAGTAAGCCGGTCAACATTAATTCAATAACGGTTTTCTGACCTACGACTTGAGCGGATATCGCATCCATCAGTTTTTTCTTTAAGGCGGCGCTTGGCTCGAATTGTGTATTCATAATTCCTTCAGCATTACGGTGCGTGTTTATTTCTTGATGAACTCCATGGCGGAGCGTGCTTGTTCAGCCTTATCCTTCATGCCCAGTTCCGTGTAGATCTGCAAGAGCGCAGCATGAACGTCCGGATGGAAAGGGTTGATTCCGATGACTTTTTCATAGGCCTGCATGGCGGATTCCCAGTTTTGCGTAAGCAGATAAGCCTTGCCTAGGTTCAAGTATGTGCTCGCAAATGTTGGGTAATACTGGACGACCACCTTCATGAGTGGAGGTACTTCCTTCGGTCGATTTAGCGTAAGCAATGCACTGGCGGCGCCATTTTGTATGGCAGGGTTGCCTGGTCCCTGTAGCTTCATCGCCTTTTCATATTCCTTCAGGGCAGCTAAAGGACGTTCCCGCGCTCGAAGGAGCTCTCCTAGATGTGTAAGATCTTTGACGCGCTTCTGCGAAATTGTCATCAGATTTGCCTCAATATCTTCATCTTTTGTGCCTGGTCTTTTGAAGCTTAGCGGAATGTGAACGAGGCCTGGGTAGGTCTTCAAATCCAGCGTCTTGGTACGGGCGAGCCATCGTTTCCAAAGACCCGACAGTGAAAATCCGTACGTCGCACTGAGCGCGCGGTCCATGGATTTGCCAAGGCTAAGATTTTTCAGGAGGCGGCGAATTTTTCCGTAGCCGCCTAATTCATGTAAATATCGCACGGTGCTATGTACTTCAGCAAAAGCCAGTGCTGCTGCCTCTTGACTCGGCAAGAGGGCCATCGACGGGTGCATTTGTTCGAAGGTGATCAGCTGATCCTTTTTGAGACTTCTTGCTAACAAATCCTCCTGGGGGGGATCGAGCTTGTGTCCAGGGGCATCTCTCCACCGCGTTTCTTGGAATTTGGCAATACCTTCATGGAGCCAGATCGGTACGGAGTTTTTACTGACCTTTGTGACAAAATAGTGGACGAATTCGTGTGCAATAGTGTCTCGCCAACCGTAGCCTCTCGCTAACCCTCTCGGAGAAGTAAGCATCAATTTATTATCGCTACATAAGGCAATTGTACCACTGGTTTCTAAAGCTTCCTTGGTCAGCGAGCTAACCGCAGCTAAGTAATCAATCGTGGGATAGACTTCTACAATAATGGGCGATACCGGTATGAATCCAAAGTCTTGTTGCAGCGCTTTATCCGTTTTATGGAGCACGTCTACCAAGTAAGGAATGAGCAACTTGTCTTTGCCTTCATATCGAATGAGAAATCGACCATCACTGGTTTGGAAATCGTTGAACGAACGCAGTGTTTTTTCTGTCTCAATGGCCTGCTGATACATCCGTTTGGGCGCCGATGCTTGTAACAGGTCGTTTGGTAGCTTCTCATACGCCTCGACGGAATCTTTGTAACGACCTTCCAGATAGAGCAGGTGGGCATAATGAAATAGGACCAGCGGATCCTCGGGAGTCTGCGTCCGCAGTTTGTCCAATTTCTTGCGCGCAGCGTGTGTATTCCAATGACTCAAATCGTCCGCAATTGGGCGCCAATCGCTTTCCGACGTTTGGGCGAAGGTCACGCTGGTCAGTATATAGCTGAGCATGAGACATAGGGGTAGATGGCGTGCAATTAAATACATAGAGTTATTCCACCAGTGTCCGATAGTAGCGCTTTACCGCTTCTTCATTCGGTTCCGCTGTTTTGCCTTTCATGGCCTTCAATAATTCTTCTCTAAAAGCTGACGGTGCTTCGTAATCATCGCCGTCTGGAATTTCTACCTTCTCTTCTCGAGTGCGACCTTGTCCATCGCGTTTGGCCGGCTTGGGCTTTGCCGCTTGACGAAGGTTCTGAAGGGTTTGCTGAAGCGCATTCATTGCTTCCGTTTGAGATGGTTGGGCCTGTCCTGGTGAGTAATTCTGCAAACTCTCTTGGGCCTTGCCCATGGCAGAACCGGCTTCTTGCACTGATTGAGACGGTTTTCCATCAATACCGGGCACCTCTTTACCCTTCTCCCGCATTTCCTTGCCCAGTTGGTCGAGGGATTCTCTCAGCTTTGCCTGGCGCTTTGCTTGAGATTCAATGTCCTGAATGTTCTGGGCTTGCGCTTTTGCCTTCTTCGCGTTTTTTAGAAGCTTTCGTAAAGAATCCTGTGCATCCCGGAGCTTTCGGTTCACCGCTTTGTCACGCTCGTGATTTTTACTCGCACGATCCCAAGTGAGTTGACGCGATGTTTCTACGGATTTCTCAAGATGTTTCTCGGAGCGGAAATACTTTTGTTGTTCCAGTGATTCAAGGGCCTTGCTGGTTTCTTCGGCTAATTTTTCTAAGCGGGTCGCGCGATAGCCTTGGGTGCTTTCCTGTTTAAGTTCGGCAATTTCCTTTTCGGCCTCCACGAGGTCCATGGCAATTTTATCCAGCTCAGCGCGGGCTTTATTCTCCATCTCGTCCTTGAAAGCTTGGTCTCCTTGCTCCTTGGATCGTTTTGTTTCCTTCATCAGCTCCTTTTGAGCATTAATGAGGTCCTTGGTCCGGTCCATCATTTCACTGATAGCCCGTTGCCTTTCTGGATCGCTTTCCTGATGCAGCGTTTCCATATCTTCGGATACCAGGTCATCGAAGGTATTGAGCGACTCAGATAATTCATCGAGCGCCTTCATTGCATCCTCAATTCTACCTTCCTCAAGCATCGACTCCAGGTCGTCCAGACTCTTGGCACTGTCCTTCATGTTTTCGGACAGTTTTGATCCCTTTAATCCATCTAGGTTGAGAAATTCTTCTGGCAGCTTTTGCTGAAGTTGGGCCATGCGTTCGCGTAGTTCCGCCATCTTTTGTTTGAGACGCTTCACATTCCTCAAGATTCGGTTTTTGAGGTTTTCGTTCGGGCTCTCCTTATAGGCCTCTAGGAGGTCACGGATACGTTCCTTTCGCTGCTGAATTTGTCGTGTCAATGCCTGCATATCTTCCAGCGCAAGTCGGGCAGTTGCGGACTCGATTGCGATAATGAAATGCTCGAGAGACTCGACAAACTTAGGCATCGAAGCCATGACTGAGATGACTTTCGCATTATCCTTCCTCGCAGCGGTTAACGTGCTTTCTTCGGCATTTACCCACCGAATGAGGTCTTTGAACTTGTTTTTCAGGACGGCGGTGACCTCTGTAGGTGTCAGTGGATCGTTGGCAAGTCTCGCTAGGAGGTCATTTGCGGTTGTCGTATTGGTCAGTGTTCGCTCATGTATTGCCTTGATTTGCACAATGGTACGAGATTTTGGATCGAGTTCAAGTCGGTCTGCCAGGTCCATTAAGAAGGGTTCTAGCAATGTTTTCAGGTCCGCCGCTAGCTTCCGATGGTCATCTTCTGCTGATTCGATGGTTAGATAAAGTGCCTTCGAACGTCCAACCTGTCCAGATGGTGGCTTTTGGTCTAAACATTCAATATGGACAGCGATTCGGTCACCTGCTTGTACGTCGAAAAGGGATAGGTCCAGTTCAGCAGCCCCTCTCGCCTTTTTCCCCTGTAACGGGTCTAGTTCTGAACGTTCTGCTTGCGCCAAATCCCCATCTAAGGCGACCACCATCCTTGATTTCACCAGACCAAAATCATCTCGCGCTCGATACACAAGTTGAATCAAGTCCGATTCAGAAACTGTTCGGTCTTGTTCGGGCTTGAGCAACTCAACCACCGGTGGTTTATCTGGTAACACAGTGAGGGTCCGCACTCCTGTTTCCTTTACATACTCTTCTTCATTATTTTTACGCTTTGCAAAGAACCATGGTCCGCTTTGACTGGCCGTAAAGTTAAATGATAACTCTCCGCCTTGGTTTGTTACCTCGGTTTCACTCTGATCGGGTAGAATGAGGACGAATTTGCTCTCACGCGAATCGGCGGTGGCTGTTCCAGTGACGACGCTTCCCGAAAGAACATTAATGGTGCCGTTGGTGTTTTCGAATTGCCGTGTCTTGCTGCCCGTGTAGCTGGGCGGTTCAACGCTTAGTGTGAGCCCTTTAACCCATGAACTTGGGATTTCGTCCACCACAGCGTTGGTCGTGGCATCTTTAAATAATGCGTCACCGAACCATAAGCTGCCTACCATTACCACGCCGACCACCGTGCTGGAGCGTCGTAATACTTGGTTCCATACGCTGGGTACGCATTCGGTCGGCGGAATATCGGATAAGCGGCTCCAAACATTTTGTAGCTGAGTTTGTATGAGTTGTTTTGTGGTGTCCGAAGTTTCGGCATCGGACAAGGCTTCGTTGAGCTCTAATGCAGAACGAATCAGTTCAGAAATACTTGGATCTCTAGACTGGCGCCATAACGCACTTAACCAAGCATTATCCTGAGCGATTTGCCATTGCTGTCGAAGATAAAAGCCTGCTACGACACCCGAAATAAGCAGACTTATACCTGCAGAAATCTCTATGGATAACGCACTGCCAATCGCCAGACTTATCGCGCGCACACCTAAAAACAGTATTGCTGACACGCAGACCATGACGATTGCCGCGCGGAGTACGAATACCCGTTGGACCGATCGCCTTGTCTCAACGATATGTGTCAAAATCTGCTGACCCGCGTTGTTTTCGTACATTTAGCCTCTTAAGATTCACGGGGTTAATAGTGCGTGAGAGTGGGAATCACGACTCTCTCAACTTTAATTCACACGATGATAGTGTATTTAGTTTGATGAAAACTACCGTCGTCGTTTCACAAATAAAAAAAATTGCTTAAGATAGCCGCATATTTGAATGAAATGAGTCAATCAGCGTCGATGAGTGCAAATCCTAACAAGCGACAAGATCAAGAGTTGATCCGAAAAGCTAAGGACGGAGACAGGCGAGCATTTAAGATGTTGGTGGAACGTTACCAGAAACGTGCCTTTGGGATTGCCTACGGCATGTTACGAAATAGAGAAGATGCCTTAGATGCCTCTCAAGAGGCTTTTCTGAGGGTCTACCGCAACCTTGACTCATTCAAGGGTGATAGTTCCTTCTACACTTGGTTTTACAGAATTGTGGTCAACGTTTGTATTGATCACTGTCGTAAACACGGCAAGGTTCGAAAGCTCGAGTACGATGAGACTTATCGGCGTCGTGACGAGGCTGAGGTCGGTATTAACGTCGCCGGCAACACGCGAGATATGCGCCCCGATGTGTCCCTCTCTCAAAACGAACTCGGTGATGCCATTAAAGTGGCGCTGGAAAAGCTCAGTGAAAACCATCGCACGATCATTTTACTTAGAGAGATTGAAGGCATGAGTTACGAGGAAATTGCAGAATCTACAGGCTGCCACATTGGCACTGTAATGAGCCGCCTCCACCATGCTCGAAAAAATTTACAGCAGTACCTGAAGGACTATGTAGTGACTTCGGATGGAGATGGTTGGAGCAATTTGGCTCATCGAACCCGACGGAGGCGACCATGATTGATCGAGAGGAAGAGCTTCTCCATCGATATCTCGATGGTCAGCTCAGTGAC